>ERZ773203.256-NODE-256-length-29352-cov-32.638632_pt1 | contig 29352 bp, 30 predicted proteins | sample MGYA00580529_ERZ773203 | MGnify/ENA primary metagenome ERZ773203 (study PRJEB29015, sample SAMEA2738176) | human oral metagenome | biome: human oral; feature: human-associated habitat; material: saliva | place: China | collected 2177 ... | reverse complement strand
CGGCGGCGCGCTTGGCGCGCGCCTGGGCCACGCCGCAGCGGGCCATGAGGACGATGTCGACGACGTAGGTGGCCAACAGGACCACCCACGCGGCGATAGTGAGGCGCTCGGCGGAGGTTCCGCCCAGGGATGCGACGGCGAGCGCGAGGATCGCGGCCACGTTGCGAGCCGCCTCCCGGATGGGGGCTGCGGCCTCGAGCACGCTGACGCCGACGCGCACCGCGGACGGGCCGCCGCCAATCACGACGGGCATCAGGTAGGTGAGCGCGCCGACGAAGAGCTGACCCAGCCCGGCCGCGCCCAGGATCGGCATCCACGCGAGGAACGCCGTGCGTAGGCCGGTCGCGTCCGCCGCCTCGAAGGCGCGCAGGGACGCTCCCGCGCCCGCGACGAGAATCCAGGCGGCGCCCAGCATGAGGGACCACGCGCCGTACTCGGCGGGCCCCTTTGTCAGCGCCGCGCGGACCAGCGGAACGCCCACGCCCAGGGCAGCTGCGCCCACGACGACGAGGAGACCCACGGAAGTCACGCGCATCGACCCGGCCACAGCGCCCGTGCCGGCGACGAGAAGCGCCGCCACCCACATGGGCAGGGCGCTCGTCGCGAAGGACACGGCACGAGGATCCATGCGCGTGCGCATCGCGGTTGGCCCGAGCGTCACGAGCGTGCCGCCCATCGTCAGGCCCACCCATCCGGCGACCCCCGCCAGCGCGTGGGCGACCGTTAGACGATCCCGGGCCTCGGCCAGCCATGCGGGAGCGTTCGCGTCGAACATGGCCGCGGTGACGAAACCGGCCAGCGTCGCGCCGACCACCAGGAAGAACGCCGCCGCGATGTAGTAGCGGATAATGACGGCGAAACGCGAGGCCAGGCGCTCGCGGGACGCCGTGAGCAGCGCCCACCCGTGCCAGGCCGCGATCGCGCCGACAACGGTCGCGCCCGTGACGGTCGCGTGCCACAAGCCCGCCCACATGCCGCCGATGAGGAGCAGCAGGGAGAGGTTGAAAGTCGTGATGCGCACGGTGTTGTTGCGCCCGGCCCGCCGATCGTCCGGCGCCAGGTGCGCGAGTGCGCGCGTGAAGTACCAGGACCACTGGAAGATCCCGTTCGACAGGACGCCGAGGGTCACCAGGTGGATCATCGTCCACAGGTTCTGCGGGATGCGGCCTCGGGCGATGATCGTGACCGCAGCGGCGACGGCCGCTACGCACATCCAGACGGAGGTCGCGCGGTCTGTGCGGGGAACGCGAGGCTTGTTCATCGGGCCTCCCGAGCGTTCGCGCGCGCCCGGCGAATCGTCACCGTCAGCGTCGTGGCGACAAACAGGAGCATGCCGACGACGCCGAGGGTACCGCCCAGGCGCCACGGGTAGGCGGCCTCGCGTGCGCCCGCGAGGAGACGCAGCAGGAGGGAGACCTGTAGGAATGCGAAGGGGACCCACATGGCGCCGTGGTAGGGGACCTCGCGCCGGGCGACAGCCGGGATGATGACGGGCGCGTGGGCCAGCAGCATCGAGACGACAAAGCCGATCGTGATCGCGTGGACGCCGGCGTCGTAGCCGTATCCGTCGAAGGCGGGCGGAGCGATGACCCACATCAACGCGGGTATAAGCGCCCACGCGTAGCCGCTCAGCATGCACACGGCCGCCAGGCGAGGCAGGCCGCTCATGCGCACGGTGCCGCGCGCGACGTCGTGCCAGGCGGTGTCCGCCATGAGGACACCCAGGCTCAGGCCGATCAGGGGGTAACCGATCGTGGGGGAGTAGAGCGCGACGGTCAGGCCCACCATGAGGGCGGCGCTCTCGGCTGTGATGCGCCGCTCGGTGGAGCCGGACGCGAAGGCGAGTCGCGCGAGCTCGACGCGCTCGCCGACGATCGTGACGATCAGGAACGCCAGCCACCAGGGCACCGCGCGCGGCGTCTCGAGGCCTCGCCACCACAGGAGGATGCCGCCCAGGCCAATGAGAGCGCCCATCAGCTGGATGAGGACCGCGTGGGTGGCCTGCCGGCGCGCCCACACGTAGCAGTAGATGGCCGTCAGCAGGGCTATGCCGAGGGTGATGAGGAAGCCGGGCATCATCCGCTCGGGCGCGAAGCCGCTCAGGTGGGCGGCGAGGTAGCGGGGGATCGGCAGGGTTGCGAGCGCCTCGCGCGCGGTCCCGTTCAGGGAAACGACGACCGCGCTGATGCCGCCCGCGCCGGTCAGCAGGGGAGCGGCGTAGGCCCACGGGCGTCGCCCGTCGGACTGGAGGGCGACCGCGCGCTCCAGGCAGATCGCGGTGCCCAGGAACCCGTAGATCATGAGGAGTCCGTGCACGGTCCCCAGGCTCGTCGAGGCCACGGGTGCGAGGGCACCCAGGCGCACAAGTGAGGCGTCCAGGCCTGTGAGCAGGGCCGCGCCCGCGAGGATCAGGAAGGCCAGGCGCGCCTTGGGAAGGGGCGGGATCGCTGGGCTCGTGCGCGGTTTTCTTGACGAGGCCGGGGCGTGCTCGCGTGGTCCGCCGTCTCGGGCGGCGGGGCTGGGTGCCTCGCTCATGTGGGCGCTCCTGGTGCTGGTGGGAGGCGTCGGCTCACCGACGTATCGAACTACCACCACGGTAACGGCCCGCGTCCCATATTTCTATGGGTAATCGCCGTGAAAATGGTCCCCGCGCGCCAACTGGGCCCAGCAGACAGTACGAAACCCCCAACCCACAGGGAAGGGGGTTTGCAGGACGTGGTATCAGTCTGCCGCCGCGAAGGCTTTTTGTCCTTGGGCACTTGATCACCGGGTTTCGCGGTCATCATCTAACAGCTCGCGCTGCCAAGTATCCGTTTCAGCCCTTGTCCTACCCTCTAGTGTACTCGTTAAGGCGTGTATGAGCAAGGGCTGGACACTACAATGTGTGGCATGGGTGATGTGAATCGGCTTGTGGTAAGCGATGATGATTTCGAGAGCGTTTTTGAGCGCATGGGACCCTTCATCGTTATGGTCGATGAGTCGTACAAGCAGGCGCAATACCCTCTGCACGTGTGGCACGAGATGGATCAATTTGAGCAGAGAGGCCACTCCCACCTCTACGCGGTGAGTGCGGTACAGATTCGCACCGACGATGGCGACGAGAAGGAAGCCTGGGAACGTGTGCGCGATTTGCGTGAACGCCTCGTTGATGCCGCGCGCATCCACTTCGACCAAGAACGCCCCTACTGGCACACCACCAAGGCCCTGGCTGATATGTTCGGTCCCGACGAGCAGATGCGCGAGAGTGCCAGCCAAGCTATCGAGGGCATCTGCGCAGCCATTAACGAACACTGCGATTTTCACGTGGCTATCACATCCTGCCCTGATTTGTTTCGCGCCCCGGATGCGATCTATGTTGCGACACGGCAGACAGCTTTCCGAACGGCTCTATCCGAGTTGAACGAACCTAGTCCCCTCGTGGTGGCTGATGCAATCACCACCGGAAAGACAATGAGCGCACAGCGTCGCGAGGCCACCATGCGCGGCGATGCGCAGCTCATTTACGGACTCCGTCGCCATCCGAATCACCCTGACACGCTCCATGCAAAAACTGAGCTGCGGTACGCCTCGCAGTGGGCCGACCCGCTGTTGTGGGCAGCCGACGTCACGGCCGGAGCCGGGCGCATGTACGCCAACCGCGACGACACGCTCCTGCCGCAATTGGCGTCCGACCCGCGCGACGTCGTCACGATCACCGACCGGGCACCCGTTCGGTACCAGGCCCCCACCTCTCGTATCCAGGAAGCTTCGAAGGAGCAGCAGTTGCGTGATGCGCAAGCACGCTTAGAACAGGCAATGCGCGAGCGCCGAGCGGCCCCCAAGCCGCAGCGGCCCACTCCCCCACCACAGGAACGGCACCCCCGCCGCGATGATCCACCCCCGCACCGAGGCCCCTCCATCCACTAGCACGCTAGCCCACTAGCACACTTGTTACCTAGGGAGCTGGCGTGCTAGTGGGCTAGTTGGCTGGTGGGGCGAACAGGGAATTGATGAAGGCTTCTGCCAGGGGCGCGTGACCTGCGTTGGTGGCTTCTAGGAAGGCATCGAAGAGTTCCCGTCGGCACTCTTCCTCTTCAGCGTTGACGCCTGACCCTAATGCGGTGGGGGTCTGCGCGCTCCAGTAGGAGCCTTTATCGGTGGCGCTTTGACCCCAGGGCGCCGCGGGGTTCCCGGTGACCAGGGTCAAAACGCGGGGGGTGTCTTCGAGGACGCGCAGCATGAGGGATGTGCCAACAACAGTGGCATCCATACTGACGTAGGCCTCGGCGTAGGAGGCTTCCAAGGCAGCCAAGTGAGCTACGGTCAGAGGGTTTTCCCACCAGCGTGCGCGCACGTAGTAGTCAGCCATCCCGCTGGGGGAGCGCAGGGCCCCCCATGTGGCGTTGAGATAGTCCACGAAGGTATACAGGCTTTCCCAGGCGACGCGGCGCGCACCGGGGTCAGCGATCAGGCGGGGGTCAAATACTTGCACCGCAGCCCCACCAGGAGCAGCAGGAGCAGCAGGAGTGGCAGCAATGTCGGCCACAGCGTCCATGACAATGGACATAGCGTTTTCGAGGGCACTGAGGCGGTCTCGGACTCCGTCGTAGTGGTCGCTTACCATGTCATCCTCATCCACTCAACATCGTCGGCTACCCCACTGGCGAGGTATCCGTTGTAGATACTAGTACCTTCCTTAACCAGGGACCCCCATGTGGGATCCTCAGCAATATCAGGCAGATCAATCACCGTGGCCTCATGGCCAGGGGCAAGAAACACGGCGCGCCCAATAGCGATGTTTTGAATGTCCGAAGCCCGCAACGCATGGCGATGCTCAGTATGAGTAGAGATACTGCGCCCCTGGTTCGAAGTCGACACCGAAGAGCGCTTCGCCTCAAACTCACGCGAGAGCGCCGCGATCTGCTCATTCCATTCAGGATCCTTACTTGACCCCATGATGTAGGTCAAGCGAGCCTGCTGGAAGATCGTCTTGGCTTGAATCGCACCCCAGCGGGCCTCCATCTGGTGCACATCCTGGAAAATCGCGCACATGAACAAGCCGCGCCCCGCGCCCTCGGAAAACATGGATCCCATGTTCGGCAGGGGCGCGATGTTCGCGGCTTCATCGAGAATGAAGGAGATGGCCGGCACGTGCCGACCGCCCGGCTTGCGGGCCGACAGGGCGCGCGCGACCTCGTAGATGTCGTTGACGAACATCGTGGTAATCGCCGCCAAAGCACCTTCTGAGTCAGGGGATAGGACCCAGAGGGTGTCGCGTGAGGAGATGAAGGCTTCGACGTCGAAGGAGTCTTCCACGCTTGGGGTGAGCATTTCGTAGACAGCGGGGATCATGAGGGGTTCGAGGGCGCCTTGGATCGTGCCGATGAAGCCGGCGGCGGTTTCGGGTGCCATCTCCACCATGAGGTCATTAAGAGCGCCCGCCATACGCACCGTGGTGAGGCCCTTCGCGCGCTCCAAGATCGCTACCGCCTCACGCGGATCAGACACCCACGCCTGGATATCAGCAATCGTGCGATCCCCCAACGCCGCCGCGTGGAAGAGATACCCCAAGATCTGGGCGCCGCGCTCAGCAAACCACCGCGAATTGCCCTCCCCCATCGCTTTCGTGGACCCCAACGCCAAGGCCGCGCCGCGCCGACGCGCCACATCAAAATCATCGCACCCAGCAACCGGGTTCCAGCGCACACGCACGGGACCTGTGGCCACAGATAAGGGATCAAACGAAAAAATCTGCGACCCCGGAGCCGCCACCTGACGAGCCCTCCACGTCAAATACACCCCATCAGCTTTCGTCGACGTCGCCACCACCGCCCCAGGCGCCTCAATGACGCGCCTAGCCACAATCGAACGCGTCTTACCACCACGCGTCTGAGACACCACCAACTCAGAATCTTCCTGCTGGGCATACAACCTCTTGCCCCGCAACGACCCAATCAAGCGCACCAACGACTGATCCGACGCCGAAGAGGTCTCCCCCAACAACGCATCAGACAAAATCCTGCGCGCCTTCGCTACGGCCTGCTTCTGATGCATGTCCTTGAACGAATCCTGCGGGCCACCACCCCCAGCCACGCCGCCGGGCACCCACGACCACCACGCCCACACAACACCACCGACAAGGGCCACAAACAACACCACCGACACCACCAACGTCACCGCCGGCAACGACACAATACGCACCAGGCTCGCCACGCCAGGAAACGAAGCACCCGTAAGGGCACACGCCACCCACACGCACCCCACATACACCCAACATGCCCCCAACGCGATCACCACGTTACGCAACATGCGAGAATCACTATCCACGATGAACCTCCTCATCACCACCAGACAGCAACTGATACGTACTCGTGAGCGTAGCCCGACTCGTCATCGCCGCATCCGTAGTGCCCACAGTCAACTCAAAATCACTGACCCGCCACGCACACACCAAAGGCCGACCCACACCGATCTTAACCACGCACACCCCCGTCCCTAGCTTTTGCAACAGCGGCGCCCACTCCCCCACATCCCATCCAAACAACTCACACACCGAGCGCGCATCATCAGCCTTATCCTGACGGAACACAAACGCAGTCTGAGACTCCCTGATCATCGCAATCGCCGGAGAATCCTGCGAAATATCACCCGGATGCTGCAAAATCGTCATATTCGATATCCCCAGGCCACGGGCCAGCTTCGCGTTTTTGCGCGCAATACGCGCGAAATCGCCTTCCGTCACGTGCCAGGCCTCATCCACCACAAACAAAGTCGGCACCGTCTCAGGAGAACGCGCAATCATCGCATGCAACCACGTGTTAAGCACACTCATCATGATGCCCACCGCCGCACCCTCATCAGGCAACGACGAAATATCAAACACCGTCAACGCCCCCGACACATTCACCCCCTCACTCGTCGGCCCATCAATAAGCCCCGCCAACTCCTCAGCAACCAAACGCTCCAACGCGAACGCCACATCACGACCCCACTCAGCCAACACATCCGCGCCCGAAATACCCGGCATCTCCACATCAAGAGGATCCAACAAAAAACGAGTCACATCCCCCACATGCGCCACGCGCCCCTGCTCCCACGCCGCGCGCACCGCACTCTCCCTGGCCACACGCAACGCCTTACGCTCACGCTCACCCAACGCCCGCCCCACAGCCGCAGACGCCACCGTCTCCAACAACAACTGCTGACCAGCAACACCATTAACACTCTCACCCGCAATCAACGGATCCAAAATATTAATGCAGGTACCACCACCCCCCACCTTCAACGTAATCGGCGTAAACCCCAACGCCCGCGCCAACGTCGAATACTCCCCCGCACGCGTCCCATCACCCAAATCCTGAAGCTTCTTATCCACAATCACCACGCGCCGACCCACCATCAAATTCCGCAGCACCCAAGTTTTAGCAGCCACCGACTTACCCGCACCCAAATCACCGAACACCACAACATTGGGCGACGAAAAACCATCATTGCCATACAACGTGAACGGATCATGGAAAATCGGCCACCCCGACTCCACATCCACCCCCAACGCCAACCCCTCCGTCGTCGTCGACGGACGCACCTCAGCCAACGCCACCCCACGCATCTGACGCGACGTCGACGCAGACGACGTCATACGACGCGACCGCATCGACCGACGCACCACAAACGGCCACCGCGGCACAGCACCACGCACCACCACACCACGCCCACTAACACCCTCATCCACTAACACACTAACACCCTCATCCACTAACACACTAGCATCCTTATCCACTGTCACACTAGCATCCTTGTATACTTGCACACCCATGCTCCCTTACCGCCCCTTCTTCCAGGCCAAACCCACACCCAACATCCACGGCAACACCTGATCCTGACGAAACCGCAACCGCGCAGGAGCACTAATACTGCAATCCTCCAACGCCGACGTCATATGACGCGCCGCGTCATCCCACGTCTCAGGAGTCGCATGCAACCCCACAGCCATACTCCACCGCACACCACCAGCACCAGACTCAGGCGACAAATCACGCACACGAATCGCACTCGAACCCGCCTGCGCATCCTCCTCACCCGTCGACACCACACCCTCCGTCTTACGCAACGCCGCCAAATCACTCGTCAAATCCTCACGAGCAGCCTTCACCGCCTGTGCACGCGACTGCACCTCAGCAGCCACCACAAACGTACGCACCGGCACATCCTCCACATCACGCAACGCCCGATACAACCAATCCCGACTCAACCAACCCGGCACAATACGAGACGCCGGCACCTCCCACATCGACTCACGCCACACCCCCAACGGCGAATCAACATCCACGCACCACCCATCATCAGTAGCCCGCCACGACGGCCACACACCCTCCCACGCATCACCAACACCCACATAATCATCAGGAGAAAACGACGGATCCATCATGTGCCTAGCCAACGCACCACGCCCCACCACCGACAACGGACGCATCGCAATACCCAACCCATCCGCACGCTCCACCACATTGGCAACCACACGACCAGCCGCCGCCACCGTATCAACCTTGCGACCAGGAACCACCAACGCCTCCGCCGGAATACGCAACGTCACCCACGTACGCTGAGCCGACGCAATACGACCCAAATCATCAACAATCTGCGCATACGAATCCACCAACTCCGCACTCGGCGACGACGACGCCATCGGCGCCACCCACGACACATGATCCGTCGAATCCCACGCCATAATCCGCGCCGTCTGCACCACATGCGACACCGGAGACGACTCCGAAGACAAATGCACCAACAAACGATCCCACGCCTCACCCGACGCCCACACCTGCCCCTGCGCCTCCACCACAGCCGTCACATACGCGCCCGCAGCACCACCATCAGCAACACCACCATGCTCAGCAACACCCACCACGCCCACCGGCGTCTCAACATCAGTCAACAACAACGACCCCACACCCGCAGGCGCCACACCCCCAGGACCCGACCGAATACGAGCCCACCCACGCACCACCCACGACACGCGCGTACGCACCCACAACGCCACCGAACTATCCAAACTCGTCCCCGGCACACTCACACGCACCGTCAACCCCCACCCCACAGCAGCAATCCCCGACGCCACCACCAACGACACAATCGAATGCCCCGTCAACAACACCACAAACGTGACAACACCAAACACACCCAACAACACCCACTCCGGGCGCTCCATCCGATCCACACGGAAAATCGAGCGAGACTTCGTGTCCCCACCCAACCACACGCGCCCCGCATGCTCCCCACGATCCACCCGATCCGACACCACCTGCTCACTCACGACAAACTCCTCTCCGCACTTTGCGCCGAACCCTCAGCAGCATCCAACAACGGAGCAGCCGCACTACGAGCACCCTGACCAGCCACACGCCCAGCATCACCAGCAACACCCAACGCAACACCACCACCACGCACAACCTTGCCGCCACCACGACGAATCTTGCCCGCCACCAACCGCAACGTGCCGCCACCCTGACGACCGTGACCACCATTGCCGCCAGAACCACCCGGAGTGCCCGGAGTGCCCGGCTCGCCCTGCCACGAACCAGAACGACGTCCATACTTCGACGCCGACGAAAAACGCTCCATCCGACTACCAAACGCAACCGCCGCGCCACTCACCGCGCCACTAGCCGCGCCACTAGCCAACGACCCACGCGAAAAACCAGCCGACGACCCACCCGCAACAGGCACAAACTTCGCCACCCACGCAGGAGAAACCGCCACCATCATCACAGTCATCAACGAAAACACCACACGCAACAACGTCCCCATCGGATCTGAACTCCACCCATCAGCCGTCGCCGAATACGCCGCCGACATACGCATCGCCACCCACAAGAAAAACAAAATCACCGGCTTCGCAATCAACGCAGAGAAAAAGAAAGCCCCCACGCGCTTCAACCGCTCACGCCCCTTCTCAGACGTCACAAACCCCCACATCACACCCAACGCAACAGCACTGAAATACGCCGTCGCCAACTGAGCCGCCAACGACAACATCAACATCAACCCAGCCACAAAACACAACACAAACACCACAATCGCGCCCAACCATCCCAACGGCGTCGACTCCGTTGTCATCGCCGTCGTCGGATTCAACAACGACCCCGTCAACTCCCCCTGAGAAGACCCCACAGCCTTCGCCACACCCTCAGACAAAAGATCCACAACACCCACTACCGCATGCACCACCGCAGGCGTCATAAACAACCCAAACAACCCCCACACCAACGACAACCCCACACGCCCAAACTCCTCACTCGCAGGCCTCTGCCCCCGCGCAGCCCGCGCAAAACTCACCACCAAATTCCCCGCCAACAACACAAACCCAGCACCAGCCGCCGCAGCATACGTCGACCGGAACCACACAGCATCAGCCTGAAAACTAAACGCCGTATTCATCAATGAAAACGACTCACCAATAGCACCCACACCATCCTTCTTCAACCGATTCACAAACTTCGCAACCTGTCCAGAAGGATCCATCACAGCATTAATCACATCATTACTCACACCCGCAGCAGACGCAGCACCAGCCGCATACCACGCAGCATTCTGCGCATCCTTATCCCCACCATTCACCTTCGTCGTCATCGACGCCACAGCAGCAGCCATATAATCATTCCGCAGCCGATCATCAACGCCCTTAGAATAATTACCTACAAGGGCCTGCAAAAGACCCTCACCACCCTGCCAATCAGTAAATGTATCACTGAGAACCGTTACTGTTCCCTGACTCTCGGACCCATACTCCGTATGTTCACAGAGCCAATACTCCTTGTAAACGGATACGTTTTCTTTCTTGTCATTCGACTGTAGACAAGCCGTCCACCAGGGACCCCACATTTTCACGAACGCTTCGGGGGTTCCCTGCTCGGGGTTATCCTTATACGCCTCAGCGATCTGGGCTTTTTGCGCATCCGAGAGCATGTCTACTGTCAACTCCTCCGGCCATCCATCCGGATGATCGGCAAACGATGCATGCACACATACCACGCACACACCCACAGCAACAAGGACAGCAACAAGCATTCTCCTAGCAGGCCCCCACGCCCGACGCATACAAGACACAAGACTCGCCATCATGAGGCCTTCCCCCACTCGCCATTCTTATTCTGGAAGTAATGAATCCCCTGACCATTCAACGTCAGATAGCCGATAATATCCCGAGCGCCATCCGTTGCAGGACGAGCTACCAATTCGCGCGCCTGGTCCTCTGTTGCCTTAAAGGCAGGCGGTTTCATCAACTGCTGATACGGCGTCTTATCACGCAATTCAATAATATGAACCAGACGCCACGACCCATCCACCACCTGCAACTGATACGTCCGATTCAACCACCCATAAAACTCATAGGCAAGACCACGTGCACTTTCCACATCATCAAGTGGTGCGATAATAGAAATCGCTGCCGTCTTATCCGTTTCTGAACACTTAAGCACCTGAACCACGCCATCCTGAACACGCGGAGCCGCTTCCGGCAGCGTCTCATTCGGAAAACCAGAGCCAACAAGCATCTGAATGACCGGATACTCACCTAATGTCCCTTTATTATTTTCTCCGGTGAAACGAAGCGCTCCAGGCGCAACGGCGATTTCATCAGCAAACGCATGTAAACCTGCATGTTTGTCTCGCAACATGGCGTCGCGTCGTTCGGTGCTTTGGAAGACTTTCTGAGCCCACTCAGCCGTGGCTTGGATGGCGCCTACGCAGGTGGCTGGGTAGCGGGTGCCCACCCCTTCAAAGCCGGGCGTCTGACTTGTGGCGATGGCGCCGGTGCCCGCCACGACATCATCCATGGACGTGTTCACCGGCGTCGACGGCGCAGACGGAGCTGCGGGAGTGGGATCCCCGCCCTTGCTGCCCCCTCCTGCCAGTACACCCACAAGCACACTGACAAGCAGGACAATCACCAAGACAAGACCAATCAGGAGCGCCTTCTTCTTGTTCATCGCTCACCCACCCCCATTCTCATTTAGGCGAACAAGCCCGCAGCAGCACCGAAAATCGTGGCGATACCACCCAGGCACGCAATAGCGATCAGCGGAGTGTAAATCGACTTCGTCGCATCCGACAGCGCATCAGGGTTATGGTTCACGCGCTTAGCTTTACCGAACTTAACGATCCCGATAATCAACCAGATCGCACACACAATGAACGCCGCACCCCAGATACCACCCAGAGCCGCATACGCCTTATTACTGGCCACATCACCCCAGAACCCCACGTTAGGTGAGGTCTGCCCAAACGGATTCTTCACACCAGACTGAGCATCATCGATGGGGAACAGGAATGGGTAGAGATTCATGAGTCTTCTCCTAGCTACTTGTTGTTGATGGTTCGATAGGTATCCATAATGGCCGCACCCAACCGGATGCCAGCAGCCCGCGTCGCGGGCGCAAGATCGCTGTAACGCAACATGTCACGCGCATCAATATGAGCGTCATAGGGAATGGGAACCGTGCGCGCACACGCGCCCTCCAACCACACCTGCCCCATATCACCCACACGACCGGTGGGCACCACAACAACGTGGTCCCCCCACTCATCCCCCCACCGCGCTTCCAGGCGACGCGCCAACGCCACGGTAGGCGCCAACGCCGCATCAGAATAATCCGTGGGGATCACGACAACATCAGCGACCTTCAAAGCATTCACAAAATTAGGGGACGCCAACGAATTGCCCGTATCAATCACACACTGATCAAACCAGTCACGCAGCGTGCCCCACACACACCCAAACTCAGCCGCAGACAAGTTCGCCGCACCCTCACGCGACGGCAACACCGTGTACGCACCACCATCTTGAATCACCATCGACGACGTAATCGTCGACCGCGTCACCACCCCACGCTGGGCAGCATCCACCAGACGCCCAACCGCCGACACCGACGGAGGCAACACCCACCGGCCACCCCCATTATCGTTGAGATCCCACACCAGGGACTCACACCTCGTATGAGCGCGCAACGTCGCATCAATCAGCATCGACACAGGCGTCTTCCCCACCCCGCCCTTGGGTTGAGCCACCACAATCGCACCTGAATGACCCTGCGGAATAGGAGCCTGAAGACGCGCCATATCAACGCGCGCCTGCCACGAGCCCTCATCCTCCAAGCACGCAACCCGACCACCCGTCACAGCACGCAAAACGCGGGCCCGCACACCCGTGCGCACACCACGCTCAGGTAAGCGCACGCCACCTACACTCTCCACCGCGCAAGAAGGAGCCTCACCACCCTGCGAGGCCACCTCCTCCACATCCACACTCTCAGGGGCGCTTTCCATCACCCCCGGCGGGGCAGGCATCGGCACTGGTTCACCTTGCGGTGCAGGCATACCCGCCAAACGACGCAGGCTCTCACCCCCACGACGTCCCTGATACCCACTCCCTGGCCACAACGGCGTACTCACACCACACCACCATCCACACACACCACCATCGACACCATCGGCGATGTCGCCACAACAGGGCCAGCCTGGACCCCTTGACGCAAACCACGCACCAACACCACGCCACCAATAACAAACACCGCGACCAGGACAATGACCGCCACAACAACCAGCCCCATCCCCGTCTTCTCACCCGACGCCGCAGCGCGCGGCGACTGAGGTGCCTTCACCCCCACGCGCGACGACTTCGAAGACGCAACAGGACGCGACGCAGGCACCCCCGCGCCACCTCGCGCGTCAACACTCATCTGACGCACCTGTTCAACCGTGGGAATCACTCTCTTCTATCCTCCCTCGTTATGCAGGCAAATCACGGCGGCCAGCCCTAACACCCACACCCTTATTAACCAACTATTAGATGGCGTATTTTCCTTCAACCTATACGATTAACCGACGCCGCGCCCCTCCTTTCATGTCTGCGTGCGCGCCCAAATTCTTTCACCCACCATACGCATCTGCGTCCACCCCTTCACACGCGGCGCCCATCATGAGACAACACGACACCACACAAGAGAAGAAAGAAGGAGGACCTGACACGAACAAATCGCGTCAGGCCCTCCTTCCATATCAGGTCAGATCAGAATCAACAGGCCCATCAGCAGCGGGAAGCTCAGGGACCGGAGAAGGCGCATACGACAACACCACACCCCCACGCACGAACGTCACGGAGCGCTCCGCCTGGGGGTAAACATCCAGGACGAGAGGAAGGTGCTTACGGAAGTACCGCGCAAACTCCTTCGTGGTCATGGTGGAGCCGAACTGGTCACGCAGGCGCTCCCACGACACCTTCACCCCCACAGACGGACACGCGCGCAACCGGTAAGCCAGCCACGTGTAAATATCCAACGGGAACGCCGACTTAGAGTGCGTGTTGATGTAACGCCACGCCCCCTCATCCACCGGCATCGCATGCCCCTGACCAACCAGAGCGTTCATGAAATCATCCGTCAGGGTGATCGTGGAGGTCAACAGAGACCCCTGGCCAGCGTCTTCGGGGCGCGCAGAAAACCACAGGCTGCGAGCCTTAGAGACCATGAGCTCGGCTTCCTCATAGCCAAACCCATCCCCCGTCGACGAATCCACCGACACAACCACGTGCATGCCCGCCACGGCCTGCACCTGCCGGACAAGCATCTTGTACTGCTTGCCTCCCAGGGAGAAGCCGAGTTTCGTTAGATACTCAGCCACAGAGTCTCCCAGGTTGATGGTCGGGTTACCGGTGCGCACGGCTTCGGTGCAAATATGCAACAGAATCGCGCGCGCCATCTTCCCATACGGGATCTGATACACCTTCTGCCCCGTCACCGGGTCGGTGATCTTCGCGGCCATCACGCGCATCACCGCATTGCCGTTAGCGCGCTCCCACTCAAAAACACCAGGATCCACACGATCAACAGGCAGAGAAAAATTCACGAACCCCGTGAACAGGGCCCCCAGATCACCGCGCTCCAACGCGCTACGCATCTCCAGATCAGCGCGAGCCTCCAACGAGGCCACATCACTGGCAGACAAACCAAGATCAGAACTGCTATTTGCGGGTATGTCAGGTAGGATAGCCATCGGCCACCAACCCCCTTCTTGTGCAAGGGTGGGTGGTGCGCAAGTGCCGATCCAAGAGTCCCCACTCTGGGTCGGCGCGCCTGTATCTGCGCACCTTCTGTCAAACCACAGCCTAACCCCTGGCCACACTGCGCGCAAGACCAACATTGCTCCCACCCCGCCCACGCCAGGACCAGGATACCGCGCATTACTTTAAACTTTCAGGTTCTCATACAATTAAGACGCTCGCATCAGCAATTGTGGATACAACTGTGCATAACCTGTGGACAGCCTGTGCATAACCTGTGGATAAACCAGGTACTACGCTACACCAACGGTTGTACTACGCTACACCAACGGTTGTACTACGCTACACCAAGGGGGGTGTTTGCTATGCGGGTTTTGCCCTACTGCTCACAGGGAAAAGTCGGTGTCGGCGGTGTTGCACCAAATAATAAACAAATAATATTACAAATACGCGCGAGGTTTTCGGGCCCTTGCAGGCCCTCTCGAACCTCACTCACGCAAATGTGTTCGAGAACACATCCGCGTGAAGGCTTCTTCCTCCCCTTCGCGGCCACCACCACAGGAGGGACTACGCTACAAAACGGAGGTACTACGCTACACCAAGGGGGGACTACGCTACACCAACGGTTGTACTACGCTACAAAAACTCTCTTTTTCGGCGTCATGTCGCTATCTTTGCGCCCGCCTTCACCAGGCATGCATCCCTGATCCGTGCTCATGAGCGGTTGTAGTACGCTACACCAACCACATCACACACGAGCTCGCCCCCACGCTCCACACCCTCGTAACAGGCCTCAGATCGCCCTCTAACGGCCTTTCAGGCACCCACGCAACCCAACCTCACCCGGCACCTGAAAGGCCCTCAAAAGCCCGTAGAGTGATTTTTGTGGTTACGCTACGCGACACCAACACCTGTTGCGCCCATGTTGTCACGCCTGATACCCCTTCGACCTTTGAGCACACACCACTGACCCTCCCCCGCCTCTCCCTCGCCCCCATCGACTACACTAACCGCCATAAGCGGCCACCCCATCACCCTCCCGAACGCTCTGGAGGGACTTTCTCATGCGCATCAAACGATGGATCACCGTCGGCATCCTCATCATCGCCTCATTCCTCATCGGCACCGCTGCCTTACTCCTCCTCCTCTTCGATAACACAGGCCCCGCCGCCAACGCCGCCACCCTCAACACCAGCGCCGTCCCCTCCACCTACGTCGACGACGTCCAACGCGCCGGAAGCCTCTGCCCAGAAATCACACCCCCACTCATCGCCGCACAAATCCAACAAGAATCCGGCTGGCAAACCCACGCAGAATCCACCGCAGCAGCCAAAGGCATCAGCCAATTCATTGACTCCACATGGGCCTCCATGGGCAAAGACGGCGACGGCGACGGCATCGCCGACGTCAACAACCCCCACGACGCCATCTACTCCCAAGGCCTGTACATGTGCGACAACGTCAACAACCTCAAACCCCTCCTCGCATCAGGAGACGTCAGCGGCGACCTCGTCTCCCTCGCCCTGGCCGCCTACAACGCCGGCCTAGGCGCCGTCCAAAAACACGGAGGCATCCCACCCTTCGACGAAACCCAAAACTACGTCGCCAACATCAACTCCTTCATCCCCAACTACACCAACCCAGACGGCTCCCTCAACACCACCAACATCCCCACCACCGGCGACAAAGCCACCGCCATCGAATTTGCCCGACAAATCGCCGCCGACGACACCCACCAATACGTCCTAGGCGGCACCGGCCCCCACTACGACTGCTCAGGCCTCACCCAAGCCGCCTACGCCAAAATCGGCATCGAACTACCCCGCGTCGCACACGATCAAGCCCAAGGAGGCACCACCATCGACAGCCTCACCCAAGCCCAACCCGGCGACCTCCTCTTCTGGGGAAACCCAGACAACTACTACCACGTCGCCATCTACGCCGGAGGAGGCACCATGATCAGCGCCGACAGCCCCGAAAAAGGCATCAACGAAGAACCCATCTGGGGCACCGTCGCCCTCATCAAACGCTACTAACCCACTAACCCACTAACAAACCAGCCCACTAGCACACTAATCAACAAGCAAGGGACCTCCATGACCACCCCCTCACGCAACGACAAACCAACCATCATCGCCATCACCCTCGTCACCATCACTGCCCTCCTCCTGGCTGCCATCGGCTTCGCCATCGGACGCTCTCTCAACACCCCAGCCCCACCCCCCACCGCTCAATCCACACCCACCCCACCAATAACCACACCCACACCCGCTCCCTCACCCCAGTCGCCCACACCCACCACTCAACCCCCAGCCGAAACCACCCCACCCCCCACCTGCGCAGACGGCACCCCCGCCCCCGACGGCACCTGCCTACGCCCCGCAAGCGTCCAATGGCTCCCCGACCTCCTCCCCGACCCACGCGAGGTCGACCGCACCGACGGCGACGCCGTCTGCTCCGCCTACATCATCACCCACGACACCTGGGACGCCTCCATGGACGTCACCAACGCCTACGCCTCCATCCGCGCCAGCGTCTACGAAACCCCAGACCTCCAAAGGCGCCACACCCCCACACCCGACCTCGAAAAAGGCCAAGGCGAATTCCTTCCCCTCATCCCAAACCACTCCCACACCACCGTCACCATCGACCGCTTCGTCACTGAAGGCAAAGAACCCTACCCCGACCGCACACCCGGCAAATGGGAACGCCTCGTCACCTACACCCGCACCTACGCCGACAACTCCCACGAACCCATCCAAGCCTTCGTCTTCCTGACCCTGACCCAACAAGACGACGGAACATGGGCCGTCACCGACGCCAAATGGCAGCAAAACCACTAACACACGAGTCCCCTAGCACACACATACACTAGGGGACTTGTACACTAGCTTACTAGTACGCTAGTAAGCTAGTTCAGATGCTCCAAAATCCACGCACGAGCCAACGAACTCATCGACTCCTCACGCTCAAACGCAAGCTTCTTAAACGCCCGACGCTCCTCCTCACTCAAATACACCATCACCGGCGCCACCTTCTTCGCGCCAGTCTCATCCACCGTGCCACCCCGGAACGTGTCCGCAGCAGAAGACGTCTGCGCCTTCTTCGCCCGCTTCACCATCGACGCCTTCGCCTTCGCCTTCCCAGCACCCGTAACCGCCGACTGATTCTTAATCGTCATGACAACGCCTCCATCAACTCCGTCGCAACACTCTCATACCCAAACAACTGTGCAGGAACCCCACCAAAACACGCAGCAATCGCCTCACGACGAGGAATCAACGTCTCAAAACGAGGCACCCGCTCCTCATCCAACAACGACACCGCAGCAGCCAACGTATTCGTCCCCGCCCCCACACGCGTCAACAACACCGCATGAGGAGTACTACGAGCCACCTCCAACGTGGCCCACATACGATCAATATCCAACCCCGTCGGAGACGACGGAATAATCACGAAATCCGCCGCCGCGATCGCCGCATCCACAATCTGCGCATGACCCGGAGGCGTATCAATAACCACCCAATCCACACGCGCCGGACGCGACAACGACCGCTGATTCGCAATCACCACCTCAAACGGCAACGCCACCCCATCATCAGCAGCCCGCTCCGCCCACTCCGTCGCCGACCCCTGAGGATCAGCATCACGAACCTCAACACTGCCATACGCACTGAGCGCACACGCCAACAACACAGACGTCGTCGTCTTAGCAACGCCACCCTTCGTGTTGACCACCGCCACCACACGACCACTACTAGCACACATGCACACCAGCATACAAGCCCACTAACACACTAAGCAACTAACACAAAAAACACCACACACGCGCAAGAAGAAAACATTGGAAAATCAAGCAAAAAACGCCAACAAAACTTGAAATACACCCAAGTATGGTGTATATTAGAAGTGTCTTCACGGAACACTCACGAAGACACGAAACCCCCCAGATGGGCTGGGGGGTTAACCGGAAGAAAGGAGAACGTAATGATTCACGACATCATTACTTCTCTTCTTGCTCTTCCTGCTTCCATCCTAGCACTCATTGCCCTGACTGAACGTCTCAGTTGCGGCAAGGGGCGCCACCGCAAGCAACGCTAGAGCAAGACCCCAGCCCCCTTCCTCTCACCCAGGAGGGGGCTGGGGACCGGCCCACAGCCCCGAGAGGACACCATGACCACCCACTACCTGAGCATCGTCGACCTCGCCGCACACATCAACATCACCCCCAACACCGCGCGCGCCTACCGCAAACAAGGCCGCCTCCCAGACCCTGACGTCATCATCGGACAAGGCCAATACACCGTCGCCGGATGGAGCACCGACACCATCGACCAATGGCAACGCACCCGCCCCGGACGCGGCAACCCCTACGGACGCGCAGGCAAACCACACGACCACTAACCCCACACCACCACCAAAAACCACCCCAGGCCACCCAGAAAGGAACACTCATGCTGAAACGCAAAGGCGTTGCCATCACCCTCGCCCTCATCTTCGTCGCAACCGGCATCGGTGAACTGTACTCAACCCTGACCAGCACCCCCACACTCCTCACATGCGCCGCTTGGGCCATCTGGGGAATCGGCGCAGGCGCCACCATCGCAAACCTCCTCATCACCATCACCCACGACAAAAAAGACCGACAAGACACCTAAACACCCAGCCAACCCCAAAAGCCCGCGCGCAAACGCCCCGCATTGCCCCTCTGAGGGTAGGTGCGGGGCGTTCTTGTGTGGTGGGCCCGGTGTGGTCCGGCCCCGAAACGGGGCCGGATGCTTCGCGCCGTGGCTGGGTTTCCCCCCTGTCTGGGTGCCTCCATCGTGGGCGTGTCACATTCGCGCCTCAACTGAGCCCTTGCCCTGTTGTGTCCCCTTGCCCACAGCGGCTTGCGCCGCCATGCGCAAGGACACACACCAGGCCTGCGGGACATTTCAGTTGACCCACGAACGCGCCACGCCCCACCTAGGGAGCACCCCAGACAGGGGGAAGGCGGCACCAAACCTACCGCCTACGCAACACGCGCAGAAAGGAGGACAACATGAAAATCGCCGACGTGATCCTGCACGCAATCGACACGAGCATCGCACTCGCAACGCTGATCGTGACCATCTGGGCCATGCCCGGGCACGGTCGCCACCGCAAGGACCGGTAACAGTCACGGCGGGGTCCGAAAATGAAACAAGCATCTTCGGGCCCCGCCCACCAACAATCCTACCCACACGCACACCCAAACACCCCACAAAACACCGGCAACAACCGACCGATTCTGGCCACATGCGCGGGGAACGCTACGCGTTCCCCGCTAGGGCAGTCCAAAAACACTGGCCACAACAAATAAGTGGCCACAACAAGCCCGCTACGATTATGACCATGAGTGTCACCGGATACGCGCGCGTGAGCACCGCCGACCAAGACCCGCGCGCCCAAGTCACAGAACTGCAAGCGGCTGGGTGTGACCCCATCTACGTCGAGCACGCCAGCGGCGCCACCATGGAACGCTCACAGTGGAATGAATGCAACCGAGGCCTGGGACGCGGAGACACCCTCGTTGTCGTACGCATCGACCGCCTCGGACGCTCCCTCGCAGACCTCGTCACACTCCTAACCGACCTCAACGCGCGCGGCGTCCACCTACGCTCCCTCACCGAAGGAATCGACACCTCCACACCCCTCGGCACGATGTTCTACCAACTCGCAGGCGCTTTCGCCGAATACGAACGCGCCCTCATCAGCGAACGCACACGAGCCGGCCTAGACGCCGCACGCGCCGCCGGACACCGCATCGGACGCCCACCCGCACTCACAAACGAACAAAAAGCCACCGCCCGCCACCTCCACACCCAAGGCCACAGCATCGCAGCCACAGCACGAATCCTAGGAGTCTCGCGCGCCACCATCAGACGCGCCCTGAGCGAATAAATCCCACACAACCACACCAGCGACAACAGCCAGTGAAACGATCACCTGCGCATCAAACGACATCTGAACCCCGCAAACTCCCTCCATCACCAAGGCCACCATATCCATCACGCTCATCACGCTCTCAAACAACTCACCAGCATCCGCCACACGCTTAATCCACCCTGCTGCCACGACTGCATCTCCCTCATTCCTCGTGTTGCGCACCCGACGTGCGCAACCTTCGAGGGGCTAATAGCCGCGCAAAGGACCTATGAAATTCGCAGAAAAAGTGGCTCCAGTTACACTAAGTGGGTGGGGTGCGCCCAACACACAAGGACACAGATGAAGGCGCAGCACCCTACCCTGAACGTGGCCACGCAACGACGCAACAAAGGAGCCAACCTACGACCCGTGATCGGACTGAGCGCCTTCGCCATCGCGATCAGCTTCTACACCATCGGACTCGTCATCATCGCCATCTTCGTCCTTGCCGGACTCGCGCGAAGCCTCATATAAACACGCCAACAACACCCGCAGCGACAAGGAGGCCGGCGCTTACTCCCCACACGCGAGGAGAGCGGCGGCCTCCTTGCGTGAAATACCGAAATAATCACGCAGCTCGCGCACACTCACACCCTCAACACGCCCCGCCTCAGCAAGCAACTCCACGCGCCTGGCCTCGATAGCCTCCAACTCACCAGCCACGCGCGCCCCCTCAGCCTCCTCAAACTTCACCCGCCGCGCCTCACTACGCTCAAATACCTTCGCCACACGATCCTGACAACCAAGAAAACGATTCGACAATTTCTCCAACTCGCGCGCCCTGGCAATACGCGCCGCGCGCGCAGTGGCATCCACGCGAGAACGCGCCGCACGAGAAGCAACAGTCAGACCAGGCTGGGCAGATGCATCGGTGTCGCTCATACCACCAGTCTAACCCTAGCCACGCACTTCCCGAAAGCAACAGAAAACACAACGCGCTTTCCATTTTAGGGCGGGCCGGTGGTGGGGTGGGCGGCGCGCGCGAGGTGTGGACACCCTCCAGGCTCCCAAGGGCCTTCCGGGTGACCACACCGTCGCTCTCATCGCGCCGCCCACCCCACCACGACAGTAGGCACAAGCGCCTACTGTCAGCCTGTTGGTAGGTGCCTGCCAGCGCAATAAAAAATTGCTCGGACTGCCAGGCACCTACCAACATCCTCACACGTCTGGCATCCCTGATCGAAAAGGCGGGCACAAGGCACTAAGCTGAGACCCATGATGAGCATTCATCGCGTCAGTAGCGGAAGCGGGTATGAGTATTACACCCGCGAAGTTGCTGCCGCCGATGAACGCTTAGAGCGGGACCAAAAACTGGGGGACTACTACCTGGAATCAGGCGCTCCACCAGGACAATGGACCGGTAGCGGATGTGCACATTTCAAGCTCACAGGCGAAGTCACCAACGCTCAAATGCGTGACCTGTTCGGCGAAGGCAAACGACCCGACGCGCAGCAAATTCGTGATGCCAAAGGCGGCATCGTCGACGAAGACACCCTGTTTCTCGGCCAGAAAATGGGCGCACACAGCCAAGCAAACACCCGGTTTCGCGAGCGCATCAACGAACACATCGAACACTTCATCGCACGCGAAGGACGCCCACCCACAGGCGCCGAAAAGCAACAGATCCGCTTCATGATCGGACGCGGAGAGTTCACGCGCGAGAAAATGCGCGCACCCTTGAACAACGAAGAACTCTCCCGCTACATCGCAGCTCGCCTGCGCCCCAACGGGGGCAGCGTGGCCGGATTCGACTGCACATTCAGCGCCCCAAAATCCGTCAGCATCATGTGGGCACTAGGAGATGCAGACGTGCGCACAGCCGTCGAAGAAGCACACCTGGAAGCCATTAACACGGCGCTTTCCTTCATGGAAGCAGACGTGTTCTCCTCGCGCGCAGGCAAAAACGGGGTACGCCGCGTGAGCATCGACGGCGTCATGGCAGCTCGTTTCCGCCACTACGACTCACGCGCAGGAGATCCTCAACTCCACGACCACCTCGTCATCGCCAACCGCGTGTTTTGCCCCAACACAGGCGGCGGCACCTGGCGAACACTGGACTCACGAGCACTATACAAAGCCGTGGTCGCCTCCTCCGAACACTACAACGACGCCCTCATGGTCGCCCTACACAAACGGCTGGGCGTGCGCTTTGAGGCGCGAGGAGGACAAGGAAACAGTGCCACCAAAATGGAAATCGAAGGCGTTGACGACGAACTCATCGACACCTTCTCCACACGCCGCATCAGCATCCAACGACGCCTCGACGAACTCGTAGCGGCCTACCACAACGACCACGGGCGCGCCCCCTCCAAAAAAACCCGCATGCAGCTCGCCCAACAAGCCACCCTGGAAACACGCAGCAAAAAACAACACGTGTCCCTGCCCGAACGCATGCGCACCTGGCGCACCCAAACCACCACCCGCTACAAGATCGAAGACTTCGCCCCCACCACGCCCGAGTCCACACAACCAACCCCCATCGACCTGCCCGCCCTCACCAAAGCCACACTGGCAGGCCTCGAACAACGACGCTCCACATGGACCACGCGCCACATCCAAGCCGAAGCCGCCCGGCAAATCGCCCTGGCCACCTCCGGTACCGCTGGAACACCTCAAACCATCGCCGCCGTGACCCGCGCCGTCATCAACCACCCCACCACAGTGCGCCTGGCTATGCCCGCCCCCGCCCTGAGCCCGCGTCTAACCGACAGTGAAGGGATCAGCCTCTACGAACGCCCCGACACCTGGGCCTACACCTCAGCAACCATGGTGGACATCGAAGCAGACCTGCTAGACGCCACCGAACGCGACACCCCACCACCAGCCACGCGCGCCAGCATCGAACGCGTGACCGCAGGCCTCGAACGCGCCGGCACATCACTCAGCGACGACCAACGCCGCATGGTCAACTACCTCGCCCTGACCCCCAAAGCCGTTGCAAGCGCGGTGGGCCCAGCAGGCACAGGTAAAACCACCGCCATGAAAGCCCTCTCCGACGCAGTCCGCGCCGACGGGCACACCATCGTGGCCCTCGCCCCCTCAGCTGTGGCCGCGCGAGCCCTGGCCACCAGCCTCAACGTACCCGCCTCCACAGCCCACCAATGGATACGCCGACGCGGCTGGGAACAACTCCGGCCCGCAGACACCCTCATCATCGACGAAGCCGCCATGATGGACGCCCACACCCTCCACACCGTGGTCACACACGCGATCAACGCCGGGGCGAACGTGCGCATGATCGGTGACCCCCACCAACTCGGCGCCGTCGAAGCATCCGGAGCCTTCCGCCTCATCCACGAAGCCACAGGCGGAGCCGAACTCGACACCGTCTGGCGTTTCGCAGACCCCAACGAAGCCGCCGCCTCCCTGATCCTACGATCCAGCGAACACGGCGTAGACCCCTTCGCTTGGTACATCGACCACGGGCGCATCAAAGGCGGCACCGACGAAGAAATCACCGCCGAAGCATTCGCCGCCTGGCAACGCGACCAAGACGCCGGACTAGACTCCATCCTCATCTCCTCCTCCAACGAACGCGTCGCACGCCTCAACGACATGGCCCAAGCCTGGCGCAAAAACAACGGTGAACTCTTCGAAGACCCCACCCACGTCACCACACGCGACGGCCACACCATCTACCTAGGCGAGCGCATCCTTGCGCGCGCCAACAACCCACACCTACGCTACGGCACCTCCTTCGTCACCAACGGCGACCTGTTCACCGTCACCGCCATCCACACAGACGGATCCCTCGACGTCAACACCGACACCGGCCACGCCCTGACCCTGCCCGCCCGCTACGTCACCGACCACATCCAACTCGGCTACGCCGCCACCATCCACCGCGCCCAAGGCATCACCGTGGACACCACCCACGCCCTCATGGACGCAACCACCTCCCGTGAGGGCGCCTACGTGGCCCTCACACGCGGAAAAACCTCCAACCACGCATGGATCGTCACCGACAGTGACGCCCAAAGCGTCCCCGAAGTCCTCACCGTCATCGCCTCCCACCAAGAAACAAACACCTCAGCACACCAAGCAAGCGCCGCCGAAGAAGCACGCCACCTAGACCCACTGACCCAACGCGACATCTACATGGACGTGTACGACACCGCCAACAACGAGCGTTGGCGCAAACGCCTGACAGAAGGAACCGCCAACAACACCCTGCCCGCCCTCCTCGCAGACGCGCCATCCTCACCCGCCTGGAAAGCACTCGTCACCCGCCTCACCCAAGCAGAACACGCCGGCATCAACGCCGAAGCCCTCATCAACCACCTCATGGCACACGTCCAAGAAGCACGCGACCCCGCCGCCCTCCTCACCTGGAAAATCGGACACTACCTCGACGCAGACGGCCTAGCCGCCCTAGAACGCGCCCGCGCCAACGCCTACTACTACGGCGGACTCAGCGACCAAGACCTCGCAGCCAAAATCGAAGACGCCACCAAGCGCGCCCACGACCTGGCCATCCAAGCAGGCATCATCCGCAAATACGGGCCCATCACCATCGACGGCGTCGAACACCCCGGATGGCGCGAACGCGAATACGGAGCCCTCACCAACGAAGAACTCCACCGCCAGATCGCCCACACCTACATGGCTGAAAACCACGCCGACGCCATCGATGACCCTATGGCCTACGCCGAACGCCATAAACTCCGGGCCCTGACCAACGAACTGCACCTACGCGAAGCAATGAGCCCGCACGACTGGGGCGTCGAAAACTACCAACGCACTCACCTCAACGAAACCACCGCCAACCAACCCAACGAATTCGTCGAAATGCGCTGGGAAAGCGCGCGCCTGCTACGCGACGGCCTCAAAGCCGAACAACTCCGCCGCCACCTCACCGCCACCACCCCAGACATCGGCGACGGCCTCGCCCACTGGATCGCCCCCAGCGCCGCCCTCGCAGACCCCGCAACGCCAGCGGACTTGCGCGAGGCCCTAGAGCGCCAGCGCGCCCAAGTGGCGCGCGCCGTCGACGCGCGCGGGCACCAAGCCCAACGCGAGGCATGGGCAGCCAGCAAACCAGCAGACATCAGCCAAGAAGAATGGGTACGCGACATTGGCCAAGCCGCCGCATGGCGCGACGCCCACAAAGCCGCCCCCACCACTCCCACCACAGAAATAAAAGACACAGAAACCGCCGAGAAAGAAATACGAACAATCCTCACACGCACCAGCACCACCCAGCCGCACCCCACCACTCCTGCGCGCGACACGCAAACCCAACAACGCCTACAAGCCGCCCGCCAACGCCTCAACGCACACCGCACACCCAAACCGCAACCACAAGACGACAAACACAACCCCGACCCAACACAACAACGCCGCCGCACTCACAGATTCCACTAAACGCACGGAATGTTGGGCCAAACGGCGAGCGGTGTATAATGGTAGGCGTCGTCACAGGAGACCCCTCATGTCTGAGATTTTTGATTTTGAAGACCGTTGGCCAGAACTCTTCGACCGCCTCGACGCACGTCAGCGCAACGCCGTGCGTCAGTCACTCGCCGCAGGATGGCACGAAGGCTTTGAACCCACCCGTGAGCACGTCGAAAACCTGACAGACTACGCGCTCGGGCTGATTGATCGCAGCGAGTACCAGCGCCGTTCACGGGCGATGGTTAAGCGCCTCTTGCAGAACACAAATAGCAAGCCCACGTCGCTATGATGTACGACACCTGGGAATCCTACTTCTACCCAGAAACGTACAACCCCGCGACGGGGCAGGGAACACTGCGCAACCTCTACGGTGAACGTGATGCCGCCGCCTTGAGTCTGCTCGAATACACAGAGACTTCTTCACGCGAATCTGACTTAATGCACGGGATTGCTGATGTGGAACGCACGTTTGATGCAGAGCACCTTCGCGCTATTCATCGCTACCTGTTCCAGGATGTCTTTGAATGGGCTGGGCACTACCGCAGCGTGAACATGTCAAAAAACATCTCATCGTTTGCTGACGTTCATTCCGGTGAGGTCGACCAATACCTCGATGACGTACACCGTCTAGTGAACCAAACGAGCTGGGCAGAGCTCAACCTGGACGATTGTGCGCGCGCATCCGCTGAAGTCTTCGCATACCTCAACCAAGCCCACCCCTTCCGAGAAGGCAACGGCCGCACCTCGAAAATATTTATGGAGCACGTGGCCGAGCAGTCACAGTTCACCTTCAACTTCGCGCGCGTCAACCCACACGTCTGGAACCAAGCAAGCATGCTCTCAGGACCCGATCTTGGGACCTACGAACCTGTACCCGATTCGCTCATCCCCATCTTCCGCCAGATAGCACAGCCACGCACTGGCGGCCCGCGCGCCACCCCCAGCACCCCAGATGCTACAACCACCCAACTCATACGTGACAAGAGCGCACGGCTCGAACAGATGATGAACGCGCGTCAACAAAGACAATCATCGCGCCCCGCTCCTCCACGCCCCCCGCAGCCTCCACGCGATGACCCCCTCAACACCGAGGTCCCTCCATCCACTAATACGCTGGCACCCTAGCCTACTTGTCAGCCAGTGTGCTAGGTGACTAGTGCACTAGTTAGCCAGGGGGCACACAATCGGGCAACACAAAACCCCCAACCCAAAGGGAAGGGGGTTTGTAGGACGTGACTTCAGCGTGCCGCCCACAAGTGGACTATTACGAGGCTCTGTTTTGTCAGGTTTCGCGGTCACCAACCACCCGAAAGTGGAAGGCCCATTTCAGCCCTTGTCCTAGTGTCCAGGATAGCTGCTGTGGTGCGCGAAGGTCAAGAGAGTGCGCCTAGGATAGGGGCACGCCTGAGTTGGACCGGTTGGTAATAAGTTGAGCTTAGGCTGGTGTATAATGGGAGGCGTCGTCACAGGAGACCCCTCATGTCTGAGATTTTTGATTTTGAAGACCGTTGGCCAGAACTCTTCGACCGCCTCGACGCACGTCAGCGCAACGCCGTGCGGCAAGCCCTCGCAGCAGCATGGCACGAAGGCTTTGAACCCACCCGTGAGCACGTCGAAAACATGATCGACTGCCTACTGGGTGTCATTGATGATGATGAGTTTTTTCGGCGTTCATACGCCGAGGTCCGGCGTACGTCTCAGAGCATGAAGGGCTGAGGTTGCTCAGCTGTGCCGTATGACACCTGGGAATCCCACTTCTACCCAGAAACGTACAACGCAGCGACGGGGCAAGGAACACTGCGCAACCTCTACGGTGAACGTGATGCCGCCGCCTTGACTCTGCTCGAATTGGGCATGTCGAGGTCTTTCAGATGGACGGTGTAGGAACCCCCATCAGCGGAAGACCTCCCCTACCCGGCCACGACACGCCCAACCCCGAACGCCACCCCGACACCCTCAATTGTGAAGAGCCGGTTATCAACGCAGGATTGACAACACCACGAATCCCACGATCACGCCTAATAGTGCGGTCCAGACTGGCCATAACAGATTCTGCTTCCGCCGTACTGTTAGCGAGGATGCGAGGGTCATCAGCAAAGTTAAGCCACCAATGATCCACGTCACTGAACTCAGAGCGCCATTGGGAGCATTCAGCGCCAGGACCACCGTGGAGTAGCCGGTGAAGAGGACAGCAATCAGCAAACCAACACGGGATTGAACGAGAATCACAACAACTGTTGCCAGCGCACCAGCGATGTGCAGGGCTAGCGTCAACCAAGTTCCAGTTCCAACATGAGCTGCTACCAACCCCGGGATGAGAGCCGCAAGTGTACCCACACGAACGGCTGCCGTAGCTGATGCAAGCGTCATGAGAGGCGCGATCTGACCATGCAGACTTGCTTTATTCTGAGCAGAGGTCGTCATAGAGTTTTCGACTGGGTCAAGCATGAGCAAACTCCTTACGGATAGGGAAGCGGATCTTGGAGGAGATCCGCCTGATCAATGGGATGATCGCGATAACCTGCATCAACGGGACATTTCAAGTACCGAGGGTGTCCCAGCGCGGGCGACTGCGGAGGGTAGGGCTGGGACAATTCAGGAATAAAAGCCTTCCATACCTTAGTCTGCGCAAAAGCACGGGGAGTGAAGTCAAACATAATCGGATCTATGCCACGAGACTGCATCGCTAAGTGAATACGCTTAACCGAGTCAGGTTCCACAGCGTCACATCGGGCATACAATTCACTCAGTTTCACTTCACCACCACCATTGAAGTACCAGTCAGCCTTCTTCTGATTCTGTTGATACCCATAGAACGTGATCGCTTGGACGAATCGGTCGAATTCGTAAGGCTTAGCATCGGCATGTATTCCAAATAGCCGCTTTAAAGCAATTTCAAACTGCCATTTGTCAGCCAGCTGACAAATGCGCAAGGAGCGTTCTGACTGACAGTACTCACCGAGCGCAGAACGCATCGC
>ERZ773203.254-NODE-254-length-29436-cov-3.386542_pt1 | contig 29436 bp, 19 predicted proteins | sample MGYA00580529_ERZ773203 | MGnify/ENA primary metagenome ERZ773203 (study PRJEB29015, sample SAMEA2738176) | human oral metagenome | biome: human oral; feature: human-associated habitat; material: saliva | place: China | collected 2177 ... | reverse complement strand
CAATCTCATCCATCTCTCAACGAGAATAAATTCGTAACTGCCGTTTTTTCGCACGCTCATCTCTTCGGTGGCGCAGTAGACTTGTTGAGGGCGAGATGGAGTTTTTCATCCCCGGAACCAATAAACGATCCAAACGATAATTACCTATGAAGAAAATGACCTTCTCTTTGGCTTGCTCCCTCGTGTTGGGAGGAGCCGCTGTGCTGAGTGTAGCCTCTTGCGACAAGGACGGCGAAATGTCGAATGTGCCCGAAACACCGCGTGCCCAATTCGTAGACGGTAAGTGGCAGACACCCGCGGCGACACCCCATGCGATCCTCAGCGACGCGAGTGTGACCCGAGTCAACGAAGATTACTTCAACGGTAAACTTCCCGAAGACGCTACCTCCGTCATCGGTGGCTTCGTGACGCCCACCGGTCTCAAGGTAGAGGGAAAAGCAGTAGGCAATGAAACGCGTTTGGCGTGCACCGTGACCGGCGACACCCTGTCGTTGGCCAACGTCACCCCCAAAGATAGCACCTTCTACAAGGTCAATGCCGCCTACGGCTGGAACAAGGAGGTGAAGTATGCCAAGTTCGAATATCCCAAGAGTGCCGTCGTGCGTGGACTGGGCGGCGTGAAGGTCGAAGGAGTGGATGCCGAGGGCAAAGCTCACGATGTGTCTGCCCACGCGTGGCTCGTCACGACCACTCCCCAAGAACTCCTCGAAACGCGCAAGGGAAGCAACCGTGCCCCGCGTCGTCTGTTCCTGCCCTTCATCAGCCCCGAAGGCTACAAGTGGATGGATGCTCGCTTCACCCTCGTCTTGCCCACCGAAGATCTCAAGAACTATCCGACCGTGAAAGTCACTTTGGTGCGCAGCAAAGGCAACGCCGTCGAAAGCGTTTGGAAGCGTGGTTGATCGCGCACTTAGCCTTACCCCTATCGCCGTCGCTCTTTCGGAGCGGCGGCTTTTTGTTTGTCCGGCATCGGGCATGATGTCCTCCTGTGCAGTCGGCCTATCTCCACCTCATTGAGACGGCGAAGCTCCCTCGAGTCGAGCCAATGACCCTCGACAACCCGATTCGGGGAGGAAAAGCCCCAACGTTGAAACCAATGGATTTTAGGAGAGAGGAGACAGATGTACTGCTTGCGCAAGCGCGACAAAATCTCTTGATTCGTATTAGTTTATCGGCAATAAACGGCCATTATTGCCGATATACTAATAATTGTGGTTCATCTGACCTTGGGAGGGATGTTCTGCAGAAAAGAAGTGCAACCGCGATCAAAGAGACTGAAACTCAATGATTGCGGTTGCTTTTTGTCACACGATGGAACAATCCATCAAGAGAGTGGAGCATGATATCGTGTTGAAATGTCCGCTTGTGTGTGGGGGCGCGAAAGTCGTGAGGAGAGAAGGCGTTTGACTAATCTTTCGATCGGGTGGTTCGCGTAGCGCATCCCAAATAGCGTACTCCCAAAATCGAAGTGCAATCCAGCTGCCTTTTTGGTGTTTTCCTCGCGCGCGGGCGCGTCCGCCGTTTTTCGTTTTTTGCCTTCACCTCTTCACCTGTTGCGCGTAAATCGTTGGACAATAGGGTGATAAGTGTGAAGGCTTCACCCCTTTGCCTTCACCTCGGTGAAGCAAAAAATGAGGGTTATGTTCACGCGTAAGCATTTGTATATCAATCGGGTAGGTGTGAGGGTGAAGGGTGAAGGCAGGAATTGCGAACTCGCTGAGTGCGCGATGCGAGAGCGCGTGTCGTGTCGCCCGCGTATGGGGAAGGGACGAAGAGTGGTGCATTTTGGACGAAAAGGAGTGGACTTTGGCGTGAAAGTCGTGTTGTTTTCCTCGTCGCGACAGGGAGGGCGAGCGCGGCGGCCGCAAGGTGGGGCAACGGCCTGTCGGCTTGTCGATGGGTGCACCACCCCCGATAGGCAACGGACTGGGGAACGCGACAGCGCACAGCGGAGCAAAATGACGAGAGGAGAAAGTGTGATTTTGTGTTTTTTGTGATTTTGAAAAATGCGCTCCTTTGATGTTGAAAGTGAGTGGTTTGTGTGTGCTATGTCGGGTGCTTCGCAGCGCAAGTCGGAAAATTTTTGGACGCCGACTGTCACATTTCGCCCCCTTCGATTGTATTGGTAAGTGTAGCCCCGCTGTGCGTCGGAGTCGATCGCCGCTCTCCCTGTGGCGTTTTCTCCTTTGCTCTTCCTCCTCCCTTCCGTCGACGGCGAAAATCGACCGCCGCAAGACCGAGCACAGAGCGCGGGGCACCCTTTGTTTCACCTTCAAATCTTTACACTATGCCTAATTTTTTCCGTCTCTTGTGCCGTTGGTTCCTGCGGCATTTTGTTTCCTCCGCACCCTCACCCGTCGGTACCGAACAGCCCGCGGCAGCAGCGGCCGTTCCCGCTGTTTCGCCCCGTGCGGAGGAGAAGGGGGCGAAGCCTTTGCCCCTTCACGAGCAACTGCTGCGCCTGCTCGAGGAGCGGCACGAGTTTCGCTATAACCTGCTGGCCGAGATGCCCGAATTTCGCGAGCGCGGATCGGTCGCCCCCTTCCGTCGTGTCACGCCCTTAGACCTCAACACCTTGTCGATCCGCGCCATCGATGCGCGCATTGGGGTGTGGCAGCGCGATGTGCTGCGCGTGCTGCACTCGGCGCTCATTCCAGCCTACCATCCCCTCACCCACTTCATAGAGCAACTCCCCGCGTGGGACGGCCGCGACCGCTTGCGCCCCTTGGCCGAGCGCATCTCGGCGAGCGCACTGTGGGTGCAGTGCTTCTCGGTGTGGCTGCGCGCGCTGGCGGCGCAGTGGATGGCGCACCCCACCGTGACGGCCAATGACTTGGTGCCGCTCCTCGTGAGCCGCCGACAGGGATTGCGCAAAAGCACCTTTTGCCGCCTGCTCATGCCCCCCGAATTGAGCGACTACTATGCCGACAAGTTTGAACTCACCGCCACGGCGGCGCACGAACCGCGCTTGGCGAAACTCGGACTGATCAACCTCGATGAGTTCGACCGCTACACGCCGCGGCAAAATGCGACGCTCAAAAACCTCTTGCAACTCAAATCGCTCTCCCTGCGCCGGACTTATCGGCAGGAGTTGATGGCGCTGCCGCGCGTGGCCTCGTTCATCGCCACGAGCAATGTGAACGAGGTGCTGACCGACCCCACGGGGTCGCGCCGTTTCGTCTGTGTGGAGGTGAATGCGCCGATCGACTGCTCGCCCATCGACCACGCGCAACTCTTTGCACAGCTGCGCAGCGAGGTGCTGTCGGGTGCGCCCTGCTATTTGGATCGGGCGACGACCGAGGCTTTGGAGCGCTCGAACGCGCCCTTCCGCGTTTTCTCGCCTTTGGCGGAGCGTTTTGCGCGCTTCTATCGCGTGCCGACGACCGACAAGCCGGGCGAGTGGCACACGGTGACGGAATTGTACGACCGTTTTCGCCGCCGTTGTCCCGCGGCGGTGCGTGGTCTTTCGCTCCAGACTTTCGGCCGTGAGGTGCGCAGCTTAGGTTTCCCGACCGCCCACCGTCGGCGCGGCAACTGCTATTGCGTGGTGGAAGTATAAGGAGGTGTTTTGGCCTACGTTATGATGGAATCAGTGCGCGAAAAGGAGGAACAAGAAGGGAAAACTGCTGCAATCGTAGGAGTTTTTGTTTTGCCCGAACGAGAAAAAAGAGCATTCTCTGTTGCTTGCGCTTCTCTTCTTTGCTTATCTTTGCAGTGATTCTCGAATTTATTCTCTTCTCTTTACTAAACGAAAAAGTATGCGTATTTCTTCTTTACTCGCTTTGTCGAGTTGGTGTTTGTTTGGCCTGTTCGGGGCTGTGAGCTGTGACGATCTCTCTGCCGAGCCAGAAGTTTCACCCTCTTATGTGGAAATTCCTGCGGAGGGTGGGGAGGCTATGACTCAACTCAAGCAAGTGGATGGAGGAAAATGGAAAAGCAAGTGGGCTTTCCGCAATGTCTATTTGGGTCAGGGGGTCAGTGTGAAAGACAGTGCTTTGCAGGTCGACACGTTGACGGATGGTCGTGTGAAGTACGCGGGCGAGTGGTATGCCTTTTATGTCTCGAAACAGAGAAATGTAATTCAGGTGGAATTGTCGCCCAACGAAAGCCGCATCCAACGCAGCGTGACTTTCTGCGGTGAGCACACAGCCGGGCATTTCACGAGCTTTCATTTTGTAGTCAGTCAAAAACCAATCACGCCGATGCCGAATTGAATGTGGTGTTTTCTACTTCTTTCTCATCGGACATGATCTGCCGAAGCACACTACAATAGCCTGCGGTGGTTGCAAAAAGCGGCGCCGCCTCTCACGAGAGAGGCGGCGCCGTGGTGTGAATGCCGTTGCGAGGCGATCGGTTATTTGCGCAGCGGTTTGAGATGGTCTTCGAAGTAGCGCGTGATGCGCTCGTGGAGGTGGATCATATCGCGACCGGCCATGTTGTGCCCTTGTCCGGGATAGACGAAGTAGTCGGGCTGTGTGCCGGCATCTTCGCTGGCGCGGAGGAAGGCGAGGGAGTGCTGGAGCACGCAAGTGGGGTCGTTGTAGCCGACGATGATTTGCAGTCGACCTTTGAGCTTCTCGGCGTGTTCCACCATGCTGGCTTCGGCGTAGCCCTCGGGATTGCTTTGGGGCGTTTCCATATAGCGCTCACCGTACATGGCTTCGTAGTATTTCCAATCGAGGACGGGTCCGCCGGCGACGCCGACTTTGAAGACTTCGGGGTGGGAGAGCATGAGGTTCGTCGTCATGAATCCGCCGAAGCTCCAACCGTGCACACCGATGCGGGTGGTGTCGACATAGGGGAGGGCGCTGAGGTGTTTGACGCCTTCCATTTGGTCGGCGACCTCAATGCGGCCGAGGTGGCGGTGGGTGCAGCTTTCGAACTCGAAACCGCGATCGCCCGATCCGCGATTGTCGAGAATGAAGAGGACGTAGTCGCGGTTGGCCATGTAGTATTCCCACGGGCGGGCTTGGTAGTTCCACGACTCCTTGACGTTGGTGGCGTGGGGGCCGCCGTAGACGTAGACGATGGCGGGATACTGCTTGTTGGGGTCGAAGTTGACGGGCTTGACCAAGCGGTAGTAGAGGGGCGTTTTGCCGTCGGCGGCCGTGATGCTGCCGCTTTCGACGCGGGGCATGGTGAACTCGCGCCAGGGATCGGCGGCTTCGAGGAGGCGAAGGGCTTCGTGGGGACGCTCGGTGCTGCGCACGACGATGTTGCGGTAGGTGGTGGGCGACGACCAGGTGTCGCGGAGATAGCGACCGCCGGGCGAGAGCTGGGCGCGGTGCACACCTACGCCGTTGTCGAGGAGGGTGCGACGACCGGTTTTGAGATCGACGGCGTAGAGGTTCTCGCGGATGTGGCCGCTCTCGTTGCTGCGGATAATGACGCTGCGGGTGCGGGTGTTGAAACCGAGGAGTTCGAGCACTTCAAACTTACCGGAGGTGAGCTGCTTGAGCAGTTTGCCCTTGGTGTCGAAGAGATAGAGGTGGTTGAAGCCGTCGCGCTCGCTTTGGTAGATGAACTTGTCTTTGTCCCACGGGAGGAAGGTGAGCGGGTTTTGGGGTTCGACGAAACGCTCGTTAGTTTCGGTGTAGAGCACGCCGAGACGCGCACCGGTTTGGGTGTCGTAGGCGACGAGGTCGCAGCGTTTTTGCGAACGCGGCACTTCCATGATGTAGAGGCGGCTGCCATCGGGGCTCCAACTGAGGTTGGTGAAATAGCGGTCGGTGGGATCGCCGAGATCGAGCCAGACGGTGCGGTCGTTCTCCGGGTTGAAGATGCCGACGGTGACCTTGTGGGAGGTCATTCCGGCCATGGGGTATTTCTCGGGCGCGGGTTGGGCGATGCGCACGGCCGAGGGCACGTCGATGGTGACGAGCGGATAGTCGGTGACCATGCTTTGATCCATGCGATAGAAGGCGAGCCGGCGGCCGTCGGGGCTCCAGAAGGTGCCTTTGTGGATGCCGAATTCGTCGCGGTGCACGGAGGTGCCGTAGAGGAGTTCGCGGCTGCCGTCGGTTGACACGGCGTGTTGGCGACCGTCGGCGGTGGTGACGTAGAGATTATAGTCCTTGGTGTAGGCCAGGGCGCGACTGCCCGGGGCGAAGTCTTGGTGGCCGATGCCGCGCTCGAGGGGAATGGACCATTCGACGCGACGATCTTTCCAATTATAGTGGAAGAGGGCGCGGGCGGTGCGGAGAGTGGCGACGGGGCGGCCGGCTTCGGGGAAGGTGGCGGAGGTGAGGGAGCGCAACACGCCGCACCGGGCGGTGTCGAGCGCTGCATTGACCTCAGCGAGGGTGAAAAGGCGCGTACCTTTCGCGTCGAAACGGCGGCCGTCGGCGTCGCTGAGTTGCGATACCTCAGACACGTCGGTGCGAAGGAGCGCATCCCCCCACCAAGCGGTGAAAACGCTCTTGGGTTGGAGGTTCCAATAGTTGGAACCGCCCCACATCAGGTCGTCGAGTGTGGGACGACGGAGAGAAGAAGGAGTGTTTTGCGCCATGCCGGTGAGCGAAAGGAGCGAGAGAAGAAGAACGAAGATTTTTTTCATGCGTGCAACATACTCATGCGTGAACGAAAAGGAGAACGGTGTGCCGGCCGACGAACCTCAGTCGTCGCGGCGCGAACGGGAGTAGCCACCTTGGTCACGGCGGTCGTAACCTCCACGATCGTTATAGCTGCCACGTTTGTTGTATCCTCCGCGGCGATCGATGTCGCGACGGTCATCGCGGCGACGATCGGAGGGCTTGCCGTCGTAACGGTTTTGGCGGTCGCGGTTGTAGCCGCCGCTGTCTCGGCGGTCATTGTCGCGGCGACCTTTGAAGCCTCCACGATCGTTGTAACCTTTGCGATCGCCGGCGCCTTTTCGGTCGCTGTAACCTCCTTTTCGGTCGTTATATCCTCCGCGCTTGTTGAAACCTCCGTGGTCGTCGCGGCGTTCGAACTTCTCGCCGCGTTCTTCGCGCTCCTTGCGGTCTTTGGCGTGACGCACACGTTCGAAGGTGTTGTGACGGGCGCGGAGATTGCGATAGGTGGCGGCGAGTTCGGGATCGTCGGAGAAGTCGATGTTGCGATCGTAGCGTTCGTCGGCTTCGTTGCGGCGATCGTCGTAGCGGCGGTTGTCGCGGTCATCAAAACGACGTTCGCGGTCGCCGAATTTTCCTTTGCGATCGCCGGCGGTGCGGTCGTTGAAGCGGCGATCGCCACGTTCTTCGCCTGCTCCGCGTCCATCGCGCTCTTCGTCGTCATCAAAACGCTTGCGCGAGAAATCGCGCTTGCGGCCGTCGCGGAAACGTCCTTTCTCTCCCATGCGGCGGAGTTCTTCGTCGGTTTTCACGACGTTGCCTTGCGCACGGAAGTTGTCGAGTTTGCCTTCAAAGGTGACGTATTTGCGGAGCTCGCAGTCGAGCGATCCGTTTTGGAGGGGCACTTTGAAGGAGGGGCGCAGGCGCATGGAGTCGAAGAGTTCTTCGCGCGAAGAAATGACCCAGGCTTCGCCACCTTGAAATTCGCGTTTGAGTTTTTCGCCCAGCGTGCGGTAGATGTCGGAGAGATCTTCGGGACGAAGACGCTCACCGTAAGGCGGGTTGGTGATGAGGAGCGCGGGCGATTCGGGTTGCGTGAAGTTGCGAATCTCGCGTTGTTCGACGGTGATGAGATCGGCCACACCTGCAGCTTTGGCATTGGCCTGTGCGGCTTCGACGGCGCGGAGATTGATGTCGGCGCCGATGATGCGGTGCTCGAAAGTGCGCTCGTTGCTGTCGTCGTCGAAGATCGAACTGAGCAATTCGGGATTAAAATCTTTCCAATTCTCAAATCCAAACTTGCGGCGGAACACACCGGGGTAGATGTTGCGCGCCATGAGGGCGGCTTCCACCAAAATGGTGCCCGATCCGCAGAAGGGGTCGATGAGGTCGCAGTCGAATTTCCAACCGCTCATCTTGATCAAGGCGGCGGCGAGCACTTCGTTGATGGGGGCATCGACCGTGGCGGTACGGTAGCCGCGCAAGTGGAGGCTCTCTCCGCTCGAGTCGAGGGAGAGGGTGCAACTCTCCTCCGCTATATGTATATTGAGTCGCAGGTCAGGATTGGACACGCTGATGTTGGGGCGCTTTCCTTCGCGCTCCATAAAATAGTCGACAATGGCGTCTTTCACCTTATAAGCGACGAATTTCGAGTTGCGAAATTCGGTGCTGTAGACGGTGGTGTCGACGACAAAGGACGTATCAAGGTCTAAAAATTCGTTCCACTCGATCTCTTTCACCGCTTTGTACACGTCGTCTGCGTTGCGAGCCCGAAAATGGGAAATAGGTTTGAGAACACGTACGGCGGTGCGGAGGCAGAAATTGGCGCGGTACATCATTTCTTGGTCGCCGCTGAAGGACACCATGCGACGGCCGATTTGTACGTCGTTGGCGCCAAGCTCGATGAGCTCCTGTGCCAAGACTTCTTCCAGACCTTGGAAGGTCTTGGCTATGAGTTCGAAGGATTGTTGCATTAAAATAAGTCGAGATGGAAAGTAAATTGGGGCAAAGTTACTATTCGTCGGTCGAATGTCCAAGATTTGCGGTTGTTTTTTGGCGGGCAATCGACGCGCGAATTTATTTTGCCGTTTGGAGCTGTCCGTTTACGAGGTGTAGCACGTAGGTGCGTCCTTTTTGTGTGGGAAACTCCATGGTTTGTTGCCCATAGCGCACGCTGCAGTCTTCGCCGGCCTGCGAGGTGATGCGCGCTTCGTGGAGTTGCCCGTTGCGCCAGTCGAGATCGACCACAAAGGCACCGCGGGCGCGCAGTCCTTTCACGTTGCCGTTGCGCCACGCATCGGGCAGCGAAGGCAGGAGGTGCAAACCGCCGATGTGACTTTGGAGGAGCATTTCGGCCACGCCCGCCGTACCGCCGAAGTTTCCATCGATTTGGAACGGCGGGTGCATATCCCAGAGGTTGTCGGCCGTACCATTTTTTAGCAAATTAGCAAAGAGCTTGTAGCTGCGGTTGCCGTCGTGCAGGCGCGCCCATTGGTTGAGTTTCCAGCCCATCGACCAGCCGGTGGCGCCGTCGCCGCGGTGGTCGAGCACCACGCGCGAAGCCTCGGCAAGTTGCGGCGTGGTAATGGGCGAAATCGTCGTACCGGGATGCAGTCCGAAGAGGTGATTCACATGGCGGTGGTGATCGTTTGGGTCGTCGATGTCTTTGCTCCATTCCTGCAACTGCCCGTAGCGACCGATCTTATACGGAGCCAAATTCGCGAGCGTATTGTTCCACGTTGCCACCTCGCTGTTGTCGACACCGAGAATCATCGCCGCGCGCACCGCTTCTTGCAGGTTTTCGCGAATCACGGCGTGCGTGAACGTCGTCCCTTCGTCCACCGGCCCGTGTTCGGGCGAGGTGGAAGGAGCAGCCGTCAGCGTACCGTTCGGCTTTTGCCAAAGATAGTCTTCCGAGAATTGCGCGCACTCCTTCAGCACCGGATAGGCCACCTTGGCGAGGAACTGCTTGTCGCGCGTGAACTCGTAGTACTCCCACAAGTGCGTCGCCAACCAGTGTGCCGCCACCGGGTTGTAGTTCCACGACATGTCTTGGCTCACGAAGGGCGAGGTGAAGCCGAAGGGGTTGCCGCTGATGCCGGCCATCCATCCGCGGGCGTTGAAATACTTGCGCGCCGTCACCGCGCCGGGTTTGCGCATGGAGAGAATGAACTCCGTGAGCGGTTCGGCACACTCGGCCAGTCCCGTCGTGAGCGCCGGCCAGTAGTTCATCTGCAGGTTGATGTTGTTGTGGTAGTCCACGCGCCACGGGCCGTCGACGTTGTTGTGCCACACCCCTTGCAGGTTCGCGGGGAGATTGCCCGGTCGCGACGAGGCGATGAGCAGATAGCGACCGAACAGGAAGTAGAGCGCCTCGAGATCATGATCCGGTGCGCCGTTGCGGTAGGCCGCGAGTCGGCGATCCGTGGGGAGGTTGCGCAGCGAGTCGGGCGTGTCGCCGAGTTGCAAACTCACGCGGTTGTAGAGCGCGGCATAGTCCTTGTAGTGACGCGCAAAGAGGGAGGAGAAGTTGCGTCGCGCCGCCGCTTTCATCCATTTCGCCGTGGTGCGTTCGGGATCCACGCCCACATAGGCTTTCGGGTCGTCGAAACGCGGATCGAGGTTCATGCGGTAGTCCGTGTCAGCGGTGAGCAGGAAGGTCACCTCATCGGCGCCCTTCACCGTGAAACGGCCGTCGGTGTTCGACACCGTGCCGCCTTTCGCCACTGCGCGCAGGCGCACCACATAGCGCATGCCGTTGTTGTCCAACTGTGCACGATAGACCAACCCCTCTTTGCCTTCCGGCACCATCTTGCCCTCGGCGCAGGGGTTCGGCGCGTAGGAAAGGGTGAGGTTTTGCTGTCCACGGCGGTCGGCGGTGAAGCGTACCACCAACACATTGTCGGGGTAGGAGATGAACGCGCGACGGGCGTAGCGTGTGCCGTCGGCCGCAGTGAAGTTCACCGTGGCAAAGGCCGAATCGACCGAGAGCGTGCGCTCGTAGTCGCGGATCTTCGCCTCGTCGAGCCCCGTGGCGATGTGGAGTTCGCCCATCGTGGTGAACGAGCCGAAGCGGAAATCCTTCTCCCCTTGGGTTTCGTAGGACGCTTTTCCGTTAAAGTTCTCGCGGGTGAGTCGCGCCGCCTCTTGGCCGTTGCCCTCGGTGAAGGCACGGCGAATGGCTTTGAGCACCGGCGCGCTGTCTTTGTTCACATCCCAGTAGTAAGCCGGTCCGCTCTTCACGCCGGGGCCGCCTCGCCACAGGCTTTTCTCGTTGAGTGTGAGGCGTTCGGTCGCCACCGATCCCATGAGGTTTGCCCCCAAGTGGCCATTGCCCAACGGGAGCGAACGGCGTTCCCATTCGGGGTCGGGGTTCACCGCGGCATCGCCGGCGCTGACGGGTTTGCGCAGGCTGTCAAAGCGTTCGGGGTGACCGCCCCACCAACTTTCGGCGCCTTTGAAGGAAGTCGGTTGGTCAAGTCGAATGACGTGGCCGGCCGTGGATTGTGCGGCGGCCGTGCCGGCGCTCACGAGCAGGGCAAGCGGCAGTGCATGGCGAAGGAAGTGCATGGGAGGAGTGGAGGTTAGGGAGTTAGGCTTGGTTTTGACGTTCGAAAGCCGCGCGAATCGCGTCGGCCGTGGCTTGCATCTCTTCGGCGGGGAGTTGCAGTTTGGGTTTGCGGAAGTCCATATCGCCCTCGTCGTTGAGGGGGATGAGGTGCAAGTGGGCGTGCGGCACTTCAAGTCCGATGGCCGCCATGCCGACTTTGTGACAAGGCAGCACTTCGCCGATGGCCAGCGCCACACGCTTGGCGAAACGGTGGTAGGCGGCGAGTGTTTCGTCGTCGAGGTCGAAAACGTAGTCTACCTCGCGGCGCGGAATCACGAGGGTGTGTCCTTTCGCCACGGGATTGATGTCGAGAAACGCGTAGAAGTCTTCGTTTTCCGCGCATTTATAGGAGGGAATTTCGCCGGCGGCGATTTTGCTGAAAATAGTCATGGGGTACCGGTATTTGTTGTGGAGAGTAGGCGCCGAAAGCGGGGGCGCACTGCGTTTTCGCAAATATACTAAAAAGCAGCGAAATGTCGGCGGCTTGTCACGCAAAAAAACACCCTTCCCCGCATTCCCGACGAGTGGAAAACGAGCGGGCGCCCCAAGTGGCGAAAAGGCCGACAACCTTTCACGGCATTTCGACGGCGAGCACGACGCGTGCAGTCTACACTCCGGTGAAAGCTGGGAAGAGGAAAGAGAAAGTGGGGCATTTTCGTCGAGAAGTGGAGCGTTTTTCTTTTCTTCTTCCCTACTTTCGCCTAAGGGTTGCGTCTTTCGTCATCCTCGCGCCCGCGCGTATACGCGTTCAGCGAGTTTTCTGATTTTTGCCTTCACTGCGGCATGATTTCCTTTCAATTTATTGATTTTCAGTGTGTTTCGGGTGAAGGTTTCTCCTTTCGTTGTTTCTGCTCTATTGCCTTGTGAATCAAATCATTAGGGGTGAAGGCACGATTTGCGCTTTGCGTTCACCGAAACATTGCCGTCCGAAAGACCAATGAGGAACACGTCGACGCGAATTTTCGGTCCAAGATGAGGGTGAAGGAAAGGTGAAGGAAAAAAGGGGTGAATCCTTCACCTGTAATCTGGTGATATATAGTGGGTTGGGTGCGAATGGTGAAGAGGTGAAGGAAAAAATCAAAAATCACTGGACGCGCGCCCGCGCGAGATTGGGCTGTAGGTACATAGAAATGGGGGCATGAGAAAACTGGAGTAGTGATTTAGGTGTTTTGTGGACAAATGAAAGTAAAGTGGGTTTTATGTGTCTTCTTGTTTACCGGTTGCGTGTTTGTGTTTTTCATTTGTCTTGTAATGTGTGTGAGGCGAGAAGTGAACTGTTCATTCTGTGTAGTTGTCTGTGAGTGAATACCACAAAAAAGTAAATAATCGTGCCGTCGGGTGCTTTTTTTGTGCCTTTCGTTTGGTCGCTCACGGGCTTTCCTCTACATTTGCCTTATGAACCCTGCCGCTTCACGGCGGCACACAAAGCAACGATTATGAAACGAATCTACTCTCTCCTTTGGGCGCTGCCCGTCCTGCTCGTGAGTGCCTTGTTCCTCACGTCCTGCGTGTACGATCCGTATTACGACGAAGGTCGTGTCATCGACAACTATTATAACAACTCCAACTATAACGGCTATGGCGACCGCGGTCGTGCCCGAGTCGTCAGCGGCGAGTGGCAAGGTGATTTCGGCATGTTCTATGCCGTGGTCAACCCCATCACGGGACAAAGCGTGCAGTTCGATTCGCGCAACTCCTATGTGCTTTTCCAACCGAATTACTACGGAGCCAGCGCGGGTTGGGGTAAGCAGATCGACTTCTACGAGTACGGCCCCCTCTCGCGCCGTTACCACCGTTTCTATTGGGAAGTACGCAACGGCGTGCTGTATCTCAGCTATCCGTCCGATCATAAGCTCGATGTGGCCATCTACGACTACTATTTGAGCAACAGTCTCTTCACGGGACGTGCCGGAGATTCGAACTTCCGTTTCAGCCTGCGCAACCTGAGTTTCACGGGTTGGAACACCTATTCCGGCGACTACTACGATTACGACAATGTCGCTTGGAGCTGGAGTGCCTACCGCGGCACCTCGGCCGATGACACCTCCACGGTGCAAACTCCGCTTGTCGTGACCTCCGGTCGTCGCGCTCAACCCTAAATTGTTGATATTCTTTCATCATAACGCCCACTCCCGTCGTGTTCCTACACGGCGGGAGTGTTGTGTTGGGGCGGTACACGACGCGAGTTGCTCCTGCACTTCGGATTTGAACGTGCAAGCCATCTTCGATGTTTGCTCCGGTAAAAAGATGGCGAGCATACAAAAGAAAATCAACAGTAGTCCCGAACAAAAACTAAAGTTTGAAACACCCAAAGCAGAGTTCTACAAAAGGATTGTCTATTTTTGCACTTGCCGTTTGACTCTACACTCTACTATTTAATATAGCACGAATGGCAGAAGAGACATTTACAGGGTCTGATTTGTCACGTAAACAAGGATTACAAGATGTCGCAAAAGCATTGGACGTTCACTCATATTATACGTTACATTGAGGAATATGAACGAAATCCTTTACTCATAGAAAGGATGAAGTGGAAATTTATTCTCGAAGGAGAATACATAGTTGAGTTCGTGAAGCTATGTAAACATCTCGTCCTGGAACGAACGATAGACCCCAAGAAACATCAAGCCGCAGCGATTTGTTTGAGGTATTCTTCGCAATTGCTATTAAAAAAAAGGAGAGCTATAAGACGGCTTGGCATAGAAAAAAAATACGTATCTGCAATCTTAAGACAGTATGGCATACATTATATAGAGTATGGGGACAATGAGCATCGAGTCTTTTTTCTGGATACAGGTATAAATATATATTTCAGCAAGCACGATCAATCCTCTATTTATATCATACAAAGGATTGAATTTTCCAATGAAGAATATAGGTCTTTTATCCTCAAGGTTCTTCCGGTAAAAAAAAGCGAATGGTAGCTACTCCCGAGAATACCTCGTTGTATCATTGGCGCGCGAGAGCAAAGTGCCGCAACTGATAAAAAAGGCCGGCGCAATCATTGTTACAGAACCGGTATTCCGGTAAGGTACGACTGGTCAGGACATTGATAACAAAGAGACTTACCTGTGGTTTTAGGGATGAAAGATACTTTGGGCTACGGTTATTATACCCTGAACGATTGCCGCATCATTCCCATGTCAGATGCCCCCATAGAATAGTCTATTTTTGCACTTCCCTATTGACTCTATACTCCCCACGTGTGCACATCGTGTGCCTACTTTTGCGTGGAGTAGGGTAGTGCGAGCGGATATTTTCGGCTAACTTTGCAACACCAAGTCCCGATGCGGCCGCGGCGCGTGTGCGTGTCGGTGGTCGTGGACGTTTCTCCTCAACAACTGATTGCGAAAAAAAGACTCCCGTATGCCTATCTTTCATCTCAACTCCTTGTCCGATCCCGGCGTAGAGGTTTATAGTGCCTTGACCGAAGCGCAGTTGCGCAGCAAAGTCGATCCCTCGCGGGGCGTGTTCATTGCCGAAAGTCCGAAGGTGATCCACGTGGCGCTCGATGCGGGCTACGAACCCCTCTCGCTGCTCTGCGAGGAGCGGCATCTCACGGGCGATGCGGCCGATGTACTCAGCCGTTGCGGCGACATCCCCGTCTATACCGGGCCGCGCGAACTCTTGGCGCAGCTCACGGGCTACACCCTCACGCGCGGTGTGCTGTGTGCCATGCGCCGTCGGCCCGAAACGTCGGTGGCAGAAGTGGTGCGCGATGCGGCGCGCGTGTGCGTGATCGACGGGGTAACCGACGCTACCAACATCGGCGCGATTTTCCGCTCGGCCGCCGCCTTGGGCATCGATGCAGTGGTGCTGTCGCGCACGGCCTGCGACCCGCTCAATCGGCGTGCAGTGCGCGTGTCGATGGGCAGCGTGTTTCTCGTGCCTTGGGCTTGGTCTGCCGAGCCGGTGGCGGAGTTGCAGGCGTTGGGCTTCCGCACGGCGGCCATGGCGCTGACCGATCGGTCGATTTCGCTCGACGATCCGGCCTTGAAGGCCGAACCGCGCTTGGCGCTCGTGATGGGTACGGAGGGCGACGGCCTGGCCGACACGGTGATAGCAAGCACCGACTACACGGTGCGCATCCCCATGTATCACAATGTGGACTCGCTCAATGTGGCCGCAGCTTCGGCGGTGGCCTTTTGGGAGTTGCGGAAGAAGTGAGCGGTGCACGAGCGCACGGCGGCGATGGTAGAAAGACTTCGCCGTTTGTCACACACAGAACATAAAAATGGAAATGAATCAACCTCTGACTGAGTTGCAGAACCAGCAGATTTTTGAGCGCTGTCGAACGTATCTGCATCGTTTCTGTCCTGATTTATCGCTCAGTCTCATCGATGCGCTGTCCTTGGGATGGCGCATTGTGCGTTTCAAGAAGCGCGAACTGCTGTTGAAGGCCGGTGTGGTGCCCGACGAGGCGCATTTGGTCATCGAAGGGCTGGTGCGGGCTTACTATCCCACGGCGATCGAAGACATCACCGTCAATTTTGTGGCAGAAGGCGAGTTTGCCACTCACTACACCTCGTTGGAGCTTCCACGGCCTTCGCATTTCAGTTTCGAGGCGTTGGAAGACACCATTGTGGTGGCCTTCAGTTACGAGTATCTCGGCAAACTGCGCACGGTTCATGCGGAGCTCGAACGCTTGGTGCGCTATTTGATCGAGCACGAATACGCTCGCTTGTTGGCGCACACCGAATCTTTGCTCATTCGCAACGGCGAAGAGCGCTATCGCCTGTTTTTGAAAAACTTCGGGCCGCTGATGCCGCGAATTTCGGTGGCCGATTTGTCGAGCTATTTGGGGCTGAGTCGGCAAAACGTGACCCTCATTCGCAAGCGGCTTTTGCAGGGTTGACAAATACTTGTCGTGTGGGAGTGAACGAAAAGTGCGTCCTTTGCACCGTAATCAAAAACAAAGCACTCACGATGGAAGAACATTACATTGATACGCCCACACAGTTTGTAGAAGTTGACGGAACCGCAATGGCTTATCGCAGTATCGGCACGGCCGAGGGCACGCCTATTGTTTACCTCAATCACCTTGCGGCGAACTTAGATAATTGCGATCCGCAGTTGATGGATGCGCTGGCCGCAGATTTCAAGGTGATCAGTTTTGACTATCCCGGCATCGGTCTTTCGGCCGGAAAGTGTGCGACCTCTGTCGAGGAGATGGCGCGCGAAACAATTGCGTTCATTCGTGCTTTGGGCTACACGAAAGTGCATCTGCTCGGGCTTTCTTTGGGAGGCTTTGTGGCACAGTCGCTCTTGGCGCAGGCGCCGGAATTGGTGGATCGTGTCATCTTGGCCGGCACAGGGCCTGCGGGAGATAAAGGCATCGCCCGCGTGCCGCGCATCACCTACTACGATATGTTCCGCGGTCTGTGTACAGGGCGCGATCCGCGCTATTATTTATTCTTCCCCTCGACTTCCGAAGCCAAACATCGCGCCAAAGCCTTCATTTTGCGCACGGCGCTGCGCCGCGATCGCGACAAGTCGACAACCCTCTCGGCCTTGAGACGGCAGTTGAAAGCCGTGGTGGCTTGGGCGAAGTCCGCTCCCCAAGATTTATCGGGATTGCAGCACCGCATTTGGGTGGTGAACGGCGACAACGACCGCATGGTGCCGACGGCAGGTAGCTACGACATGGCGCGTCGCCTGCCGAATGCCACGCTGACCATCATCGAGGGCGCAGGGCATGGTGCGATTTTCCAAGAACCCGAACTTTTTAGCATACAAGCCGCAGCCTTCTATAAGGCGAGCGAAAAGAACGTAAACACGAACGAAACAAAATAATCAGATGAAAGCTTTTCAACTACAACAATACGACAAAAAGAATCTGGCCTTGAAATGGGTCGAACTGCCGCGCCCACAGGTGGCACCGACGGAGGTGCTGATCGAGGTAAAGGCCGCCGGCGTGAACCCTCTGGACAATATGATCACGCGCGGTGATGTGAAAATGATCACTCCCTATGCGCTGCCGCAAACGATGGGCAACGAGTGTGCCGGCGTGATCGTGGAAGTGGGCAGCACAGTGAGCGATTTTGCAGTGGGCGATGCGGTATTTTCGCGCCTTCCGATCTCGCGCCCCGGAGCTTTCGCCGAATACGTGGCGGTGCCTGCCGATGCGGTGGCACGCATGCCCGAGGGATTGACGTTCGAAGAGGCGGCCAGTATCCCGCTGACTGCGCTGACGGCCTACCAAGCCTTGGACTTGCTGGAGGCGAAGCCCGGTTCGAGTATTTTCATCTCGGGTGGTTCCGGCGGACTGGGTGCGATGGCGATTCCCCTCGCCAAGGCACGCGGACTGAAGGTGTACACGAACGGCAACAGCGCGAGCCGTGAGCGCGTCATGGCCTTGGGTGCAGACCGCTATCTCGACTATCGCGAGGAAGACTATTTGGAGGTGTTGGAGCCGGTAGATTATGTGTTGGATAGTCTGGGTGGAAAGGAATTGGAGCGACAAATGCAGTTGTTGCGTCGCGGTGGAAAAATCGTTTCGCTCAAAGGGATGCCGAATGCTCGTTTCGCGCAGCGATTTGGTTTGCCCATTTGGAAGCGTTGGCTTTTCGCTTTGGCGGCATTCGGTGTTGAAAGAAAGGCAAGGCAGCTGGGTGTCAGTTACGAATTCTTGTTCGTGCAAAGCAACGGTCGTCAGTTGGCCGAAGTTTCTCGCCTGATTGTCGAAAAAGGCATCCAACCTTCGGTGGGGCAGGTGTTCCCCTTCGCCGAAACGAACGAAGCTTTGCAAAAAGTGGCCAGTGGTGGCGCTGCCGGTAAGGTGGTGTTGAGCTTTGCCTGACGAACGAATAGACTGATTGAAATGGAAAGACGACAGCCGATCACCATGCATGGTCGGCTGTTGTTGTGCTTTTGTCTATTTGATTGTCAAGGATAAAAAGAGAATCCCGCTCAAGACAACTCGTCTTGAGCGGGATCTTTTTATCTACAGGTGAAGTTGCGATCGGCGGGAAGCACCGGAGGAAATTAACAGAGGAAAAGTATCCGAGTGGAAAATCACCGAAGGCGCTTCATTCCACTTTATACTGAGATGTCGAGGATCTCGAGCTGGATGACGCCGCGGGGCGTTTGTGCGTCGACCACGTCGCCGACCTTGTGGCCGAGAAGGGCTTGAGCGATGGGCGTGGTGCTCGAAATTTTACCGGCACGGAGATCAGCTTCGCTTTCCGAAACGATGGTGTACTTCATTTTGGCGCCGACCTTTACGTTCTTCATCTCGACGGTGGAGAGAATCTGCACGATGTCGGTGCGGAGTTTGGAAGTGTCGATGATCTTGGCTGCCGCGATGGTAGCTTTGAGCTCGTTGATTTTGTTTTCGAGAATGGCCTGTGCTTCTTTAGCGGCGTCGTATTCCGCGTTCTCGGAGAGGTCGCCTTTGTCGCGAGCTTCAGCAATGGCAGCCGAGGCAGCCGGGCGGTCGATTTGCTCCATACGGCGGAGCTGGGTCACGAGATTGTCGTAACCCTCTTGGGTCATGTATGCCATGGTGTTGATTTTCTTTTTTAGGAGTTGGGTGAAGTGGGGGCAGCGGCATCAGTTGTCGCCGCCTTCGTGCTGCGTTGTGCCGTTGCCTTCGTTGTTGCGTCCGGGTTTGCGGCGACGTGCTCCGCCGCGGCGGCGACGGTTGTTGCGGCGTGCGGCCGGTTGCTCGGTGGGCGACTCAGCGTCGAGGGCTTCGTCGGCGTTCTCCGGCGCTTCGGCAAGTTCGTCGTGCGCACGTTCCACGGCGCGGCGGTGGGCTTCTTCGCGCTGTTTGCGCTCAGCCTTTTCGGCACGTCGGCTTTGTTCGGCCGGGGGCAGCGTGGTGTTGGTGTAACCGGCCGCATTTTGCGCCTTGTTCTGACGGCGTGCACGCTTCTTCTGTTGCTCTGTGCGCGGTGCGGGCGTTTCCGTAAGCTCGATTTCGATCAGCTCGCTTTCGGTGGGCGCGACTTCGGCATTGAGGGGCGATGCTTCGAACGGCTCAACCTCAGGTGCGGTCACGGTGGATACCTCTTCTGCGCGTGTTTCGCTGTGGGGAGCGGTCACGGGCACTTCGGGAGTGCGCGGTTCGGACTGCGCCGTGTTGGCGGTCGTGTGTTGCTCTTCCACTTCGCGTGTCGAGGTTTGTACGGACGCTTCTTGGGTTGCGCTCACGGCTTCGGCCGGAAGTTCCATAGGTGCGAAAACGGCCGTCTGTTCTGCGGGGGCAGACTTTTCGACTGCTGCCGGCGTTTCCGTACCTTGCGCTTCGATCCGGTCAGATTGGGGCAGGATGTTGGGCGTGTCGGGCAGCAATTGGTCGGTGGCGCGAGTCGATGCAACCTGCGGTTGAGGCGCTGTCGTGGCGGGTTCTTCTGCGGCGGGGACCGTAACCTGCGGAGCGGGCGCGGGTTCGGTGGTTACTTCAGCAACGGCTTCCACAGTTTGCGGTGTCTCAACGGCGGGTGCTTCTTGCACGTCGGGAGTCGGTTCGTGCTGCGGCGCAGGAACTTCCACTTTCGGTTGTTCTACGCGCTCAGGAGCCGGCGCGGGTTGCACCTCGGCTTCCTTCGGTTGCGCGGACTCGTTGCGCTTTTCCGTGGACTGATGGTCAGCCACCGGCGCCTTTTTGGCGTGATCGTCGTTGTTGCGTTCGGCGGATTGGCGACGTTCCTCACGACCTTCACGTCCCTCACGTTCTTTGCGCGCTTCAGCGTTTTTATTTCTGCGCTCTTTGCGCTCCGTGTTGCGCTCTGTTTGATGCTTGGGCGTTTCTTCGCTTTGTTCGTTGTGCGCCTCGTGGCGTTCATTGCGCTGCTCGCCACGGTTTTTGCCGTTGCGGCGCTCAGCGTTCTTTTCTTCGCGGTTGTCCTTTTGACGTTCGTTGCGCTTTTCGTTGCGTTCGCCGCGTTGCTCGCCGCGATGGTCTTTGCGGTTGCGTTCGCCGCGACCTTGTTCCTTGCGGCCGCTGTTGCCTTCGCTTTGTTCTTGGGCGATTTCAGCTTCGATTTCGTCAATTTTGGGGAGCACGAAAAACTCTTCGGCACCCATCGCCGTGCGCTTTTCCTTCGCGCGGAAGACGCCATCGAGGAATTGGGGTTCGCGGCGAAGTTTGGTCAGCGCATCTTTGGCGGCCGCCTGATGACTCTCTTTCTTGGAGTAGCCTTTGCCCTCACCGGCATAGAGTCCTTCGATGACGACGGTGGTGAGGAAGGAGGGGCCGTTGGCTTTGTCGTGGTCGGCGGCGGTGTCTTTGAAGTCGAGACGGATGCGGTTTTTCTGGCTCCACTCGAGGAGCTTGCTCTTGAAGTTCACTTCTTTGCTCGCCACAGATTCGAGATCGAGGACGGCGCCGATGATGCGTTTTTCGACGAAGCGGAAGGCGTAGTGAAAACCTCGGTCGAGGTAGATGGCACCCATGAGTGCTTCGAAGGAGTTGCCGCCGAGATAGGAGTTGTGGGTGCGGCTGTGGGTTTGGCTCTGAATGAGGCGATCGATGTGCAGCTCCTTGGCGAGACGGCCGAGGGATTCGCGCGATACGATCTTAGAGCGCGTGTTGGTGAGGAAACCTTCGCGCTTGTTGGGGAAGTGTCGGTAGACGATGTGGCTGACGACGGTTTCGAGGACGGCATCGCCGAGAAATTCGAGGCGCTCGTTGTTGAGCGGTTTGTTGCCGAGTTTCTTGGAACGATACTCTTGCGACTTATGGGCGAAGGCCGTGCGATAGAGATCGATGTTGTGCGGGCAGAAGCCCATGATGTCGTAGAGGGCAGAACGAAACTCTCGGTCTTTAGAGAAAAAGAGTTTGGCTCGGTCGAATAGATTTTTCATAATGGGAGGTGAGGACGGGCGAACTCATCGCGACGAGGGCGCGAAAAATAGTTTTGTACGCTTGGTCATTACGGGTGTAACAACCAAGCGTACAATCGCTATGTTTCGTGTGTTCCCTCGTGGGGATGTGTTGCACTCAGTCTTCTCAGGCTTGATACTTCTTGATGATGCAGCAGGCATTGTGTCCGCCGAATCCGAAAGTATTGGAGAGCGCTGCACGCACGGTGCGTTGCTGAGCCTTGTTGAAGGTGAAGTTCATGTTGTAGTCGATGTTTTCGTCGCGGTCGTCCTCATCGTGGTTGATGGTAGGCGGCACGATGTCGTTCTTCACCGAAAGGCAGCAAACGATGGCTTCAACAGCGCCGGCGGCTCCGAGGAGGTGACCGGTCATCGACTTGGTGGAAGAGATGTTGAGTTTGTAGGCGTGATCACCGAAGAGTTGCGTGATGGCTTTTGCCTCCGAAACGTCACCGACGGGCGTAGACGTGCCGTGCACGTTGATGTAGTCGATGTCTTCGGGTTGGAGACCGGCGTCCTCGAGTGCGCGCTGCATCACGAGTTTCGCGCCGAGACCTTCGGGGTGCGAAGCCGTGAGGTGGTGAGCGTCAGCGCTCATACCGGCACCGGCGAGTTCGCAATAGATCTTCGCGCCGCGAGCCTTGGCGTGTTCGAGTTCTTCGAGCACGAGGATACCGGCACCTTCACCCATCACGAAACCGTCGCGGCTCTTGCTGAAGGGACGGCTGGCGCGTTGGGGATCGTCGTTGCGGGTAGAGAGGGCGTGCATGGCATTGAAGCCACCGAGTCCGCCGGGAGAAATGGCAGCTTCGGCACCACCGGTGATGATGGCGTTCGCCTTGCCGAGGCGAATGAGGTTGAAAGCGTCGGCAATGGCGTTGGTAGAAGACGCGCAGGCCGAAGTGGTGGTATAGTTGGGACCATGGAATCCGTACATGATCGAAATCTGTCCGGAAGCGATGTCGGCGATCATCTTGGGGATGAAGAAGGGGTTGAATCGCGGACCTTTCTCTTCTTGAGTCAAGGCGTATTCGCTGATTTGTTCTTCGAAGGTATGGATACCGCCGATGCCCACTCCGAGTACCACGCCGATGTTGTCTTTGTCGACCGTTTCGAGGTCCAGACCGCTGTCTTGTACAGCTTGCATTGCCGCCACGACTGCATATTGTTCATAGAGATCCATTTTGCGAATCTCTTTGCGGTCAATGAAATCTGCTGCCTTGAAGTCTTTCACTTCGCAGGCAAAGTGCGTTTTGAACCGTGAAGCGTCGAAGCTTTGGATAGGTGCTGCGCCGCTAACGCCGTTAATGAGGCTGTTCCACGTGGCTTCGAGGGTGTTGCCGACGGGGGTGATGGCACCGAGACCGGTGACGACTACTCTTTTGAGTTCCATAGGGTGCGGGGATTAGTGGGAGATGCGTGAGATGCTACGCTGAAATGTGCTAATGCACAAGGTGCCGCCGAGGGGGTACCGTAGCGCATTAGCACATTTGCGGAGAGATGACACTCGGGCCACCTCTTAGAGCGCAGGCAAGATTACTCGGCGTGTGCTTCGATGTAAGCAATAGCGTCGCCTACGGTAGAGAGCTTCTCAGATTCCTCTTCGGGGATCGTGATGCCGAATTCCTTTTCGAGATCCATCATGAGCTCTACAGTTTCGAGCGAGTCAGCACCGAGATCGTTGGTGAAGCTAGCTTCTTCGCGCACGTCGGCTGCGTCAACGCTGAGCTTCTCTACGATGATAGCCTTTACTTTTTCTGCAATTTCAGACATTGTTGTTGTTATTTTGATGATTAGAAATTAGTCATTTCTGAGGTTACGGCTGCAAAAGTAGTGGTATTTCTTCAAACCGGCAAAGGTTTCACCTATAAAAAGCGCCTTTTTTGCTCATTTGAGTGTGTTTTGTGCATCTTTCTGGGCGCGAAATGCCCCTTTTCGGGGTTTTTCGGTTCATCCGACCCATGGAGTGAAGCGACAATCTAACCTTATGTAAAGTTATTTCAGTACGCTAAACTTTGAAAGTAGGAAGGAGGAGGAGAAACCGGTGGACTTTCTCGCCAAAGTTGTGCGCTTCCGGTGAAAAGGAGTCCGTTTTCAGATAGCCGTCGTCTGCGCCGTCGCAACCGCTCGGCCGCCTTCTCGCGCGCGCGTTACGCGCACTCAGCGAGTTTTCGTCTTTTTGCCTTCACCGCGTGCTTTTTCGCTTCCAATCGATTGATTGTAAATGGTTTGTGTGTGAAGGAATGGTCGCGTGAATGCATGTTAAAACTCTTTGTAATGCTTTGGTGTACAGTGTGTTGTGGGTGAAGGCAAGAGGGTGCGCTTTTCGGCTTGCTTCCTTCACCCTCCGCGCCGCCGTGTCACGGGGCAATTTGCTCCGTCGTTTTTGTCGTGTGACCCACTGTTCACAGGCGGCGTCGAGGTGAAGGTAGCTGCCTTCACACTTAAGCCGTTGAACCATAGCGAGATAGGTGTTTTTCAGCGAATGGTGAAACCTTCACACGCAAGGTGCTTGTTTTCAGTGAGATACAGCCGTAAAGTGAAGAGGTGAAGGCAAAAAAACGAAAAACGCCTGACGCGCGCATACACGCGCGCGCGTTGGGATGGTTGAGGAGGGGCAGGTGCACTTTCGAACAAGAGGCTTCTGCTCATGGCAGCATCGCGGCAAATGTCGGAAGCGTCTCCACGTTTCCGCGAAACGAGAACTTTCGCCTTTAGGAGCCGGTGATGATTTTGCGAATGTCGTTGAGTTTGTTGAGTGCCTCGACCGGGGTGAGGTTGTTGACGTCGAGATGGAGAATTTCGTCGCGCACGGCTTCGAGCACCGGGTCGTCGAGTTGGAAGAACGAGAGTTGCGTGCCGCTGCTTCCGTTGTCGGTGTGATTGTTTTCCGCCGATGCAGGAAGCACTTGTCGGTTGTCGGCATTGTTCGTCTCGAGTTGGTGGAGAATGGTTTCGGCGCGTTGTACAATGCTGTTGGGCATACCTGCCAAACGCGCCACATGGATACCGAACGAATGTTCCGAACCGCCGCGCGCCAGTTTGCGGAGAAAGACAATGCGGTGATCTACTTCGCGCACCGAGACATTGTAGTTCTTGATGCGCGAGAAGCGTTCTTCCATGTCGTTCAACTCGTGATAGTGGGTGGCAAAGAGGGTGCGGGCGTGCATTTTCGGCCGTTCGTGAAGATGCTCGACGATGCTCCACGCGATGGAGATGCCGTCGTAGGTCGAGGTGCCGCGTCCCAGTTCGTCGAAGAGCACCAAACTGCGTTGCGTGATGTTGTTCATGATGTTCGCCGCCTCGCTCATTTCGACCATGAAGGTACTTTCGCCCACCGAGATATTGTCCGAAGCCCCCACGCGGGTGAAAATCTTGTCGACCACCCCCACACGTGCCGAGTCGGCGGGGACGAACGAACCGATTTGCGCCATCAGTGTGATGAGTGCCGTTTGGCGGAGCAGCGCACTCTTACCCGCCATGTTCGGGCCGGTGATGATGATGATCTGTTGCTGCTCGGTGTCGAGCAAGACATCGTTTGGCACATATTCTTCGCCCGGCGACATGAGCGTCTCGATCACGGGGTGGCGTCCGGCCTTGATGTCGAGCACTTCGCTCTCGTCCACCACCGGACGCACGTAGCGTTGCGCCATGGCCAAGCGGGCAAAGGAGTGATAGACGTCCAACTCGGCCAAAGCCTGTGCATTGCGTTGGAGTGCCACGATGTGTTCGGCGGCCGCTGCCACGAGTTCGCCGTAGAGACGCGTCTCGAGCACCAAAATTTTGTCTTCCGCGCCGAGAATTTTTTCCTCGTATTCCTTCAGTTCCTGCGTGATGTATCGTTCCGCATTGACGAGCGTCTGCTTGCGAATCCACTCCGGCGGCACGAATTCCTTATACGTGTTGCGTACCTCCATATAGTAGCCGAACACGTTGTTGAATCCGATCTTCAAACTCTGAATGCCGGTGCGTGCGATCTCGCGTTCTTGGATTTGGAGCAGATAGTCCTTGCCGGAGGTTTGGATGTTGCGCAGTTCGTCGAGCTGCGCGTTCACCCCGTCGGCAATCACCTGCCCCTTGTTCACCGTCAGCGGCGGATCGTTGCGCAGTTCGCGCTCGATGCGTTGGCGCAGCGTGGTGCAGGCATCCAGCTGTTCGCCGATGTGGCGAATACTCTCTTGCGCCGATTGCTTGCAAGCGTTTTTCAGCACCACCACCGTTTCCAGTGCGCAGCGCAGTTGCTGCATCTCGCGAGGGTTGATGCGTCCCGTTGCCACCTTCGACACGATGCGTTCCAAGTCGCCCACCTTGCCGAGCTCCATTTCGCAGAGTTCGCGGAATTCCGGTTCGCGGAAGAAATGCTCCACGCTGTCCAGTCGGCGCTCGATGTCTTGCACCGACCGCAGCGGGAAGAGCATCCATCGGCGCATCAAGCGGGCTCCCATGGGCGAAAGCGTGCGGTCGAGTACGGAGAGCAGCGAAGTGCCGTCGCCGTGGTTGGTCGAAATCAGTTCGAGATTGCGAATCGTGAACTTGTCGAGTCGCACATAGCGCTGTTCCTCAATGCGGGTGATGCGGGTGATGTGCTCAATGTGGTGGTGCTGCGTCTGCTCGAGATAAGTGAGAATCGCCCCCGCCGCCGTGGTGGCTGTGTGGAGATGATCGACGCCGAAGCCTTTGAGGTTTTGCACGTCGAAGTGCTTGAGCACCTTGGTGCGCGCCGAAGTTTCGGAGAAAGCCCAATCGTCGAGTTCGAAGACGAAATAACGTCCCGAAAACAGTTGTTCGAACTTCCCCTTCTCGCCGCGTTCGATCAGTACCTCTTTCGGCGCAAAGCCCGTCAGGAGTTTGTCGATGTATTCGGAGTCGCCTTCCGCCACGAGATACTCGCCCGTCGAGATGTCGAGAAGCGAGAGCCCCACGTTGGCCGCGCCGAAGTGTAGGGCGGCGAGGAAGTTGTTTTCGCGGCTCGACAGCACATTGTCGCCCAAGGCGACCCCCGGTGTCACCAACTCTGTGATGCCGCGTTTCACCAACTTCTTGGTGAGTTTCGGATCTTCGAGTTGGTCGCAAATCGCCACACGAAAGCCGGCACGGATGAGTCGCGGCAGGTAGTTGTCGAGCGCATGGTGCGGAAAGCCCGCCATTTCAGTCGTGGCGTTCGCCCCCTTTTGGTTGCGTTTCGTCAGCGTGATGCCCAGCACTTGCGAGGCGATGACCGCATCCTCACAATAGGTTTCGTAAAAGTCGCCGCAGCGAAACAACAGAATCGCGTCGGGGTTCGACGCTTTCATGTCGTGAAACTGCCGCATCATGGGAGTGAGTTCTTCTTTGGCCATAGGGAAAAGTGCGTGGGGATATATAATAATAAGGAGTAGGGCGTGTCGAGCGCGCCACTTGCAAAGTTACGCATTCTTGTCGAAACGCAAAACCGCCCCGTCCTACGAGAGGACGGGGCGGCGAATCATAAAGTGAGACGTAAAGTCAGCTTATGGCTTATTTTACAACCACCTTCTTACCGTTCACGATGTAGAGACCGGCGGGGAGGTGCTTCGTATCCTTCACGCGTACACCGGAGAGGGTGTAAACAGCGTTCACGAGTTGACCGTTAGCCACAACGCGACCTACAGTGGTGATCGTACCGTTGGTTTCGAGGTACTTGTCACCGGTTTCGGTCGTCATAGGCATCTTCGTGAAGTAACCCGAACCGGCAGCAACCGATTCACCTACTTCAGAGAGGAGCACCTTAGAGTGATCAGCGTTGAAGACACCGCTATCCTTGTTCACCTTGGTCGTTTCGAATACGGGAACGAGACCGTTGACAGGAGTAGCAGGCGTGCTCACGGGAGCGAGCGTAGCGATCGTCTGAGCCTTAGAGCTGAGGAGGATCACACTTTCATCGTCACCGGCTTCGGGGATGAGCACGTAAGCCTGACCGGCTTCGAGCGTACCCTCGTGCTTCTTGAGCTGGATGCGGTTGTTGGCATCCTGACCGATTACGGTGTAGAAGTTGTTCGCACCGGGATCAGCTGCGATGGGCAGCGTGATGATCTGAGCAACACCCTTCTTGATGGGGAGCGAGAATTCAGCTTGGAGAGCGTCTTCGAGCTGAGCCTTAGCTTCCGTGAACGAGAAGGCCGAGTTATCCTTACCGTTGGCTTCGTTCCAGAGAACGAGGTTCTTCGAACCGGGTTCGGCGTTCACATAGATGTGTTCCTTACCCTGTACGTCAGCCGTGTCAGCCACGAGGTTGAAGCAACCGGGGGTCTTGGCATAGCGGAGGTCGAGCGTGTAGGGGGCCTTGCGGAGGCTCATCACGCGCGTACCCTTCTCTTCCTTCGGAGCGAGGTAGAGACCGGTGTAGAGGTTCTGGTAGGTGTAACCACCGGCAACCTTCGTCAGCTTCCAGTAAGCACCGAGGCGAGTTTCGAAGTCGGGCACATCCTTGTAGGTGCTACCTTCCTTCATGCGGCCGTCGAGCTTGAGGTAGTTCTGCGTAGAGGGCGTGTTGGCCACTACGCTGTTGCCTGCAATGCTGGCTTCAGAAGACTTGCTGACGATACGATAGATACCGTCGGCGGGAACATTGAGCTTCTCAGCGAAAGCCTTGTTGGCAGCGTCGAGCTGAGCGAGGAGATCGTTCACCTGAGCCACCGTGGGTTGCTTCGTAGCGGTGATCGCCTTGAGGTTGTTTTCAACCGTTTCGATGGCAGCCTTGTAAGTAGCCTTCGAACCGGTAGCGTAGTAACCCACTTCTCCGCTTTCTTCAGCAGCAGCTTCGAGTGCCTTCGCAGCAGCGATGGCCTTCGTCACGCGAGAGGGATCGGGGTAGTTCTTGAGGAACTGGTCGTAAGCAGCGCGGAGAGCTTCAATCGAAGCCTTCGTAGCCTTCTGGGTGTTGAGTTCGCCCTTCAGCGTAGCGATCGCAGTGGTGAGTGCCGTGCGGTCAGCTTGGGGAACAGCGTCGATGAGCGAGTTCTGGCCGTCGTAAGCGCCTTTGTAAACGCGGAATTCAGAGCCATAGAAGAACTTGTTGCCACTGGCTTCACCGTTGCCTACGGTCTTGGTCACTTCCATACGGAAGTACTTGTAAGCACCCTTATCGGCGGGGAGCTTGAAGTAAGACGTACCGGCGAAGTTGGTCTTCTTCACATCGGCGCCGTTGTTGTCCTGCCACGTTACGGTGTAGGGATAGGTGAAGGTAGAAACAACGAGCGAATCCCAACCTTTGTTCTTCTTCCAAGCGTCGAAGTCAACGACGTTGTTGCCGTTTTCGTCGGTTACCACGTTGCCGTCTTGGTCCACCTTCTCAGCCTTACCGGCTTCGAGGGCAGCGTCAGTCTTGGCACCCCAGATCGTGATCTTTTCGGGTGCACCGCCGTTGGCGTTACCGTGGTTACGCTTCACCCACTTGAGGAGGAGTTCGCTCTCGGGGTTGTCGAGCTTGAATTGGAGGAAGTGGTTGCCCTTCCAAGCGTCGTCACCGCCGTGCCAGCTGGTGTGGAAGTAGGTTTCGGGGTTGCCGTCGAGGAGGACAGCGGGGCTGTGTTGTTCGCCCACACCTTCTTCCTTGTCAGCCATGGGGCTCGAAAGGTTTTCGCCGTTGGTGATCAAACCGCCTTGATCGAGCGAGCCGCTGGTAGACGCTTCGAGGCGGTTGCCCGAAGCATCAACACCCATGTAAGCGAAGCCCTTGTCGTAGGCAGCTTGTGCCTCGGCGATGAGCTTTTGTGCCTTCTCGTTGTTGATGTCTTGTTCGGCGCTCTTGAGGAGGTCTTGTACTTCCTGCTCGGTGATGGTGCGAGCCTTGAAGGTCGAACCGTCAGCCTGCCAGTCCCAAACTACGGTACCGTTGTGGTCACTACCGGTATGTACACCGCCGAAGTCCCAACGATCGCCGCCGTCGTAGCCCCAATACTTACCTTTACCGCGCCAGAGGTCGGGCGAGTAGAAGCAGAAGTAGCCGGGGTAGTTGCGGCTGGTCACGATGTTGTAGGAAGCCTCGGCTCCATCCGTCATTTCGATACGAGCGCTGGGCACGATGTTGCCGTTGGAGGCAATGTTCTGAGCCGTACCTACGTAACGATTGGTAGCCAAGTTTTGGAAGAAGAAGTAACCGGGCTTAGCGTCGTTCTTCGTTACCTTCCAGATGTACTTGAGGCTCTTGTAGTCGAGCGCTGCATCCTTCTTGTAAGTGATGTCGCCACCCTTGTAAGTCCAAGTTTTTTATATAAGTTACTTCCATTATCTACACTCCATCGTCTATCAGCATAAGATATTACTTTTTCAGGATTAAATTTGTTTATGAAATGTTTAAACAATTTACTTGCACCACCTTGTATTGAAAAATTAATTTTTGAACAATAACGATATAATTCCCAACATGAGCCATCTGAACCAAGGTTTTTTCTTGTTTTACCAAATGACATTGCAGAAACTATTGCTTCTTTTTCTTCGTTTCCCTTTTTA
>ERZ773203.252-NODE-252-length-29508-cov-79.446168_pt1 | contig 29508 bp, 24 predicted proteins | sample MGYA00580529_ERZ773203 | MGnify/ENA primary metagenome ERZ773203 (study PRJEB29015, sample SAMEA2738176) | human oral metagenome | biome: human oral; feature: human-associated habitat; material: saliva | place: China | collected 2177 ... | reverse complement strand
GCTTTGGGAGATCATTCGTATCTTTCGTGAGAAGACGACGGCGAGCGGCATTTGGAAGAAGCGGCGTGACAGTCAGCTTCTCGACTGGATGAACAGCATGATCGACGAGCATCTGCATAATTTGTTCTTCGACGATGCTGTCGTGCGCGGTCGGATGCCCGAGGTGCGCGAGGCGATCCTCTCCGGCGGCATCTCTCCGACGCAGGCGGTCGCCGAGCTCCTCGGCGTCTTCGATGTGCGGCGTGCGGCGGCGCGGCAGGTCGATCTCTTTACCAATTGATCACCAAAAGGAGCCCCGCGGCAGAGGCGGGGGCTTTGCGTGCCATATCGGGCGGTATGGAAGGGGGAATTTTATTGCAGAAACGCATCTGCCTTTCGGGTGCGGATATGTACGAACTCGAGGAGGTGTTTCGCGGACGGCGCGGGATTGTCTCCGTGCGCACGGGCTATATCAACGCTGCGCCGCAGACCACGCACGAGGACGTGCTGACGGGCACGTCGGGCGGGCGTGTGGGCGTTGAGATCGTTTACGACCCGAAAAAGACGGACATCTCACAGCTCCTCGACCTGCATTTTTCCGTCGTTACGCCGTACAGCATCGACGGACAGGGCTACGTGCGTGGTGCCGTGTATCGCGCGGGCATCTTCTACGAGAGTGCGGAGGACGAGCCGCAGATCGCGCTCTATCTCACCTTTCTCGCGGGAAAGGGGCGCTGCCCCGCGACGGGGGAGCACCTGACGCTCAACGATCCGAACAGCAGCGCGGCGGCGCGGCGCGTCATGCACGCGACGATGGAGCGGCTGAGCTCGTTTCAGCCGGCGGCAGAGGAGCATCAGGGCTATTTGCGGCAGCATCCCGAGACAAAGACCTATATCGACCTTTCACAACTGCATGAGTAATCTTAGGGGGCTGCTGCACGAAGTTTTTGGCTTCGTGCAGCAGCCCCCCATTACTGTCATAACATCAAAAAACTTCCCTCAGATCAGATGATTTGTGGTATAATGGAGCATAGGGAATGTTCCTCGTGAAACGAGAGGGAAATTATGACACTACGAGGGAAATTGCAGGCAACACTTGTTGTCCTATTCATCTTCATCATCGGCGTTGTCGGTCTGAACTTTTTCACCTTTGGACAGCTCGAGGGGTATGCGCCGGCGGTGAACGCCTCGGGCTCGCTCCGCATGCGCGCGTATCAGCTGGCATGGCTGTCGGCGCGCTCCGTCCCCGCCGGGGCGGAGGAAACGGCAAATATCCGCGGGGATATGGCAGCGCGCGTCGCGGAGTACGACCATATCCTGACGGGACTGGAGCAGGGGGATGAGGGACTGCATCTCCTTGCCCCGTCGGACGATGCCGTCATGGCGCAGCTGCAGAAGGTCAAGCCGCTGTGGCAGGCATACCGCGACGACGTGATCGCCGTCATGGACGCGGGCACCCCTGCGGCAAAATATGAGGCGAACGCGAAAGTCTCAGCAGAGGTGGCGGGCTATGTCGCTGAGGTGGATGCGCTCGTACGTGCCTACGATGAGGCGAGCCGTGCACGCATTGCTCGTGCCAAGATGCTTGAGGGGCTTATCCTCATACTGGCACTCCTTGTCGTTGTCGGCGCATCCCATTTTATCCGAGCGCAGATTCTGCGCCCACTTGCTGCGCTCACGGCCTCGTTCCCCACCGCGCTCAACGCTGCGTCGTGGAGGAGGTAGCCTGCGCGTCGACGGTCGTCGGCTGGGAGGCGGGGGCACCGAAAAGGCGTTCCTTCACGGCGTCGGCAACCTTATCCGTCACCTGCTCGCCGCCCGCACGCACGAAATCCGACACCTTCTGACCCGCAGCATCCAAAGGCCGAGCCACGATCGGGAAACGACGAACCTTCGAGGCGCCAGCGCGGATCTGCTCATAGCGCTCACGCCCCGCGCGGGCACCCAGCACGTATCCGATGCCAACTCCGATGAGGATCCCGGTCTTGGTTCCCATATCTGTCCTTCTCTCGCTGCGTGGGGCGGCGCCCGCGGTCCGCCGGGCGTTCTCGCGCAGGCGTTCCCACCGGCGCATAATCATCCTCATCTTAGTGCCGGGCGGCGCCCACTCGCACGCCTCTGACGCCGAGTGGAGATTTCTCTCGGAAACCCAGCCCAGGCCTCGTCCCCTTGTTACAGATGCGCACACTGTGGTCCCCTCTTTCCGCGACACCGTGAACGCGCTATGTTTAATGCGTGAGCCAAGTAACTATCCAGACGCCCCGGGGTGTGTCCATCTCCGGGACATTCACGCGTCCCGTGGACTGCCGCGACGCCGCGGTGATCTTTTCTCACAGCTTCCTGTCGGACCGCCACGCCTCAGGTGTGTTCGACGCGCTCGGTCGCGCCCTGCGCCGCGCCGGCTACGCCACCCTCGCCTTCGACTACTCCGGACACGGAAAGTCCGGCGACGAGATCATCACCTTCGACCCGCTCATCGAAGACTTCCGCTCCGCCTCAGGCTGGCTGGCCGACCAAGGATTCACACGCCAAATCTGCGTCGGCCACGAGTTCGGCGCCACCATCGCCCTGCGCGCCCGCCCCGCCGCCGTACAGACGTACGTCCTGGTCTCCCCGGTCCTCGGCCCCCTGTCCTACGACTGGGACCTCGTCTTCTCCGACGTGCAACTCCTCGAGCTGGAGCGACACGGCACCACCACCGTCCCCAACGATTCGGAGTCCGTGCGCCGCCACTTCACCATCAACAAAAACACCCTCGCTGACATGTCCATGGTGTCCACCGAGAAGACCCTGCACGGCCTCGACACGCCCGTCCTCATCACTCACGACGCGTTCGACGAGGAAACAGGGCTCCTCGACCGCACACGCGACGCCTTCCACCTGCTGCCCGACGGGTCCGTCGTCGACATGACCACCCCACACGCAGGAATCGTCGGCGAGTACACGCCCGCTGACGGCGTGCCCGTCGCCGACGAGGCCGTGGATCGTGCCCTGGCCGCCTCAGGTTCCGCTCACCTGCCCACGCTGCCTGACGTTGCCGTGCGGTGGGCCAGCCGCTGGGTGCCCGTGGGTCGATAGTTCTCTGACGGACTGCGCTGTGGCCGGCCCTGCTGGCGGGCCTGTGGCCGCGCTCTGGCGGGTCGCTGCGCTCTGGCTGCTCGCCGCGCTCTGGCGGGTCGCCGCGCTCTGGCGGGTCGCTGCGCGGATGGGGTGTTGCTATCTGGATAGGTTGCGCGGATGTGGATAGGTTATGCGCATCCGGATAGGTTACTAAGCTATCCGGATGTTCGTTTCCTATCCGCGCGGATTTGCAGGGTCGTGGTTTGCCGGCTCGGCGAGTGCGCCGGGGAGCCTAGTGCGTGTTTTTGGGCGGGTAGTCTGGACCGCGGGGCTGTCCGACTGGCTTCAGGCCCCTGTTGTGCTGCGTGCTAGGCGGGCTCGAGTGCTCAACGGTCCGCGTCAGGCGGGCTCGCGCGTGTGTCGACAGTCCGCGCCACCATGCGTGGTTCCCTAACAATGTCGCACGTAATTCCCCAGCGAATATTTCAGAATTTGAAAACGGGTCGTTGGAATTGCAACGTTTGTGGGGTGTCTCAAAAACTGACCGACATAAATTACGTGCGACTTTTGGGGGAGGGGAAAGGGGGAGGGGGAAGGGGAAGGGGAAGCGGGGAGGTGAGGGAAGCGGGGAGGTGATCAGTGCGAGCCTTACCCACGACAGGCGCCACGCGCGCCAGCAGAAACGCATGCAACCGTCGCCGGCCAAGCGCAAGCTACCCGCGCACCAACTCCGCAACGTCCGGGGAAGCCAGCCACTGCCTCGTCCCAAAGGAGGACACCGACACGCCCGCCACCGCCGACGCGAAACGAATGAGGCGCTCCGGGTCCGCCGCCCCCGCGCGCTCGAGTGCCCACACGAACGCGCCGTGGAACGCGTCGCCAGCGCCCATCGTCGAGGCGCAGGGAACCTCGCGCACGGGAACGTCGCCGCTGGTGCCGTCCCACCAGTACTGAACGGGCCGCTCGCCGCGCGTGCGCACCACCCGAGTGACGCCAAAGCCGCGCAGGAACTCGGCGACCTGCTCGCCGTCCGCGCTCGCGAGGAGAGGGGGCGTGAAGTCCTCCGACACGACGGCGATGTCGACGAGGCCCAGCAGGGGAGTGAGCCAGTTCTTCCACGAGCCGCCGTCGAGCACCCGCAGGTGCGGCGGGCGAGCCTCAAGGAGGGCGAAGGGGTTCTCGTCGCCTTCCGGGGCGTCTACCGCTGGGACGCCCAGCATCAGCGCCGCGTGAGCCAGCGCCGGGTTATGGCCGTCGATGAGGACGACGCCGACCCGCTCGGGCAGCTCGGCCGCGATGCGCGCAGGGTCGGCCTTCAGCCGCGCGTTCGTGGAGGCGACCATGCGCCCGCTCGGGTGTTCGATGATCGAGGACACGGCCGGTTCACTCAGGAACGAGGCCGTGGCTGCATCCGATGAGGCCGGGACCGTCGCGTCCAGGACTCGTACGCCTGCGGATGCCAGGTCGGCAGCTAGGAAGGCTGATACCGGTCCCTCGCCGAGGGCTGTCGCTAAGATCGGCGCATCCGAGGCGGGTGCGCGACCCGGGGAACCCGCCCCCGCCTGGTCGGGGGGCGTGCGGGCGGCGGCGCTCAGCGCCGCGTAGGTGACTGCCGCGTTCGTCGCGGGCCCTCCGGCCGCCATCGTGAAATCCGTGGAGGTCACTTTCAAGCCCGGGTCGGGCGTGTGGTCGAGTCGGTGCACAACATCCAGGGTGGTTAGTCCAGCAAATAGGGCAGTCATGTGCCTATTGTCGCATTCAGGCGTCCTGGTGCCGGCGGACCTAAGATACGCGAAGATGGGGCACCGAGGGCCCTGAGCCAGCCCGCCAGTCACCGTGACAGCTCGGCACGCCTGGCGGACACGCGCCCGCCGCCAGGACTCGCCGCGTGTTCGCTACACTGCCCATCCCGCGCCGGGCTGAGGGCAGGCGGTACCATGAGGGCGAACAACCCCCGACTGTTCGGACCGCCATGCACCTGCTCGACGCGCTGAATAACTCACTGCCCGAGGTCTTCCGAGCCATCGACCTCATGGGCGTGCTCCTCAACGGCATCCTCGGAGGCAAGGTTGCGCGAGAACGCAACTTCGACGCCGTTGGCTTCTGTATCCTCGCGATCATGACGGCCCTCGCGGGTGGCATGGTCCGCGATATGCTCCTAGCTACTCGCACGGGGGCACCCGTGGCGATCACTGACCCCTACTATCTGGGCTTTGCGATCGCCGGCGCCCTCATCGCGATGGCGTTCCGTATGGATTCGCACATCTGGTCGGTGCTCCTCGTTATCGCAGACGGAATGGTGCTGGGGTGTTGGAGCGCGACTGGCGCGATCAAAACCCTCGACGCGGGTTTCGCCATCATGCCCGCGATCCTGCTGGGCATCATGACGGCCATCGGAGGCGGCATGGTCCGCGACATCTCGGCGGGCATCGTCCCGCGCGTTTTTGGCGGTAATAACCTGTATGCAACCCCGGCGTTCGCCTGCTCGCTCGTGACCGTCTGCTTCTGGTACATGGGGCAGCCCGTCCTCGGCATGGGCGCGTCCATTATCGTTGGCCTCGTTTTCACAGGTTTGGCTAACTGGCGGCGCTGGAGGCTGCCGCAGACCCGCGAATGGACGATCACTCTCACATATTCACAGTTGAAAGCTCTGCGTAGGAGCAGGCGTTAGTATGGCGGTGTGAATCCCAAATCAACACCTTCCTCCTCGTCTCCCGCAACGTCGGCGGCGAGCGCCTCGGGGCGCAAGCAGTTCAAGACCTGGCATTTGTCCATGATGGCCCTCGGCCTGGCGATTGGTGCCGGCTTTTTTATAGGCACGGGTTCCGCGATCGCTCAGGCCGGTCCCGCGGTCCTCGTCTCTTACGCGGTGGCCGCCGTCATCGTCGTGTCGGTCATGTTGGCTCTCGCTGAGCTGGCTTCGTCACTGCCGACGACTGGTTCCTTCTCCTCCTACGCTGAGGCCGGTATCGGTCGATGGGCAGGCTTTACGATCGGCTGGCTGTACTGGGTCATGCTCATCATGGTGTCGGGCCTGGAAGTCACTGGCGCGGCCACCTTTTTCGTCGGGTGGTTCCCGAGCGTTCCTCAGTGGGCTATCGCTCTGGCCATCGTCGTTATCATCGGCGGCATTAACCTGCTGGCCGCGGGACGCTACGGCTTCATCGAGGCGATGCTGTCCATGGTCAAGGTCGTCGCGATCGTCATCTTCCTCCTCGTCGGTGTCGGTCTGGTCATCCATACGATGGTGTCGGGGCCGCTGCCGGGCCACCAGAGCGTGGCCGAGAACATCGGCGGCCACGGCGGTTTTGCACCCAACGGGCTGGCCGGTATTGCCGTCGCCCTGCTGGCGGTCATCACGTCTTTCGGTGGCCTTGAAATCGTGACGATCGCCGCCGCCGAGGCCGAGAATCCTCGCGCCGCTATGGTGAGTGCGATCCGCTCCGTTGTGACTCGCATCCTCGTGTTCTACGTCGGCTCTGTGATCCTGCTGATCGCCCTGCTGCCGTGGGATGGCCCCGACATGGGTCCTGACGCTTTCTCAGCTGTCCTCCGCATGGTCATTGATCCGCTCAAGACCGTCCTGCCGACGTGGCTGGTCCCTGACGTGGGCACCATCATGGAAGCCATTATCTTCATGGCGCTGGTTTCCGCGTTTTCCGCGAACATTTACGCTTCCTCGCGCATGGCGTATTCGCTGTCGGCGCGCGATATGGGTCCGCGTTGGTTGCTGGGCTCGAACGTGTCCGAGACCGGCCTGTCGAGCGACTCGACGGCGGCACTCGACGGCGGCGAGGCCGTCCTGGCCACCGAGAGGGAGGGCGACATTGAGGACGGGCGTACCCCGAAGAACGCGGTTGGCCTCGTGGTCGTGCTGGCGCTCTTGGCGGTCCTGGGCAACTGGTACTTGCCTGACACCATCCTGGCGATGCTCATCAATGCGATCGGCATGGTTCTGCTCATCGTGTGGACCTTCATCATCATCTCGCTCATGCGCCTACACCCGGCCCTGGAGCGTTCCGGTAACCTGGCGATCCGTATGCCCGGCTGGCCGTGGCTGCCGTGGGTTGTGCTCGTAGGGCTGGCGGGGGTCGCCGCTCTCATGCTCACGAGCGCCGAGGGTCGCACTCAGCTGGTCTCGATGGGTGCGCTCACGCTCATCATCGTGTGCATCTATTTTGTGCGTGAGGCGATGCGCAAGCGCGTACGCGGCTAACGTTATCCACAGGTGCCCGGCGCGTAGGACGCAGATGCGCATGGGTGGACGCATCATGAGGGGGTCTCGAACGAAGATTCGAGGCCCCCTCGGCACACCCGGTCGCAGGGCGGAAAGGAGGAGAGATGTCTCGTCGCCGTCGCAGGAGCATTGGAGATACGTTCGGTGCCCTGGTGATCGTTGTCGCCCTCGTGTGGGCGTTTGCGCCCGGTGTCGGCTGGGACCTACTGGGCTTGCGTTCGCGCCTGGGGTGGCCGCCGGTGCACAGTGGGCAGGCGTTGTCGGCCCTTCCCGACAGTGAGGCAGCCCGCCAGTTGCGTGAACTCACTGTCCGGTCAGCGGACGATGCATCCGCTGTCCCGGAGTACGACCGCGCGGCTTTCGGGCAACGATGGGCGGACATTGACCACAATGGTTGCGACACACGCAACGACATTCTTGCGCGAGACCTCGCGCGCCCCACATTCAAGCCTGGAACCCACGATTGCGTGGTGCTTTCTGGCACGCTCGCTGAGCCTTACACGGGCGCTACGATCCAGTTCCAGAGGGGTAACAAGACCTCGTCCCTGGTTCAGATCGATCACGTCGTCGCTCTCGCCGACGCGTGGCGCTCGGGGGCATGGCAGTGGGACGCCCAACGTCGGCAGGAGTTCGCCAACGATCCGCAGAACCTTCTGGCGGTCGACGGGGCGGCGAACGAAGACAAGTCGGCATCCTCTGCCGACCAGTGGCTACCGCCCAACGTCAACTTCCGCTGCGACTATGTTAAGCGGCAGATCGCCGTTAAAAACGCGTACGGACTCAGCGTCACCCAGGCTGAGCAGGACGCAATGGCGACCCAGCTGGCAACCTGCCCAGGTGACCAATAGTCCGAAACTGTCAGCGTCCTGGAAGCATCAACATGCGTGGCATTATCTCCCCTGAATGCGTCGCGCACCCGCAATTGTGACTAACGATATATGGGAGAAACTCCGTTATTTTCTCACCATGTGTCCATCTGGTGTGGAACACCCCGCAAATCGGTGAACGTTGCCGAACAACGCCGGTAATGTTCCCCTCAAAGAGAGGGGTGACATGTACACGGCAATCAACTGGGCGACGGACGCTGGCTTGTACGCGGTCGTCATCGCGCTCACCTGCGCCCTGTGGTGGCTCCTCAGCCGACGCGCCGACCGCGCGCGCCTGCGCGGACGTCCCTCGCGCGCCACCTCGCACGACGAGGCACCCGGTCACGCCAGCCACGATCGCCTCACCGTCTCCAAGGCGCTGCCCCTCATCTACCGTCGATCCAAGCGGACCGGCGCCCTCCTGCCGCGAGAAGACAACCCGCACACCCCCACGACCGCGGAGATCCCCGTGGTCGCGGCTCGGGCCTCGTCGATGTGGAGGCTGCCGAGGGCACTGCCCCTCGCGTGGATCCTCTACCTGGCAGGCCTGCTGATTTTCACACTCCTGCCGATCCCCTCCGACCCGGTGGCCGCCTGCGCCGCGATCATCCACTGGGACAACTACGTGCCCTTCGGGTCCCTGGCCGCCGTCGCCGACCAATTCCGCGACGGCGAACAGCTGCGCGGCACCCTCTACGCCCTGTCGATCCTCCTCAACATCGCCCTGTTCGTGCCCCTCGGCGCGCTCGCGGAGACAACGTGGAGAATTCGGCGCGCCCGCCAAGCCCGCGAGGACCTGCCCACCGACGGCGGACGTCTCGCGCGCGCGATCCCCACCTGGCGTGTCCTCGTGTGGGTCGCCATCGGAGCTTTCATTTCCTGCCTCATTGAGTTCACGCAGTACACGGGACTCTTCGGACTCGTACCCTGCACCTACCGCGTCGTCGACATCGACGACGTCATCACCAACACGATCGGCGCCTACCTGGGCGTGCGGCTCCTACCCCTCATCGCGCGCAACGCGCGCTTCATGGGCGCGTAAGGGCGATGCCCGCGGCGCGTGCCAGGGACGCGCCCTACAGCCAACCCGCGGCGCGGGCCAGGGACGCGGCCTCGGCGCGCGTGCGCGCGTCCATCTTCAGCATCGCCGAGGACACGTGGTTACGCACCGTCCCCTGGCTGAGATGGAGGGAATGGGCGATGTCGGCGATCGTGCCGCCTCCCTCGACCTCGCGCAACACGTCGGCCTCGCGATCCGTCAGCGGCGAGGAGCCCGCCTCCAGCGCCTCCATCGCCAGATTCTGATCGATCGCGCGGCCGCCCGCGGCCACCGTGCGCACGCCCTCGGCCAGAGTCTCGACGGGCGCGTCCTTCACCATGAAACCCGTCGCCCCCGCGTCAAGAGCGCGCTGCAGGTATCCCGGTCGCCCGAAAGTCGTCACGATGAGCACGCGCACGCCCGGGAAACGTGCGCGAATCGCCTGCGTGGCCGTGATGCCATCCATGCGAGGCATCTCAATGTCAATGATCGCAACGTCGGCGGGGACAGGTTGACCCGCAGGACCGTTGGGACGAGCGGAGGCCACCCGGTCGGCTGTGGGCGCGTGCCTGGGCGTGCAACGGGTGGCCGGTGGAGCACCAGCGTTGGCCGCAGAATCAGACGACATGGAAGCCGACTCGGCCAGGCGCGCCAACTCCTCGAGTGCCTGCGCGCCGTCGGCGGCCTGCGCGACGACCTCAATGTCACTCTCCAAGTCCAGCAGCCCCGCCAGCGCCCCACGAATCATCGCCTGGTCGTCAGCCACGAGCACCCGAATCGTCACGTCGCCCCCCTGTCTGTCTGTACCTGAGGTACAAGGCTAACGCAGGGAGGCGGCCCTTTTCTCTGATCGACTCATCACGCCGGACGAAGCCGACCTGCCCTCCCGGGACCGCGCGGGGCTCTGGGAGGGGCGGGATTCTGGGACCGCGCGGGGCTCTGGGAGGGGCGGGATTCTGGGACCGCGCGGGAACCGAGGAGGAGCCCAGACCTCGTCGATGAGGACCCAGCGCAAAGAGTCAGGACGAGTGCGCGGCGGCTTCGGCGTCGAAGGACAGCGCGAGTGTCCACGTGGAACCCGACGCGCCCCACGTGAGCGTGCCCTCGTCGCCGACCAGCTCGGACAGGCCCGCGAGTCCCGACCCTGAGCCCGCGCTCGACGCGGCGTAGGAGGCCGAATATCCGTCGTTCGTGACGGTGACTCCGCCCGGGGAGAGGCGGACCCGCACCCACGAGGGGCGCGCGTGCAGGATCGCGTTCGTGACCCCTTCGCGAATCACGTGGGCGGCGGCGGTCGAACGAGGACCCGACGGCGGCTCGCCCTCATTCGTGATCTCGGCGTCGATGCGCGCAACCTCCAGAAGCGAGCGGGCCTCCTCGAGCTCCTCTCCCGGGGACAGCGCCCGCGTTGCCGCCACGATGCGGCGAACGTCAGCCAAGGCCTCGTTCGACTGCGCGGTGACCGCGCGAATCTGCTCGCGCGCCTCCTCCACTCGCCCCGCCTCGAGGAGGCGACCCGCCAGCTCGGACACCATCGTGATCCCCGTCAACGAATGCCCGAGAATGTCATGCAGATCCGTGCTCAGGCGCGCACGCTCCGCGGCCTTCGCGCGCTGGATCGCGTCCTGGCGACGCAAATGCTCGCGGGCCGAACGCTCCATGCGCCAACGCGCCACCCCCACGAAGACACACAGCAGCACCAGGTACCAGCCCATCCACAGGGGCTCACTCTGCGCGTAAGCGGCCGCTCCCGCGATAACGGTCACCGGCACGAGGCCCGCGACGATGAACCTGCCCGGCGCCTGAAACACCCACGCGACCAGCAGATACGACGTCAGCATGAACGCGTGAGGGGTGTCGACGGAAACCGCGTACACGAGGTAGGCGACCGTCGCCGCCGCCAGCGCCGCGTGGGAGAGGATGAATGGCCTCGTGAAGGAGTTGCGCGCGGGCAGGGGATTGGCCAGCCACGTCGCCGAGTTCACGACCGCGACGAGGGCGCACAACCCGATGAGGCTCGCGCGCTGGGCCGGATCCTGCAGTTCCAGGGCGTAGGCGAGGGGAAACCCCATGAACAGCATCCACGGGGCCGCCCACGCCAGGGAGATCAAGCGCTCCTTCATGACACCAGCCTAGCGAGCCGTGTCGTGGGACGCGCCCCACCAGGCGATGCCCGCCGTGAGAACCGCCCACCCGGCGATGTTGAGCCACGCGGCGGTCGGCATCGTCACGGTTCCGGCGACAGCGTAGATCGCCTGGACGGCGCCGTACAGGGGCGTGAAGGGCGCGACGTGGGAGACAAAGGGCGGCATCTGCTCCAGCGGGATGAACATGCCGGACACGAACGCGCCGAACACCATGACGAACGCCGAAGCGCTGTAGGCGTTCTCGCCCTTAATCGTGTAGCCGCACGCCAGGCCGATGAGCGCACCCAGCGCCGAGAGCGCGATGACGACCGCGGCGCTGGCCACCCACGCGCCCGCCGTCATCTCCGAGCCCGTGGCCAGGCCAACACTGAAGCAGATGAGCGCGATGAACGCGCTCAGCGCCACCAGGGCCGTGAGGCGCACAAGGAGAATCACCCACGGCTGGATGGGCGTCAGCGCGTACATGCGCGAGATTCCGGTCGTGCGCTCGACGGACAGCGTCGCGCCGAGCGATCCGCCCACCAGGATCACGCCGTACGTGGTCATCATGACGACCATCGCGGCGGCCACGTTGCCGCGCCCAGTCTGAGTGGTGCGCGCAACCTCGGTCATCCCGAACATCGCGTACATAAACAGGGGCAGGAGCAGGGCAAACGCCATGTTCCACGGGTTGAGGATGTGCGACAGGAACGTCGCGCGCCACAGCTTCCCCGCGCCCGTGAAGGGGGAGGGGATCGGTCGGGTGGTACGCGCGGGTGCGTGGGTGGTCATGATTCCTTCTTCGTGTCTTGTGTTGCGTGAGGGGGACGAGGCCTGGGCTGGTTTGTCGGGCCTCGCCTGCCTCGTGGGGGTTTCGGAGGAGCTGCTGCGGCGGGTGCGTGGGGGCACGTGGCCCCGCTCGGTCACTCGGCGTCGGCGTGGGAGGTGATGCGCTCGAAGACGTCTTCGAGGTCCTCGTTGTCGGCGACAACCTGCTCGGTCGGCGCGTCCAGGAGGACCTTCCCGGCGTCGATGATGACGATGCGATCGGCCTCCTTGCGGGCCTCGGTCAGGTAGTGCGTGGCGAAGAGAAGCGTGCGGCCCTCCGCGGCCTCGGCGTGCATCGTGTCCCAGAATGCGCGCCGCGCCAGGGCGTCCATGCCGGCCGTGGCCTCGTCGAGGATCAGGAAGTCCGGGTTGCCGGACAGCGCGAGGGCGAGTCGCACGCGCTGCACCTCGCCGCCGGACAGCTTGTTGAGCGGGCGCTTGGCGAGCTTCGTCAGGTTCGTGCGCTCCAGGAGCTCGTCGGTGGGGATCGGGTCGGCGTGCATCGCGGCAACCAGGTCGATCGTGTTGCGGACCTTTCCGTCGCGCGGCAAGGCCCCGGACTGGAGCATGGCACCCACGAGCGAGCGGCGCACGGCCTCGCGCGGGCTCATGCCGTAGACGCTGATGTCGCCCTGCGTGGGCGTGGCCAGGCCGAGGACGATGTCCAGGAACGTGCTCTTGCCCGCGCCGTTGACGCCGAGGAGCGCCACGATCTCGCCGGGCATGAGGGTCAGGCTGACGCCGCGCAGCGCGTCGACGTGGCCGAAGGACTGGTGGATGTTCGTCGCCTGAAGGGCGGGCGTTGTTTCTGCGTTCATGGCACCCAGTCTGCGCGCGTATATGAGGGGCCGGAAGTGTCCTTTGATGCAGGTGGTGCCATGACAAATGTCAGGGTGCGCGGGTGCGTTCTGTAGGGGCCCGTGGGGGCGGGGCGCGCCGCGCTCTGCAGGTTCTCGTGGTGGTTGCAACCGTTCTTGGTGAAGGAGTTCGTTGTAGCCAATCTTGGTCGCGGTTCGCGTGGTCGGTAGAGGGCCCGAGAGTGACGACGGTAACCGTCCCAGCAAAAGTCGCACGTAATTTAACTCGGTCATTTTTCGAGATAGCCCACAAACGTTGCAATTCCAACGGTCGGATGTCACAGTCTGAAACATGTTCCGGGGAATTACGTGCGACATTGCTTCGGTTGGGCGGTCACCCCCTCAAGTCGCGACCTCACCGCCACCAAATGGGGGGAATTGCATTATTAGAGGCGCGACACGCCGGCGACACGCCGAAGGGAGGCTCCTAATGCTGCAAAACCCCCACCATTACCCCTGGCGTCATGCTCCCGCACGGGTTGAACGCACCCGATCAGGTGGAATCCTCCCGATGGGGCGCATTCCGTCTGAGGCGCTACGACGCAAGCACGCTAGCACAATGACGGACGACGCAAGCGCACGTCACCGCCAACCCCATCGGCGGCGCGAGCACGCGAGCGCCACCGATACCTCCCCCGACGATGCTGGGACCGGGCCTCGAGCAACACGTTGCGGGGCGACTTTTCAGGCTAATCGTGAGGGACAGCCGGTACTGAAGCTGGTTGTTTCATCGTAGGGGCACGAACACCCTACACACTCGGTGCGGGCACCAACACCGTCCGCCGCCCATTGCGCGGATTCCCGCAGTCACAGGTACGCGAATCGGCGTCGGTGCTGCCGATCATTCATGGAAACGATCACTCCGATCAACACCCGGTGGAAACCGTTTTTTCGATGCTCACATCGAATGTCGGTTTACCGTCGGCATCAAGGATGAGTGATGCCGATTCGTCGAGTCTCAGCGACGCGATCGCGACTGCCGGCACTGACCGGAGCGAACCACCCGACGTATTCGGACGAATCAAAAACGAGAGATCCGACTGGAACTTGTTCGGTTCATAGTCCACGGTCTCGACACTGACAGGTTCGAATTGAACTTCCAAGACCGCCAAATTGCGGCTCTGCAGTGGAACCGGACAGTCACGATCAAGGTTCCCAGGAGGAGTCACGCACGAGTGAGTTTTCTCCGTAATTGCTGCGAGCGCCGCTTCACGAATATCCTGGGTGTATTCGGTCGTCACCACAACATCCATCACTTCAGAACCCTCTGGACGCCCGTCGTTTCCCTTCGCAACGACCTCAACCGAATCAGCCGTGACGTACTCGCTGGACAATTCCGGTTCCAGGTTGTAGGTGCCGGGATAGAACGCCAGGAGAGTCCACCGCACACTGCCATCGATCGTCAAGGGAGCAGTAGCTGGCACATTGCCGACGGTCATGCCCTCCACGTTGCGTCCCGTCACGTAGATCCTCGTAATGAGGGGATCGCGAATCTCCCAGTTATCAAAAAAACCTAGCGTTGGAGCCCTCTTCACCACCCGGAAGGTCTGCGAAAAACGCTCTCCTCTGACGCTCATCGTGGCCTTGACCTGATGCAGAGAGGACGACGAGCCCTCATTCATGTCGACGATCTTCTCGACGATCAAACGGTTGGGCGTGGCTCCAAGGACTTCATCCGTCAAAAATACGCGCTGCTCGCTGGGAATGCCAGGATCGACCATCTTCGAGGCGGCACTGGCCTGCCCGCTGGACAACAGATCGAGATAGCGCTGAACCTGAGCCTCGGGAGTGCGCATTGATCTGGCAACAACAACCCCAACCACGCCCACGCCGATGAGCACGATCACGACGATGAAGGCGATGACCATGCCAACCGAGCGGCGCTTGTGACGCGCAGATGTCGGATAAGCACCAAAATCCTTCCCGCCGAAACCTCCAGGGGAAGCCTGCGCGAGGGTTCCGTCTTCTAACAAGCGGACACGCGCACCCTGCGTGCTGACACCGCCGTCGTACGATGACGTACCACGGCTCGACATGTCTCCTCCAAATCGCGCAAACGAATCTCCGTTGGTGGTGTATTGACTCGTACCCACGTGTCACTCCTGACGTCTTGAGCGGCGGTGCACCGTGTCGTAACCAACGAGTACATTCTCGCCACATAGTTACCCAGACAGGATTAACGTTAAGCACCGTGATAACGAAAAGTCAAAACAGCCCGGTTGCGGCACCTGAATCGCCGCTCCTCCAGCCCCACAACCGCACGAATGACCCCTCGCCGCCCGGTAAAATCTCATGGGCACAGATTCCACCGGGCAGCGAGGGACACGATCGCTACAGGAGCTGAGCTGCCAAGTCGAGCGGTGTCCCGAAACGATGGTTCGTAATCGAAACCGCCTGCTCACGAAGGAACGGCGCCAGCTCCGAGTGCGGGCACGGCGTGACGGCGCCCGTGTACAAGGCAACATCGGGGCTGCCCCAGCTCGCGCGGCTCGCGTGAACCCACCGCTGCTCCGAGGTCTCTTCGCGCGGGCCGAGGATACGAACGCGCACTCCCAGGCCACCCGAAGTCGCTACGCCTGCCAGGCGTGCATTCCACGTGTGGTCGTCCTCGACACTCACGTCAACACCCGCGGACTCCAGGAACTGACGCAGCGGCAGCGGAAGGTCATCGGCAACGGACAGGCCGATGGGCCCACCCGCGAGGATACCCGCCGCCAAGACACGCACAGTATCTACCAGCGAGGTTCCACCCCCGGCACGCACGAGAACAGGAGTGGGACGGTAGCGCAAGATATTGCGCTCGCATGCCAAGGAGGTGACATCGCGGTTAACACCGTAATCGGAGGCCCACGCGTCGGCATCGGCGGCAAGCGCGCGACGCAGATCCGTCATGTCCGCCTCGGAAAGCTGCCCGCGCACCGACTCACACAAGGCGAGCACACCCGACGCAAGCGGCGCACGCTGACTGGCGCGCATTCCAACAGAAGTGTCGCGGACCGCCTCGATGTCACCCAAGCCCAACAGGTACGAGGGACCACCAGCCTTCGTGGTCGAACCGATCGCAGAACGCTTCCATCCGCCGAAGGGCTGACGACGCACGATCGCTCCCGTGATGCCGCGATTGACGTAGAGGTTGCCGGCTTCGATTCCCTCCAACCACGCCGCGAGCTCGTCCGTGTCAAGGGTCTGGAGTCCGGAGGTCAGACCGTAGTCGACCTGGTTGACAGCTTCGATAGCTTCCTCGAGAGTATCAACGCGCATGACGCCGAGGACTGGCGCGAAGTATTCGGTCAGATGGAACTCGCTGCCGGGTACCACGCCCGCGCGGATGCCCGGGGTCCACAAGCCATCGCCCAGGTAGCGAGGCTTGAGCACCCAGTGTTCGCCCTCACCCAGGGTCGTCAGACCGCGCACGGCCTTCTCGTCATCGGGTACAACGACTGGGCCGACCTGGGAATCCAGGGATGCCGGTAGCCCAACGCGCAGCGAAGCAGTCGCATCCACGAGCTGGCGCGCAATGCGAGCGGAGCGTCCAGCCGAACCCACGAGGATCAGCAGGGAGGAAGCCGAGCACTTCTGCCCCGCATGCGCGAAGGCCGAATGGACAATGTCACGCACCGCCAGATCAGGGTCAGCAGAGGGAGTGACGATGATGGCATTCTTGCCACTGGTCTCACCCAACAGGTGCATGTCAGGCTTCCAGGAACGGAAGAGACGCGCCGTGTCGTAGGAGCCGGTTAGGACGACGCGGCCAACACCCTCGTGCGTCACGAGATAACGTGACACGTCACCGTCGTCGAGCGGGGCCAGCGCTACCAGCTCCTTGGGAACCCCGGCCTCGTGGAATGCAGCGACGAGTTCCGCGGCGCAGCGTTTGGCCGGCGGTGCGGGCTTGAGGATGACCGCGCTACCGGCCGCCAGCGCCGCAGCGACACCGCCCACGGGAATGGCAACGGGGAAGTTCCACGGGGATGCAACGACGGTGACGTCGACCGGCACGAATCGTGCCCCCACCATGTATGCTTCATCGGATAGTTTCAAGGAGGCACCCGCGTAGTGGTGGCAGAAGTCGATGGCCTCACTCACCTCGGGGTCGGCCTGATCGATGGTCTTGCCAGCCTCAGACCCCGCAACCTCAATAAGCTCACCTCGGCGCGCCGCCAGGACATCGCCGACACGGTGCAGGGCGGCGGCGCGCTCCTCAGGAGTCAGAGCCTGCCAGGAGTGCGCGGCGCGCGCGCTCGCCTCGACGAGAGCATCAATCGCTTCGTTCGTAGCCAAGGCTTGCTCGCCGACACGCACCGCCTCGACACCCCGCGTCGAGGCCGGAATTGCCGCAGCAATGTCGCGCGCCCACTGCCGGTTGGCAGCCAAGGCCGGATCAGAATCAGGCTCGGAAGCGAAGGGACGATGTGCGCGCTCGGCGAGACTCCCCCGCTCGGCGGGAACACCCCCCTCGCGTTCAGCAAGACGGTCCTGGCGGCGATTGGGAACGGGTACGCAAGCGTCCGGATCAACGTCGGAAAGCGCGGCAAGGAAACGATCGCGCTCACGAGCGAACACATCCTCATTGGAAGCGATGTCAAAGACGCCGGACATGAAGTTTTCAGGCGCGGCGTTCTCTTCGAGGCGGCGCACCAGGTAGGAGATCGCAACATCGAACTCACGGGGGTTGACGACTGGGACATACAGAAGAAGAGAGCCGACATCGCGGCGTACGACCTCTTGGATGCCGGTCGCCATACCGGAGAGCATCTCGAACTCAACGCTGTCCTCGACGCCGCGCGCAGCGCGCAGCTCGTATGCGAAGGCAATGTCGAAAATATTCTGTCCGGCCACACCCAGTCGGATCGCGCGGGTACGCTCAGGTGTCATCGCCCAACTGAGCATGCGCTTGTAGTTCGTGTCGGTCGCCTGTTTCGACGGCCAGGTGGTGAGCTCCCAGCCGTGAATCTGCGCGTCCACCCTCTCCATGGACAGGTTCGCGCCCTTGACGACACGGACTTTGATACGCGAGCCACCAGCATCGACGCGCTGACGTGCCCACTCATGGAGGCGCTGGAGCGCACCGAGCGAGTCGGGCAGGTAGGCCTGCAGGACGATACCGGCCTCGTAGCCGCGCATATCCGGCTGATCGAGGATGGCTGTGAACACCGCGATCGTCAGGTCGAGGTCCTTGTAATCCTCCATGTCAAGGTTCAGGAAGGTCCCGTGATCGCGGGCGAGGCGGTAGAGAGGCAATAGGGCACGGACACCATGGGCGACGACCTCCTCAAAACCCCAGGGGTTGTGCGGGCCTGTTACAGCGGAGACCTTGATGGAAACGTAGTCAACATCGTCTCGCGTCACGAGGCGAGACACCTCAGCCAGGCGATGAGCGGCTTCTTTCTCGCCGAGGACGGCCTCGCCGAGGAGGTTGACGTTCAGGCGGTGTCCACCTTTGCGCAGGCGTGCGAGCGCCGGGCCGAGGCCCTTATCCGTCGCGTCGACAACGAGATCGCCAACGATCTCGCGGAACACGCGGCGGGCCGCCGTCGTCACAGTGTGGGGAGCCAGGTGCGATGCGGTCGCCCCAAGCCCCATCGCAGCTGCAAGAACCGGAGGAAGGAAGTTCTTGCGTCCGGCAGACAGCCGCTTCATGGCTGCGCTGGCCACATCCAGATCCGCGGGTCGCACTACATCATCGACGAATCGGGTGGTGAAGGTCAGACCGTCCGGATCGGAGAGGATGCGGGACAGGAGCTTGGCCGATTGGGGTGTCGGCTCGTGGGCTGACTCGTCTGCCCAGCGGCGGGCACGGGCCACAGCCAGCTCCCCCAGCGCCCATAGGTCATCGGGGCATCGTCGAGCGTTGGCATCGTGAAGTGGCGGGGTGGAAACAGCGGTATTCATCATACGTAGACCTCCAGGCGTGAGAAAGTGTCGGCTCCTCCGCGTCACGTGCAGCGCCGCCGCTGGGCACGCTCGGCAAACCCCCGACATTGTGAAGCATGCTGGTTTGTCTATACTAACGCGCGCGAGGCTTGCCTGTAGCTCAGGCGCATGGCCGCAACACGACCGAACGAAGGACCTAAGCCCTAAACACTGCGGAAGCAGCAAGAAAGATCACCACAGTGTGATACATCACACATTCTTTCTAGTCCCTACAAGGAAGTGTCACACCTCGTTTACGAACGAATCAACCACCGGTCTTTAATGTCAGCGACAACCCCCGCAGTCACCGAATGCATGTCCACGTCACACCGACCGTCGGCACGCGAGCAGAGCCACTGCACCTGCAGACCATCCGAGAGCGCGACGAGCTTGCGTGCAATCTGCTCACTCGGGGCATCCACACGCACTTCGCCGGTCACTTTTCCCCGTTCGAGAGAATCCCCCAGGTACTGAATCGCGGCCATCAAGTGGTGGCGGAACCATGGATGGGCCTGATGTTCCACATCGATAACGGACGCTGACATCGCTGTATACAGAGCGACACCATCGGGATGCCGTTGATTATGGGCCACCATTTCCACCCATGCATCGAGCGCAGCCTCTGCTCCGGCGCCCTCTCCGGGCAAACGGCTCATCGTGCGACGATCACGCTCTTCCAGGACGGCTGCCAACAGCTGGTCCTTGGAGGAGTAGTGGTGAAGCAGCCCAGCTTTGGAAATATCCGATGCTCGAGCAATGTCTGCCAGGGAGGTAGCGGCAAAGCCTCGGGTCGAAAAGAGGGTCAACGCTTCTGCAAGGATTCGTGCCTTCTTATCCTCACTTCCAGCTTTGGGCCGACCGGGTCTACGCGCACTTGTGACCTGTGCATCATTGCTCATGTGGGCTGCTCCATTTTCAGTGTGACAGAGTTACCAACAACCCATCATAGCGCGCCTCCGACTGCTTGCCACCACGTTGGAGAACAACCATGAAGAAACAGGGGTGGTGTGAGGCATTAGCCCCACACCACCCACCTGTTACCAGTCGAAGGTCACTTTGAACTGCGGCTTGCCCGACGAATCGAGAATAAGCGTACCGCTATCCTCCGCCTTGACGTTCACCGTGAACGTCCGTTCAATGTCCTCGACCTTACTATTGCGCCCCGAACCCTTGATCCGAAATGTTGCCCGACCCGTGTACGTTCGATCCCAGAACGGATCGGGCTGCAACGACGTAGGCAGGCTCTTGACCTCCAGCACCGACAGATCAGTGGACTGCACCTTCAGAGGACATGCTTTGTTGGTGTTGCCGGGGGCGGTCGCGCAGGAGTTTGTCAGAGCAATGGCAGCATCCAGTGCCGCCGAGGCCAACGCATCGTTGTACGACCCCGTCAACGTCACGCTGGTGCTGGCGACCCCCCTGCTGGTTGCGGCCACATCCGCCTTCACACGCGCTGTTACGGGCGCAGCGTCAATGTAGTCGCCAATGTCAGCTGGAGTGAAAGTATAGACCCCCGGGTAGAACACGTAGTCCGAGCCGCCCGAGAGAGCCCCGATATTGATCGACCCTTTCGCCCCGCCGACTGTGAAGTAGGAAACCTTCGTGCCGGTAATATTCACGCGCGCAACCAGGGCGTTTTGCATCTTCCAGTTTTTCAGCAGGCCCAACGTAGGCTTTGCGGCGGTCACACCGAAGGAATAGGTGAAGCGTTCTCCGTCAAGCTGCATCGTGGCCGTGACGGTGGTGACCTTGTTGCCCCCGTACGGCGCGGCGACAACGTCTTCAACGACGATCCGGGAGTTGGCCGAGGCCATGACCGCGTTCGTCAGGAACCCGCGCTGCTCATTGGCTAAACCCGGATCTGCCATCGCTGTCGCCGCATCGGCATTGCCGGCGGCCAGATAGTCCAGGTACTGGCGGACCGTGGCCTCTGGGGTACGCGTCCAGTTCGCGAACATGATGCTGAGAGCACTCACGCCGCCGATCACCGCCAGGATCGCGATCACGATCACGCTTCGCTTCATCCGACGGCGACTCGCCTGCGACATGGGAGTGAAGGCGAGCGCCGATCCGGGCTGGGACACGGGGGATGGACTCGCGTGCGGGGCAGGCGGAGCGTCAATACCAACCTCGGGTACAGGCGGGAGAACCGCGGCGGTCGATTCAGGGGCGGGAGGGGCGTCGATGGGCAGCGTGAGCATTGTCTGTTCGAAGGCCTCTGCAGGTGCGCCGGAACCCCCGTCGGGGGCGGGAGGAGGCGTCAGACCGTGGATAGTGTCATCGCTGTTCTGTGTCATCGATGCTCCTCACTGTGATAGTCCCCGTCACGCGCCCGCGAACGGGCACTGTAGCGTGCCTGTCGGTTACAAAACCCGCTAATTTTCTCACATGCAAAAATTCGATTCAACCTGCGTGTGACACCGGCTCTCACGCCATGAATCTGTTCGAGGAGAACACCCAGCGCGGACGCCGTCACGGGTCGGAGGGTGACGATGGCTTCATCGGGATACACCAACCCAGAAGTCGGGCTTACCATCCGATGTGAGCTTGAGTAGCCCATCGTTGCTGAATTGGACGTTGACGACCACCGTCGTGTCGACGTCGCGCGTGCCCGGTGTGGTGGACTTGTCGGAGTACGTCACCGCGAAAGTGACTGGTCCTTGGAAGACCCCCGGGTCGATGTCCATCGGCTCCATCGTTGTGGGCATTGTCTTGACGGAGATCGCGGTGACCGCGTCGCTTTGGAGGGCGGATGGGCAGTTAGAATTTTGGTTGCCTGGGATGGACGCACAGGAGTTCAGGAATTCCTTTGCGGATTCAAGCGCCGCCTCCTTCAGCTTATCGCTGTAGGTCGCTTCTAGGGAAACATCAGCGGCATCGGCATGGTTGGCAAACCTACCGTGGACGCCATCGAGGACGGTAACGGTCTTGGTGTTAACGTTCACGTATTCGCTCGGGGCGACGGGCGTGAACGTGTAGACGCCGGGGTAGAAGAGGTAGGTGGCCGACTTGTCGGCGACAAACTCTCGAGGGGCATCGGCGCTCACACCACCGACGGTGAACTGGGTGTATCCCTGTGCGTCGACGCTGACCGGAGCAGCCAGTGAGTTCTTCACCGTCCAGTTATTCAGGACGCCCATCGTCGGCTTGTCCTTGGTGACGGTGAAGGCGTGGGTGAAGCGTTCCCCGTTGACCTGTACGGTGGCCGAAACCTGACGCGTCTGGAGATCCTCATTCTTGTCGGCCACCACTTCTTCGACAACGAGCAGTGATTGGGACGAGGCCATGACGTCGTCGGTCAGGAAGACACGCTGGTCGTCCGGCACGCCCGGATCAACCATGGCGGTCGCCGCACTGGCCTTTCCAGAAGCCAGCAGATCCAGGTACCTGCGCACCTCGGCCTCGGGGGTACGAGAGCTATTGACAACCTTGATCGCCACCACGCCAGCGATCACCAGCACCACGAGGACACCAACGAGGGTTCCGATCACCATCGCTCGCTTCTTGCCCCGGCCAGGGGCAGGCGTGGGCGACACGCCTGCCCCAGCGGACGTCGGTGGAGCCGGAACCTCTGGGGTTGCGGGCGGTGCGGGTATCGGTGCCGCGTTCGCTTCATTCTTCTCAGTGCCCATCATGTGCTCCTCACAACGTTGACAATCCGCAGCCCGGAGCGAGACGCATTCCGCGTGCCCGTCATCCAGCCACTTTGGCGTGCCCAGTATCACGCTGTGCGCGCGGTCAGTCAAAGAACGATCACGGAGCGGATACGTGTTGCCCGTCCGCAGACGCGGACGGGCAACACGTGTATAGGGTGCTCGCTAACGACGCTAGAAGGCGAAGGACACCCTAAAGTCCGGCTTACCGTCAGCGGTCATCATCATCACTCCGTCGTCATTGAAACGCGCGTCGACCTTCACCGTCAGGCCGACGTCCCGAGTTCCGGGGAACAGTGCTCCCTCCCCTGTCGTGACCGTGTACGTCACGCCCCCAGAAAATGACGTTGGATCGAAGCTGTAGGACTCGAGAGATGTTGGCATTTCCTTGATGGAAATAGCGGTGACGTTTTCTCCCTGAATCAGGGACGAGCAGTCGTCACCCTGGTTGCCCGGATAGGTCCCACACGATTCAACGAGCGCCTGAGCCGCTTCGAGAGCGGCGGCTTCAAGCTTGTCGTTGTAGGTTGCTTTGAAGGTCACGTCACTCCTGCCATCGCCGCCCGCAGTGCGAACGTCGTCAAGCACGGAGACGGCGACGGGAGTCGTGTCAACGTACTCGTTGGGCGCGACGGGCGTGAAATTGTATGCGCCCGGATAGAAGAGGAAGGAACGCCCCTCCATGTAGAAGCTTGCCTTGTCGATAGAGGCCTTAGTGTCACCGACAGAAAATTGATCGATGCCGTCGCCGTCGACGGTCACAGGCACTGCCAGCGAGTCCCGAATCTTCCAGTTATCAAGGATTCCCATCGTTGCTTGACCGGAGGTGACCCGAAACGCGTGGGTGAAGCGTTCGCCGTTGACCTGCATGGTGGCGGTCACCGTGCGCGTGTCGGAACCCTCGTTCTTGTCGGCAACCACGTCCTCGATGACCAGCAGCGAGCTCGCCGAGGCCATCACGTCGTCAGTCAGGAAGGTGCGCTGGTCGTTATTCACACCCGGATCCACCATGGCCGTCGCCGCACTGGCCTGACCGGAAGCCAGCAGATCCAGGTACCTGCGCACCTCGGCCTCGGGCGTGCGCGAACTATTAACAACCTTGATCGCCACCACGCCAGCGATCACCAGCACCACGAGAACACCCACCAGGGCGCCAATCAGCTTCACTCGCTTCTTAGCGCGTGGCGAGACGGGAGCAAACGACACCCCCGCAGCGGGCGCCACACCAGGACCCGGAACAGGGCCGGCACCAGGACCCGGAACAGGGCCGGCACCAGGACCCGGAACAGGGCCGGCACCAGAAGTCGGGTCGGCTCCAGCCGGGGATGGCACAGGTATATCGGCGCCGATGGTTTCGTTGTTGTCAGTATTCACGACTCGCTCCTCACGATGCACAAAAACTCCGGCGTCGACATCGGGCGACAAACGAGGCGATACCGACCACCGGTCAAAAAGACGTGCCTATGATCACACGCCAGTGGGAAAGAGTCAAAGCCGGGTCACAAAGCGGATAGATGGTGCCCCCGTGTTAGGCCGAGGGCACCATCACGGATTAGAAACGCACAGACACTGCCTCAGCGGGTAAAGCTCACCGTGAACTCGGGATTGCCGTCCTTGTCCAGTTTGAGCACCTTGTCGTCATCCAGCTGCGCGCGAATCTCCACATTGGCCTCCACGTCTCGTGTGCCTGCCATGTAGTACTTGTTGGAGTATGTCGCTGTGAAGATGACAGACGCCCGGAATACTGTCGGCTGGTCGTCGGACACTGGTGCCAGCGCTTTAGGCATGAACCCCGTCACCTCGGTGACCGCATCACTCTGGATCGCGAATGGGCATGAAGAGTTCTGGTTGCCTGGGATGGACGTGCAGGAGTCAACACTCTGCTGTCCTGCCGCTATCGCTGCTGCTGTCAACTTTGCGTTATAGGTGGCCTTCAGCGTCACAACGGCGCTGTTGTCACCCAACCCATCATCGAGGACCGACACCGTCTCCGGGTTAGAGTTTGCATACTCGTTCGGCGCGACGGGCGTGAACGTGTAGACGCCGGGGTAGAAGAGGTAGGCGTTGTCCTTACCACTGCGGACCGCCGAGGACACATCGGCGCTCGTGCCACCGACGGTGAACTGAGTGTACCCTTCAGCATCAACGCTCACTTGCGCGGCAAGAGAGTCCTTCACTGTCCAGTTATTCAGAACGCCCAACGTCGACTTCCCCATCGTCACAGTGAAGTCGTGGGTGAAGCGTTCTCCGTTGACCTGCATGGTGGCGGTCACCGTGCGCGTGTCGGAACCCTCGTTCTTGTCGGCAACCACGTCCTCGATGACCAGCAGCGAGCTCGCCGAGGCCATCACGTCGTCAGTCAGGAAGGTGCGCTGGTCGTTATTCACACCCGGATCCACCATGGCCGTCGCCGCACTGGCCTGACCGGAAGCCAGCAGATCCAGGTACCTGCGCACCTCGGCCTCGGGCGTGCGCGAACTATTAACAACCTTGATCGCCACCACGCCAGCGATCACCAGCACCACGAGAACACCCACCAGGGCGCCAATCAGCTTCACTCGCTTCTTAGCGCGTGGCGAGACGGGAGCAAACGACACCCCCGCAGCGGGCGCCACACCAGGACCCGGAACAGGGCCGGCACCAGGACCCGGAACAGGGCCGGCACCAGGACCCGGAACAGGGCCGGCACCAGAAGTCGGGTCGGCTCCAGCCGGGGATGGCACAGGTATATCGGCGCCGATGGTTTCGTTGTTGTCAGTATTCACGACTCGCTCCTCACGATGCACAAAAACTCCGGCGTCGACATCGGGCGACAAACGAGGCGATACCGACCACCGGTCAAAAAGACGTGCCTATGATCACACGCCAGTGGGAAAGAGTCAAAGCCGGGTCACAAAGCGGATACGAGACATTCCCCGACCGTCACACGATCGGGGAATGTCAGAGCGTCAAACCTATTCTACCTCGTACCTCAGCCAGAACTGAGGCTTACCAGCAGAATCGACCACCATCTTTCCGTTTTCGTCAAACTTCAACGTTGCGTACACAGTTGACTTCAGGGTGTAGATCGGAGTCCCGGCCCCCTGTTGCACCTTAAAGAAGGCGTAATCGTGGAACTCGGATGGGTCGTCATCCCACTGTTTCGCCGTGGACGGCATCTGCTTAACCTCAAGAATGGTCAAATCTGTCCGCTGCAGCCCGAAGGGACACACCGTATCGAGATTCTCCGGAGGCGTGGCGCACGACGTGGTCTGCGCGACCATCGCGTCGACCGCAGCTGCAAGCAACGAATCACTGTATGATGTATCGACCGTCACATACCGAAGCGGGTCGGCACCGAACTTGTACTCGTCTCTCGCGGCCTTGAAGATGACCGGGTCGGCTTCGATATAATCCCCCGGGTCGGCGGCACTCACCGTGTAGACCCCTGGATACAGCATGTAGATCGGGGACGTGTATGGGAAATAATTGTCATCACTGACGGGCGCCGTCACGCCGCCGACGCTAAACGTCGACACATTCTTAATCCTGACGGCGATGGGAACGACTAGGGCGTTTTGGATCGTCCAGTTCTTGATGATTCCCAGTGTCGGTTTGCTTTCTTGGACTTCAAAGGGGAAGGTAAAATGGACATCGCCGACCGTCACTGTGGCGTTTACGGTGTGTTTCTTCGATGTGCGGCCTTCATCCCTGTCAACGACATCTTCGACCTGCAGCAGCGAGGTTGCCGAGGCCATGACCTCGTCCGTTAAAAAGACGCGTTCATCGTTGGCCACACCTGGATCAACCATCGCTGTGGCAGCGCTGGCGTTCCCTTGTGCGAGGTAGTCCAGGTAACGGCGCACCTGCGCTTCGGGTGTACGCATTGAGTTCGCAAGGACGAAGCTGCCAACGGCTACCACCACGAGTAAAACGAGGAGCAGGGCAGCGAAAAAAATGGGGTTGGCGCGCTTGCGCGGACGCTGGGAGACCGCAGTGACTAAGGGCTGAACTCCCCCAGCCATCGCCGGTGCCATCGCAATCGGCTCACCCATCGGAAACTGGCCCTGTCCAGGGCTGTATGTACAAGCCGACAGCGGGGCGGACGTGCCTGGCACACTCGATGACAACGTCGGCGGATCGGGGACGGGATCGCCATCCATGCCAATAGCTATCGGACGGATCGCGCTCCCGGTCAAGTCATCACTCGCAGCATTCATTGCTCGCTCCTCACGGCGTCCGTCGGCGATGTCTCGGGTAATCCACCAGAGACTTCCTCGACAAGCGATTACCACAACAGGGTAACTAGTAACACAGCCATATGCACCAGTCAACGTTAATCAGTTATGACTATGACAAGTTATATTGCCATGGTCGGGCAGAAAGACTGAGAGCCATCGACCGATCGGTGATCGAGATGGCGAGCACTCCGCGTCAACGCTTAAGCCACAGCCGGGTGTCTGTGGCCTCGGACCAGAAGGTGACGCGATCGACGATCGCCCCCTATCGCTAGGTCACCACATCGTGGTGTCACCCCTGTGCACCCTCCTCATGGGTGACGACCGGCAGCCCCTTGGTCGGCGGCACCGCAGCGTCACCGCGCAGACACGGGAGAGACAAGCCGGCGGTGGCCGGAACTTCCTCAGAGGTTTCAGCGAGCTTACGCGCAAGGCGCGACATCGGACGGGACGAGGCCTGGGTCCCCTCAGTCGACGCGGTCATCGTGACGTTCTCCATTCGTTGGTAGCTGTACCGCCACGCCTCCCGGACAACCCGGAGACACCATCAGCGGTCCACATCACACTAGTCTACGGAATCGGAGGAGAAATGATCCCACGCACCGCGCAGGATCTCCCCATCGAACATTGCACAGGATTCCTCGCCCGACTCGCATGCGCGGGTTTGGCCAATCACTCGAAATCCCTCCGGTAGTCGTACATCCGGCGGGAAAGCAGCAATCATGCCGTGTTCCTCTCCTCCCTGGAGTACCCACTTCACGGGATCGGCTCGGCAGATAAGAGCCGGCGCCTGCAACCGCCAGGCCTCGCGCTCGATCGCGGGCCGGTCGAATTCGATCACGACGCCCGAGGCCTTCGCAATGCGCGCGGCGTCGGCAGCGGGTCCATCCGACAGATCCATCATGGCTCGTGCCCCCGAGCTCGCAGCTGCAACACCGGAGCCAAGAGGAGGATCGGGCGCACGGTAGGTGCGCACGAAGGGTTCAAGCTCACCCAACTGGCCAACGCCCCTGGCGCGGGGATCGACATGCCCACCCGCGAGCAAGTCCAGGCCCGCGTAAGAGAAACCAAGCGTGCCGCTGACGGCAATCACATCACCAGGTAGAGCGCCGTCGCGGCGCACGACCGGACCAGGGCAGTACCCGAAGGCAGTCACGGAGATCGTGAGCTTCTCCCCCGCGCTCAGATCCCCTCCCACGACGCCCGCGCCGACCTGGCGCGCCCGATCCCCCAAGCCTCGAACAACGTCGAGGAACACGTCCGCATCCATCTGCCGAGGAGCCACGACCGAGGCCACGAGACCCGTCGGCCTGCCGCCCATCGCATCAATGTCCGCCAGATTCTGAGCAGCGACACGCGCTCCAACCTCGTAACCAGTGGACCACGACAGGTGGAAGTGCTGATCCTCCACCATGACATCCGTCGTCACGATGAATGACCCCTCGGGCGCCGCGATCTGCGCGCAGTCGTCACCGATACCGATAAGGGTGCGCTCACCGACAGGAAAATAATCGCGGAAGTAGGAGACTAATTGTGCCTCGGACAGGTCGGCTAACTTCATGTCATCCAGACTAGTCTCGCGCGCCACAGTGCGCCGTGATGACGACACTCAGAGCGCCATTCCTCGCACTGTCTGAGATGCGAAAAGGCACACTGTCGCCGCGCTCGCGACGTTGAGCGATTCAGCGTCACCACTCATCGGAATCGAGACAAGGGCATCGCACAGGCGCATCTGCGCCCCCGACAACCCCGTCGCCTCGTTGCCGAACACCCACGCGTGGGACTGCGAGAGACGCGAACGTACGGAGACGCCCTGCACGAGCATCTGCGCCAAGTCGACGGATCCGGCACCGCCGCTGGTCCCCAGCAGGGCGGCACCGCGGCCGTGCACGAGGAAGCGAACCTCCTCAAAAGATGGCACGACGCACACGGGAACATGGAACACCGAGCCAGCGCTGGCGCGCACGACCTTCGGGTTCGTCGCTTCCACTGTGCCCGCAACAGTAATGACACCCGAGGCTCCAAAAGCGTCAGCCGTGCGAATGATCGTGCCGACGTTGCCGGGGTCACGTCCCTGGGCGAGCACAACGAGTGTCTCCCCCACGCTCGGCTCCGGCAGTTCACGCACGAGGGCGTCATGGGACGCCACCGCGCACACACCCTGCGAATCACGCGAGAGCACCGCCGAGACCTCGTTCGTGACGGGGTGCACCCAACGAGTCGCGCACCGCGCCGCCTCCACGACGTCAGCGTGGGTGTCCCACGCATCCTCACGCACGTACACGTCACGGACAGCGCCGGGACGGAAACGCGCGAGTTCACGCACGGCCTGAGGCCCCTCCACGAGCATCAGGCCCGAACGCAAACGCGCCGAGCGCCCGACCAGACCCGACACCCTGCGCACGCGGTCGGCGCGGGGATTATCGAGAAGGGTCAGGCGCTCGGGAAAAGAACTCACCAATCAGGCCTTGGGGGCGTTGACGTCGGCGGGCAGCGCGTCCTTGGCGACCTTCACCAGCGCGTTGAACGCGTTAAGGTCGTTCACGGCCAGCTCGGCCAGCATACGGCGATCAACCTCAACGCCAGCCAAGTTCAGGCCCTGGATGAGGCGGTTGTAGGTCAGCCCCTGGGCGCGGGACGCGGCGTTGATGCGCTGGATCCACAGGCGGCGGAAGTCACCCTTCTTGGCCTTGCGGTCGCGGTAGGAGTAGACGAAGGAGTGAGTGACCTGCT
>ERZ773203.250-NODE-250-length-29523-cov-5.065970_pt1 | contig 29523 bp, 26 predicted proteins | sample MGYA00580529_ERZ773203 | MGnify/ENA primary metagenome ERZ773203 (study PRJEB29015, sample SAMEA2738176) | human oral metagenome | biome: human oral; feature: human-associated habitat; material: saliva | place: China | collected 2177 ... | reverse complement strand
GCTCAATAATGCTGATGATTTCATAAAAGTACAGATTGATGGTAATATATTCCCTCAAAGTGATAAAACAACTCGTTGTGATTATCTATTCTATAAAGAAAAGGAATCGCAAAGGCAGATTGAAATCTTTGTAGAACTGAAAGGAATAGATGTAGCTAAAGCAATAAAACAATTAGAAAGTAGCTTACAGATGCTTGCTACATCAAATACTAAATATGCCTTTGCTATTCCTACCAACGTATCAACTGCTATTACGGCTACTATCCAGAAAAAAGAAAAAGAGTTTAGGAATAAATGGAAGACTATTTTAAAAGTAAAAGCAAAATCATTACAATGTAATTATAATTCACAAACCAACAGCCTTGAGGCAATACGAAACTAACAACTAGCAACAAATGAAAGGAATTATTTTAGCGGGCGGTTCTGGTACACGACTTTATCCTGCTACGAAAGGCATATCAAAACAACTAATACCTATTTACGACAAGCCAATGGTTTACTACCCTCTATCAGTATTGATGTTGGCGGGTATTCGTGAAGTATTAGTAATTTCTACCCCTCAGGATTTACCAGCTTTTCAGCGCCTTTTAGGAGATGGCAGTGATTTTGGTATTCACCTGAGTTATGCAGAGCAACCAAGTCCTGACGGATTAGCTCAAGCTTTTATTATAGGAAAAGACTTCATCGGAAATGATGATGTATGCTTGGTATTGGGCGATAATATCTTCTACGGACAGAGTTTTTCGCAAATGCTTACTCAAGCAGTACAGAATGTAGAAAAAGAGCGCAAAGCTACCGTATTTGGGTACTATGTAAAAGACCCTGAACGCTATGGAGTAGCAGAGTTTGATGCAGCAGGAAATGTGCTAAGCATAGAGGAAAAGCCTGCGCAACCGAAGTCTAACTACGCAGTGGTAGGGCTTTATTTCTATCCAAATAAAGTAGTGAAGGTAGCTGGAGAAATCAAGCCTTCGGCACGCGGTGAGTTGGAAATTACGAGCGTTAATCAGGAGTTTCTGAAAGATGGAGAGCTAAAAGTGCAGCTTTTAGGTCGCGGCTTTGCGTGGCTGGATACTGGTACCCACGATTCGCTTAGCGAGGCATCTAACTTTGTAGAAACCTTAGAAAAACGCCAAGGGTTAAAAATCTCTTGTTTGGAAGAAATAGCCTATCGCAAAGGTTGGATAAGCGCTGAAAAGCTACGCGAATTAGCTCAGCCAATGATTAAAAACCAGTACGGACAGTACCTTTTACAACTGACAATTGACAATTAACAATTTAATTAAAGAACTACCCCCTCACCTAAGTTATGGCAAAACTAAAAACAGCTTATTTCTGTCAGAATTGCGGAACTCAATATAGCAAATGGCAAGGACAATGCCACACCTGTAAACAATGGAATACTATTGTTGAAGAGGTCGTACAGAAAGACACTGCCCCTGTATGGCAAGAAAAAGAGACCATAAGCAAAAATAAAGCTCCTAAATACATAGCTGTTTCGCAAATCAGTACTCAACAAGAGTCACGCTTAAATAGCAATAATCACGAACTGAACAATGTGCTTGGTGGGGGAATTGTACCAGGCTCAGTAACCCTTTTAGGGGGTGAACCGGGTATTGGTAAGAGTACGCTATTGCTACAAATAGCGCTTAACTTGCCTTATCGTACTCTTTATGTATCGGGGGAAGAAAGTGAGAAACAAATAAAAATGCGTGCTGACCGCATTCCACATCATCTTGATAATTGCTTTATCCTGACCGAAACCAAGACGCAAAATATCTTTCAGCAGATAAAAGAACTCCTGCCTGAAATTGTGATTATAGACTCTATACAAACGCTACAATCTGATTATATAGAAGCATCAGCAGGAAGCATCTCACAGATAAGGGAATGTACTTCTGAACTAATTAAGTTTGCTAAGACTACGCATACTCCTGTAATTCTTATTGGGCATATAACTAAAGAGGGACAGATAGCTGGGCCTAAGATATTAGAGCATATGGTTGATACTGTCTTACAGTTTGAAGGCGACCGCAACCACGTGTATCGTATCTTGCGTTCATTAAAAAACCGCTTTGGTTCTACCTCAGAACTCGGTATTTACGAAATGCTCAGTAATGGTCTGCGTGAAGTAAACAACCCTTCAGAGATACTTATTTCTAAGACTGATGAGACTATCAGTGGTACTACAATAGCTGCTACCTTAGAAGGTATGCGACCACTGATGATTGAAATACAAGCCCTTGTGAGTACAGCTGTCTATGGCACACCTCAGCGCAGCACTACAGGCTTTAATGCCAAACGACTGAATATGCTCTTAGCTGTACTCGAAAAACGTGCTGGTTTCCGCTTAGGAGCGAAAGACGTATTTCTAAACATTACAGGGGGTATCACTATTGATGACCCCGCCACTGACTTAGGGGTAGCAATGGCAATCCTTTCATCTAACGAAGATATTGCTATTGAAAAAGATGTTTGTTTTGCAGGTGAAGTAGGACTTGGCGGAGAAATACGCCCGGTACAGCGAGTAGAACAGCGCATTACAGAGGCTGAAAAATTAGGTTTTAATACTATTTTCATTTCTAAATACAACAAGATAGCCCTTAAAAACACTAAAATTAAGATTGTGAAAGTTGCCAAAATAGAAGATGCTATTGGTGAACTTTTTGGATAAGAAGACTTATATATGCTTAAGAAACTCTTTCAAGATACAGCTATTTACGGAATTGCAACCGTCTTGCCACGTGTAATGACGCTTTTGCTCACACGCCTCTACGTTAGCAAGCTCGACACTAATGATTTCGGTATTTATTCTGGTATTTTTGTGTATCTTATTTTGGGTAATGTGCTGTTGTCGTATGGTATGGAAACGGCTTTTTTTCGTTTTATGAATAAAGGCGAACAAAAAAAGCAAGTACAATCTACTGCACTTACTTCTCTAACTGTATCTTCTTTATTTTTCCTACTAGTTGCCTATCTGCTAAGAGAATCTATAGCCTCGTGGCTTAACTACAAAATAGAGCATATTGTTTTTGGCATCTATATAATGGTGCTTGACGCTTTAGTTGTAATCCCTTTTGCATGGTTGCGCAACAAAGGTAAAGCTAACTTTTACGCTTTTGTAAAAGTAGGCAATACCGCCCTTAATTTGCTCCTAAATATCTACTTTTTAAACTACCTGTCTCAAGAAAGTATCGCCACCAACGGAGGGGTATATTACATCTTCTTAGCCAATGTTATAGCAAGTTTAGCAACTCTGATAGTGCTACTGCCTATCTATATCAAAATACGTTTTAGGTTTTATTACTCGCTGTGGAAGGAAATGATGATTTATGCCTTCCCTGTACTTTTAGCAGGGATTGCTTTTGCTGTAAACGAAGGCTTTGACCGTGTTTTCTTACGTATGCTACTCCCTGAAGAGACAGCTGACGCTACTATAGGTATTTATTCCGCCTGTTATAAAATGGGAGTGTTTATGAATCTTTTTGTAAGTGCTTTTAAGCTCGGAGTAGAGCCTTTCTTTTTCAGTAGTGCTCAGGATAAGAATGCTCCTAAGACATACGCCCGCATTACTGAATATTTCATCGTATGTAGTGGTTTTATTTTAGTTTTTATCACTGTATTTACTGATGTATTCAAACTTATCTTGATACCCAATAAGGCTTATTGGGAAGCTCTTTGGATAGTACCTATCGTCTTACTTGCCAATCTCTGTTTGGGTATCTACCACAGTCTTTCAGTATGGTACAAAATAACAGACCGAACCAGTTTTGGGGCTATAGTGTCATTAGTAGGTATGGCTCTTACAGTACTTTTCAATTTTGCTTTAATTCCTTGGCTTAGCTATAAAGGAGCAGCATTAGCAACCCTTATCACCTACGGAGCAATGATGAGTATCTCTTATTACTACGGACAAAAACACTACCCCATACCTTATAACAAGCGAAAAATAAAAGTATTTCTTGGTATGAGTGTACTCTTCTCTTTCTTAGAGTTTTACCTTTTCAACTGCAATATCTATATTGGGTGTGTATTTCTACTTATTTATGGTTACTTAGCTAGTCTAACCTTAAAGTTTAGATTTCGAAAAAATAAAAAGACTGCCATTTAAGAGCAGTCTTTTTTGTATAGTTATAAACTAAAAAGTTTCATTTTTTCTTCTTCTTTAGTACGCATCAACTCGCTATCTGCAGGTGTTTTATCCTTATAGCCACAAAGATGCAAAATCCCGTGTGCTAAGACTCGTAAGAGTTCCTGTTCAAAGGTTACACCAAAAATATCTGCATTTTCTCGCACTCTTTCTATTGAGATATAAATATCAGAGTTAAGGGTAATACCTTCTGTATAATCAAAAGTGATAATATCAGTAAGAGTATCGTGTTGCAGATATTGCACATTTATTTTATACAAATAAACATCATCACAGAATATATAGTTGATATCGCCTATTTTCTTTCCTTCTGAAAGGGCAATCTGTTTCACCCATTGCTTCACCTTATTTTTATGATAAGGAAAAACAAAAGATGTTTCATTAAAAAAAGCTATCATTATTTATTCTTCTCTTTATAAGTACTAATACCCAAAAGCATATATATTGGTGAAAAACCAATCATTATGGTTACTAATAGTAAGATAGATATAGCTCCAAGCACAGAAGCTACAGTTACAGAAAACTCATTATACAAACCTAAAATAGCAATAACTACTATTATCAAAAGGCGAATGTTCTTATCTAAAGCACTAATATTTCTTTTCATATATCTGACTTTTTTTAAAATTTGTGGCAAATGTACTTCTTTATTTTGTATAAAGCAAATTTTCACTATCTCTTAAAGTTCCCACTTTATTCCTACAAAATATGTTCTCCCTGGTGAAATACTCGAATAAAAACTAGTAGTTTTTGTTACATAGTCAAAAAGGTTATCGATACCAGCATTTAAGGTAAAATGATAAGGAAGTCTTGATGATAGCTGTAATCGCCATATAGTATATGGAGCATAATAGGTGTAATACTCTATATTATTAGATGTTTCATAGATTGTGGTTGCACTTACATATTTACCACTTAGTATGACATTGGGTATATATTTTGTTTCAGTTTTCGGAATGTATTCAGCTTTCCAAGTAGCAGTATGAGGACGATTTTCTGAACGCTGTTGACTAGTATGATAATAGGCATATGATCCCTTTAAACGCAAACTTTTAGTAGGCCTATAAGTAGCCGACAACTCTGAACTTACTATTTTCGCATTTCCATAATCATTTACATATTGAATTGTATCAGTAGCACGCGACCATTTATAAATTATTTTGTCTTTCACTACTGAAAGCTGCGTCATAGCTGTTACATTAATTTTTGAAGTATTATAATCTACCGAAAAGTTAAAATTATTACTCTTTTCAGGTTTTAGATCTTTGTTACCCATTATCTGAAAACCTCCCCCCCAAGGGTGAAACCAGTTTGTATAAAGTTCTTTCAATGTAGGCGAACGAAAACCTGTAGAATACCCACCTCTGAAAGTAAAATTTTCTACCTTAAACATTCCTGAAAATCTATAAGTAAAGAAATCTTTAAAGAGTGAGTGATAATCCATTCTAACTCCCGATACTAAGGTAAAAACAGGTGATAGAGCCCATTCTTGTTGTGCAAAGAGTGTATAATTCTTAGCATTTTGCTTTGCCTCTGTTCCCGTATTATTGAAACGAAAGCTAAGTAATTCATCCGATAGCACTTCAGCTCCTGCTACCAAAGAGTGTTTTTCAAAAAGTGACTGGTTATACTGTGATACTACACGCCATATACTATTTTCATAGTTTTTTTCTTGTTCATTGAGCAAACGGTAATAATTAAACTTATCATAGCGGTCAAAAGCTCCAGAAAGACTCAGCTTTTTATCTTCTGAAAGTGCTATATTAGTTTTGAGATTCATCACATAGTTATAATAGCGGTCTCTCACTTTTTTAGAGCTTTCTGTACCTGCATCACGTTCACTAAAATAATAATTAGGTGTTAGGGTAAGGTCTATTTTAGGAGTTACATTAAAGATAAGCTTAGGAGTAATACCATAGTTACTACCTCCTGAAATATTCAATCCTCCTTGTGTAACCAATACCAAACGACCATTCTCATAAGTACGCAAGGGCTCTTTATCCTCTAATATATAAGGTTTCATATAGTTATGATACCCTGACAGGCGTACACTTCCCCAGTTCTTTTTGCTCCCTAATGAAATATTTGTTTTATGATTCCCACGATTTTCATAAAGGTATCCTACGCCTGCTTCTAAAGGTTTATGAGCATTCTTAGTAATGATATTAATAACACCTCCTAAAGCATTTGAGCCATAGAGCGAAGAGGATGCTCCTTTAATAATCTCTATACGTTCTATATTATCAAGGTCTATACGGTTATAATCAATATTATCAAAAGTTTCACCAGCCATACGCTCACCATCTATCAAGAAAAGTACGTACTTACCTCCAAACCCCATCATATTGATATTAGGCATTCCCCCATCATATGTAAAGTTAATACCTGCAAACTCTGTCTCTAAAAACGATTGAAAATCAGTAGCCTGCGATTTTCTTATATCTTCAGCAGTAACCACTTGTACAGTGATGGGCACATTCTTGAGGTTTCGCTGGGCACGAGTAGCCGTCACGATTACCTCATTGAGTTTTATCTCTTTATCTTTATTATCTTTATCATTTTGTGCAAAAGCTTCTTGTAGTGTCAGAAAAGCAATAAACGCTGTAATAATAATCTTTTGCATAATTTTATTTGTATTTTAGAAAAAAGAGGCTGTCCACAGCTGAACAGCCTCATAAACTATCTTTTTAACTTAGAATTTACTATCTTTACTAACTATATAGTTAAATTTAGGATGTCCTCCTTTATTTTTATCATTTAAATAATCTGTAAACTGTATTTTTACAAAATCACCATTTGCAGCTTTTAAAACATATACATACTTGTAAATTTCATAAGGATTTCCTCCTCCACTTTGCATTACTTTGGGGTTGTAAGTAACGTAGCCCGTTTTATTTTCATCTTTCATTCCTCCTGAAATTATTTTACAGAAAGTGCCTTCTATAGGTTTAGGAGGCATACCAAGTTGCATAGTACCTTTTTCATCTTTGCTGTAGCCTGTGGTAGGAGCTTCGTTTACCTCATTCCACTGAGTTTTATCAGTTTTCAGCGCTTCTGCTTTACCATCTCCCGATGCACCACCATTTAATTTTACATAGTAACGATTGAAAGCAATATCCCAATCCAAGCTGGTAGTAGGACTCGCTACCGATACTTCTTTTCCAGAAGAAAAAGAAAAGTATTTCCATTCATTTCCTGAAGCATCAATTGTAGCTTCTCTAGCATTCTCCATAGGAGCTTCAATCTTGTTATCATCATCTTTCTTACAAGATGTACTAAAAAGCATCATTCCTGCCATAACCGCAGGTACTAAAAATTGTAATTTCATATATGTTTGGTATTAATATTTTTGACGCTGCAAAGATACAAACTATTTAGAAATACACAAAATAATAGACTACTTTATTTAGAAATATTTTAATTCACTGACAAAACACCTACTCCTCACCTACTAAATATTCCTATTGATTACATAATTCACCATCAAAATCAGTGATTCTTTATAAGCAGAAGCAGGAAATTCATCTAACAAACTGAGTGCTTTTTGCTGAAAATCTTTCATCTTAGCTGTAGCATACTCTAATCCATTATGGGTTTTAACAAAGTTTATAACCTCTTTTACTCTCTTCTTATCCTTATTATACTTTTTTACCGAGTTGATAAGCCATTTTTTCTCTTCTTCTGTACAAGTATTGAGTACGTAGATAAGAGGAAGAGTCATTTTTTGCTCTTTAATATCTATACCTGTAGGCTTTCCTATAGCATCTTCTGTATAATCAAAAAGATCATCTTTTATCTGAAAAGCCATTCCTATATACTCTCCAAAGAGGCGCATTTTCTCAATTAACTCTGGTGCATCAGGCATTACTGAGCAAGCTCCCATAGCACAACACGCAGCTATAAGGGTAGCTGTTTTTTGCCTAATTACTTCATAATACACTTCTTCTACTATATCCAAGCGGCGAGCTTTCTCCATCTGTAGCAGTTCGCCTTCACTCATCTCTCGTACAGCTACCGAAATAATACGTAGCAGGTCAAAATCACCATTATCAATAGACAGAAGCAAACCTTTCGACAGAAGATAATCTCCTACTAAAACGGCTATTTTATTTTTCCATAGTGCGTTGATAGAAAAGAAACCTCGCCTTTTATTGCTATCATCTACTACATCATCGTGTACTAATGTAGCTGTGTGAATAAGCTCTATCACCGAAGCTCCGCGATAAGTACGCTCTGTTACCTTGCCTCCCGAAAGCATTTTTGCTACCAAAAAAATAAACATTGGGCGCATTTGCTTGCCTTTCCTATTTACTATATAATAGGTAATACGGTTTAGCAAAGCTACTTTAGACGACATAGCTCCACGGAACTTCTGTTCAAAAAGCTCCATCTCCTCTCTGATGGGTTCTTTTATTTGAGCGGTTATTTTCATTGGGTTACCTCAGCCACATTTTTGTTCTCTGCTGGTATCTCGGCTTCTATAGCTTCTTCAGCATCTTTGTATTTTCGCTTACCAAAAATATTTTCCAAATCATCACGGAATATCACTTCTCGTTCTAAAAGTAGATTTGCCAAAATAGTAAGCTTTTCTTTATTTTCCGAAAGTATCTTTATAGCGCGTTGGTATTGTTCCTCTATAATTTTAGAGATTTCCTCATCTATCAAATGGGCAGTACGCTCGCTATAAGGTTTTGTAAATCCGTAATCGGACTGTGCTGAATCATAATAAGTAAGGTTACCTATTTTGTCATTAAGTCCATAGATAGTCACCATAGCGCGAGCTTGTTTAGTCACTTTTTCAAGGTCACTAAGGGCTCCTGTTGATATTTTATCAAAAATCACTTTCTCAGCAGCTCTACCTCCTAAAGCGGCACACATCTCATCAAGTATTTGCTCTGTGCGAACTATTTGTCTTTCCTCTGGCAAATACCAAGCGGCTCCTAATGATTGTCCTCGTGGCACAATAGTCACTTTCACTAACGGAGCGGCATATTCTAACAGCCAGCTAACCGTTGCGTGTCCAGCCTCGTGAAAAGCAATAGCCTTGCGCTCCTCAGGGGTCAGTATCTTACTCTTTTTCTCAAGACCTCCTACTATTCTGTCTACCGCATCTAAGAATTCTTGCTTACTTACAGCTGTTTTTCCTTTACGGGCAGCTATAAGGGCAGCTTCATTACATACATTGGCAATATCAGCTCCCGAAAATCCTGGTGTTTGCTTCGCAAGGAAGTCTATGTCCAATGTTTCTGATGTCTTAATAGGCTTCAAATGCACCTGAAATATCTGCTTGCGCTCATTTAGGTTAGGCAGCTCTACATATATTTGTCGGTCGAAACGTCCTGCACGCATCAGTGCTTTGTCCAATATATCTGCACGGTTAGTAGCGGCCAACACTATTACATTAGTGTGCGAACCAAAACCATCCATTTCTGTTAGTAGTTGGTTAAGGGTATTTTCGCGCTCATCATTAGCTCCTGTCATTACATTTTTGCCACGTGCACGCCCTATCGCATCAATCTCATCTATAAAGATGATAGCTGGTGCTTTTTCTTTAGCTTGTTTAAAAAGGTCTCGCACTCTCGAGGCTCCTACTCCTACAAACATCTCTACAAAATCAGAACCTGATAACGAGAAGAATGGCACTTGTGCCTCTCCTGCTACAGCTTTCGCTAATAGGGTTTTACCCGTTCCAGGAGGACCTACTAATAAGGCTCCTCTTGGAATTTTTCCCCCAAGCGAAGTATATTTATCTGGATTTTTAAGAAAATCTACTATTTCTTGTACCTCTTCTTTAGCTCCTTCAAGTCCTGCTACATCTTGAAATGTTACGCGGTTTTCTTTTTTCTCATCAAAAACTCTTGCTTTCGATTTCCCTATGCTAAAAATACCTCCAGGGCCACCTCCAGACATACGGCGCATTATATAAATCCAAACACCTATAACTAAGGCAAAAGGTAAAACGGTAAGCAGCAGGTCTGACAATAAATTCTGCTGACTCTTGTTTTCACGAGTGGTTTCTAAGTTATTATCTTTTACTATTTGGTCAAATCGGTTCTCGAAGTTGCTCAAGTCTCCCAATTCAAATCGATATTGGGGTACATCTGCAGGATTACCACTTTGCATAATAGCATTGCCTGTAGGTCTCACCTCTTTGTGCTCTTCTTTTTTCAAGGCATTAGGGGTGAGGTATACATTAGCTTCTTTCTTATTGAGAATGATTATTTTAGATACATCGCCATTAGTCAAATACTCTTCAAATTTTGATTGAGGTATTTCTTTCGGTTGCGTCCAAAATGTGGCTCCCGAATAATAATTAAATCCTAAAAGTATAAGGAGTAAAACAGCGTAAAGCCAATAGGCTGAAAATCGACTTCCGTTATTATTGTTATCTGCCATATTAATAGTTAGTTTCTAAGTTTATAATTTTAGCATCACCCCATAGCCCTTCTAAGTCGTAGTGGGCACGCAAACGCGTCTGAAAGATGTGTACAACTACATCTACATAGTCTATCAGTACCCATTCAGCATTAGCTTCTCCTTCTACGTGCCAAGGATGCTGATGCTCGTCTGCTTGGCTTACTACTCTCTGTATAGCGCCCGAAATAGCTGCCACTTGGGTGTTTGACGAACCATTGCATAAAATGAAATAGTCACACACCGTGTTCTCTACTTCACGCAAGTCCATAATAGTGATGTCTGTTCCTTTTACTTTTTCAATACCTGCTATAATATTGGTTATCAGGGTATTTGATGATAATTCTTTATTCAAAGCTCTTCTATTTTTTTAGTTATAACTATTGTGTGCTTATAAAGCGTGCAAAAATACTATTATTTACTTTAAAAAGCAAAAATATTGCCAATATAATCTATCAAGCCATTTTGTCAGTTTTATCTAAAACTTGTAACCGCTGGCATTCGTTGCGAAAAACTATGTAATCTAAAGTCGTCATTGGTATCTCCTGTTATCTTTATAATATGGTTCCCCGTACCTGGCACTACTGGGTAATACGCAAATGAAAATTGTATAGCTCCAAAAGGCAAATAATCATTAGTGATGTAAAAACCCAAGGCACATTTAGCATAACATTCCGATTTAAAGAAAGGGGTGCTGTCTCGCCCTATAAAACCTAAGTCTGCTGATAAAAACGGACTAATACGAAAACCTATAAACTGAAAAGGGGCATAAATCTGTGTTTGTGTGGTCAGTAAGAGCTTTCTAGTACCGTAAACTTTCTCGCTGCTAAAGCCTGAAATCCCATTGCTACCATTAAGGTTGATGATTTTATGTTGATATACAAAATCATTAACCCCTAATACAAAGTTTGCTCTTAAAAACTCTCTAAAGTGCCAGCTACCTATATCAAATAGATTAGTGAAGTGAGTAGCACTCCCTTTTATTACTATTTCTTTCAAAGCTCCTTGAGTTATAAAAGTACCTGCTTCCAAATGCATTGCATAATACCCACTTTTGGCGTAATAAGCGCGTTGTGCTCCAACAGAAAAATAAGGCAAAAGTGTGGTATTTTTCCAAATCATTCCAGAGGTTAGAAATATAGAATGTCCTACCCCTACATCTTCTGTATCTCCATTGCGAAATAGGTATCGGTCTTTCACAAAGTTACTGCTGTTCAAGCTAAACTGCGTAAGCCATTGATTTTCATTAGAATGATAAGTTTCTTTATAAGGCAGCTGAAGTGAATTTCTGTAATAACTTATATTTCTGTAATTTACAGCTATTATAAAGTTGTTGATATTCTTATTGCCTTCCATCTTTATAGGTTTAACCCAACTACCAAAAGCGGTAAAACTTTTCGAGTGAAGTAAAGGGGTATAAGTAGTACGCCTACGCAAATCTTCCTCATCTCTGTATTCGTAATAAGACAATCCTCCCGACCATCGTGCTAATGGCGAATACAGAGGGCGCTCTACATACAAATATTTGCTGAAATAATTGTCATAATCTGCATAATATGACCCGCGTACATTTATATGAGTATTCCTAATATTCCGCAATGTATAACTCATACCTTTTCCGTTATTAGAAATCCCAGAGAAGAATTGCTGATAGGTAAATGTGGCTTCGTGTCCTAACCCAAAAAGGTTCTGCTCTGTAAGTCGCGTCCAGCCTTTGTTCCCCGCTAAATCTCCATCAAAGTACATTGTCCAACTGTCAAGTACATTTACGTACACATCTACCGAATCCGACGACTGCGAAATAAGCTCTGGTGCTATCTGCACCCTTCGTATATACCGCTGATTGCGCAATAACCGCTCACTCTCGCTCAACAACAGAGTATCTAATGGGGTATGCGATTTAAACAGCAGTATCCCCTTTACGGTACCCTCACGTGTCTTTATATGCAACATATTGCCATAACGTTCTAAACGGGTACGAGGTACTTTAGTACTATCTTTTTCATCAAAACCAAAAGGGTCTAATGTACGAATATGTATTTTCCGAATTATTTTCCCCTGATAAGAGGGCTTAGGTATTATCTTTTTTTCAGGAAGAGTAATTAAATGAGTAGGAGTAGCTACCGCAGCTGTAGGAGTAGGTGTTTGTATAAGGTCATCTAACCTTTTTGTGAGTCTATGTTTGCGTAAGTACGTCCGTATTTTCTCATAGAAGACTTTATTTTTAGCAGAACGTTGCGGATTAATAGGGTCGATAAGAGTATCTTTTGTTTTTACTTCCAATGTATCAACTGTTTGGGAAAAAAGTGAAGTCATTCCCAACCAAAATGATAGTATGAAAAGTAGTCTCATCATCGTTTTCTTTTCTGCTGAAAAAATTGTTTTAAAAGTTCTGTAGCAGGCGCTGCTAACACACCTGTTGTAATGTCGGTTTTGGGGTGAAGAGTACCACCCATCACGGTATACCCTCTGTGCGTATCGGCTGCCGCATAAACTAACCGCGACAACTGACTCCAATATAAGGCTCCCGCACACATAGCACAAGGCTCTAAAGTGAGGTACATAGTACAATCTTTTAAGTATTTACCTCCTAAGTAGTTAGCTGCCATCGTAATGGCTTGCATCTCAGCGTGCGCTGTAACATCGTTTAGTCGCTCAGTCATATTATGCGCACGTGCTATTATTCTGTTATCAATAGTTATAATAGCTCCTACCGGTATCTCATCTTCTTCAAAAGCCACTCTTGCTTCTTCAAGTGCCTTCTGCATAAAGTATTCGTCTTCTGTCATAACTAACAAAAATTACTTTGGCAGAGCAAAAACTCTGCCAAAGTAAAAATCAATGTATTAAAATGTAATTATTTACCTCCGAAAAGGTTACCTATACCACCCATTATATCATCCATTACATTTCCGTCCTTATTTTTATCAAGGAAAGAGGTAAGCATATCGCCTATATTTCCGCCTTTTCCTCCAAAGAAGTTAGAAATCATAGGAGTTAAGTTTTGGAATATTTGGCTCACATTGTCAAGAGAAACTCCTGTTTTTTCGCTGATAGCTTGCAAGGTAGACGATTGTCCGTCGCCTGTTAATTTGCTTAGCAGTTCTGCGCCAGTATTTTCACCTTGTCCTAACATTTGCTTAAGCGAATCTAACACGGTACCTACTTTATCTGTTGATACTCCGGTCTTTTCACTAAGCCCGTTAACGATTTGTTGGAGGTTCTCTCCACCCAAGAAGTCTAAAATTCCTGCCATTTTATATAATTATTTTAATAAAGTTACTATTTGAGCGGCTAATTCTGTGCCGATACGGTCTTGTGCCTCATTGGTAGCTGCACCTATATGGGGCGTGAGCGAAATTTGGGGGTGCATCAGCACTTGTATAGCCGGATTTGGCTCATTTTCAAATACATCTAAGCCTGCAAAAGCTACTTTTCCGTGATCTATAGCTTCTATTAGCGCTACTTCATTCAGTGCCCCTCCTCTTGATAAATTTATAACCCCCACTCCGTCTTTCATCATCCTAAATTCTTCTTCATCAAGCACATAACCTCCATCTGCAGGACTGTTATTAAGGGTTATAAAATCTGATTCCATCAGTAGTTGCTCTTTTGCTACTGTTTTCACTGTAAAAGAGGTCTCTTGTCCGTCAAAAAAACTAAGAGTAATTACAGTCTCTTGCACATTAGGGTCATATGCTAACACACGCATTCCTAAGCCTATAGCTATACGGGCTACTGCTTGGCCACTGCGTCCAAAGCCTATAATACCAAGAGTTTTACCTCTCAGTTCTGCCCCATTATTGTAGTTTTTCTTCAGTTCATTAAATCGTTGGTCACCTTCCAATGGCATATTGCGGTTAGCGTCGTGTAGATAGCGAACTCCAGTAAAAAGGTGTGCAAACACTAATTCTGCTACCGAATTAGCTGATGAAGCAGGAGTATTAATTACGTGTAGCTGCTTGCTCTTAGCATACGCTACATCTATATTATCCATACCTACCCCTCCCCTACCGATAAGTTTTAGTGTAGGACAGCCATCTATAATATCTTTGCGTACTTGGGTAGCCGAACGTACTATCAAAGCATCAATACAGTGTTTATTTATATAATCTACTAACTGATTCTGAGCTACTTTTGTAGTGATAACCTCAAATCCTTCCCGCTCTAAAGTTACCTTACCTGTCTCAGATATACCATCATTTGCAAGTATTTTTATCGCCATTATATATTATTATTTTTATTATATTTTTAATCTTTTTCTCTCTCCAACAAATTTGCTAATTTGCTAATTAAACCCTCCTTTGTACTACCTCAAATACTCTTTCTCCATCGCATTTTAGGGTTTTCGACGGAAATTTAAGTATAAGGGCATAATCGTGTGTAGCCATTAATATCGTACGTCCCGAAGCATTTATCTCCTTCAGTACTTGCATTATTTCCACACTTGTCTCTGGGTCTAAATTCCCTGTAGGTTCGTCAGCAAGTATAAGCTCTGGGTTGTTTAAGAGGGCACGTGCAATAGCTACACGTTGTTGCTCCCCTCCTGAAAGCTCGTGCGGAAACTTAAAGTCTTTCGTTTCCATCTTCACCTTTGTTAAAACTTCTTTTATACGGTTTTTAATAGCTATTTTGTCTGTCCAACCGGTTGCTTTTAGTACAAAAGCGAGATTGTCATACACACTACGATCGGTAAGCAGTTTAAAATCCTGAAATACCACCCCTAATTTTCTCCTTAGCAAAGGTATTTTGTCTTCATTTAGCTTCTTCAAATTAAAACCGACTACCTTTCCTTGCCCTTGTGTCAGAGGTAAATCACCGTATAGTAATTTAATAAGGCTACTCTTTCCCGAACCTGTTTTCCCAATAAGATATACTAATTCTCCTTTTCCTATCGCAAGATTGATATTCGAAAGAATAAGATTATTATTTTGATATACAGCTACATCTTTCAGCTGTAATATGGGTGCCTCCATTTTTTTTTATAATTAATAATTGCAAAGATACAAAATAATTGAGAATTCACAAAATTCCTTATTACTTAGCGCTGATAAGCTGTTTCAGCGCACTCATCTCTCTGTATTTTTCTCTTGCTTCTCCTGCTGGGTAACCAAAGTAGGTTTGATTGCCTTCTAATGATTTCGACACACCGCTTTGCGCCAATATAACGGCTTTCTTGCCAATAGTTATCCCACTGGTCATTCCTACTTGCCCCCATATGGTTACCTCGTCTTCTACTACCACACAGCCAGCTATGCCTGTCTGCGAAGCTATTAAGCACTTCTCTCCTACTACAGTGTCGTGCCCTATATGCACTTGGTTGTCTATTTTCGTCCCTTTCTTTATAGTGGTATCTCCTGTCACACCTCTATCTATAGTACAAAGGGCGCCTAAATCTACATTATCTTCTATCACTACTCTCCCCCCTGATTTTAACTTATCAAATCCTTCAGGGCGTTTTTTGTAGTAAAATGCATCGGCTCCCAGTACAGTCCCTGCATGTATAGTTACATTATCTCCTATTACGCAATCGTCATACACCGATACGTTAGAGTGTATAAGGCAGTTCTTCCCTATTTTCACATTATTACCGATGAAAGCCCCTGGTTGTATTATAGTATTTTTCCCTATTACAGCAGTGGGTGCTACTAACGAAAAAGCTTTTACAAAAGGCTTAAAAAAATCGGTTAGCTTATTAAAGTCTCTAAATGGGTCATCCGATATTAGCAGAGCTTTCCCTTCAGGGCACTCTACTTCTTTGTTTATCAGCACTATAGTCGCTTTCGATTGCAGTGCTTTATCGTAGTACTTAGGGTGGTCTACAAACACTATATCACCAGGTTGTACTACGTGTATCTCATTCATTCCCAGTACGCTAAAATCATCATCGCCTATATATTTGGCATTGATAATAGTAGCTATTTGTTTTAATGTATAAGGTTGAGGAAAACGCATATGAATGTTTATTTTAATAAAAAAGAGGTTCTCCGTCAAAAAGTTTATTTTTCTTTAGGACAACCTCTTTTGTTGAATAGTAAAATTATAAATATGGGGAAACTAATCTTTCATCCTTTCTACATAAGTACCCTTTTCGGTTTCCACTTTTATGCGGTCTCCTTCATTGATAAAAAGAGGTACATTTACAGTTGCTCCTGTTTCTACAGTGGCAGGTTTAGTAGCATTAGTAGCTGTATTTCCTTTCACACCTGGTTCTACGTGTGTTACTGTTAGGATTACATTGGCAGGCATTTCTACCGAAAGAGGGGTTTCATCCTCTGCGTTAAAGATTACCATTACAGTCTCTCCTTCTTTTAGAAGGTCTGGGTAATCAAGCATATCTTTGCGGATATGTACTTGGTTGTAATCATCGTTATTCATAAACACAAACTCATCTCCTTCTGCATATAAGTACTGAAATGAGCGAGTTTCCACACGTACATCTTCTATTTTATGCCCTGCCGAAAAAGTGTTATCCAATATTTTACCTGTGGTAACGCTTTTCAGCTTGGTACGTACGAAAGCAGGTCCTTTTCCTGGTTTCACGTGTAGGAACTCTATGATTTTATAAATGTCGTGGTTAAAGCGGATACATAATCCTTTTTTAATGTCTGCTGTTGTTGCCATTAATTATTATTGTTTTTATTTTTAAATACTCTTCTAAACACTTTCACCATAATAGCCTTTCATTATACCGTGTTGCGATTTGCGCACAAATTGCAGTATCTCATCGCGCTCTACGGTAGCCTCCATTTCGGCTTCTATATATTCCAAAGCGTGCGAAGTGGTGAGTTTCTTCTGAAAAAGCACACGGTATATATCTTGTATTTCTCGTATTTTTTCTACACTGAAACCTCTTCTGTGCAACCCTATTGAGTTTACTCCCACGTATGAAATAGGATTACGCGCTGCCTTAGCATAAGGGGGTACATCTTTTGATACCATTGTCCCTCCTGTTACGAAAGCGTAACTACCTACCGAACTAAATTGGTATACAGCCGTCATCCCTGCCATTACTACAAAATCACCAATAGTTACGTGCCCAGCAAGAGTTGTGCTATTAGAAAAAATACAACCCTCACCTATAATGCAGTCGTGCGCTACGTGCGAGTATGCCATTATCAAGCAGTTGTTACCCACTACTGTTTTCATACGGTCTGCGGTACCTTTGTTTATGGTCACACACTCTCGTATAGTAGTGTTATCCCCTATATGAGTAGTAGTTTCTTCTCCTTTGTATTTAAGGTCTTGCGGAATAGCCGAAATAACCGCACCTGGGAATATTCTACAATTCTTCCCAATGCGCGCACCTTCCATAATGGTCACATTAGGACCTATCCAAGTACCTTCTCCTATCTCTACATTCTTACTAATAGTAGTGAAAGGCTCTATTACTACATTCTTTGCTATTTTAGCATCAGGGTGTACGTAAGCTAAAGGTTGTATCATATACATTTATTTTACTTTTACTATTTGAGCCATCAGCTCTGCTTCTGTAGCCAACTTACCGTTTACGTATGCATATGCCTGCATATGGCAAATGCCTCGTCTTATAGGGGTTAGCAATTCTAATTTAAAGATAAGTGTATCTCCAGGTACTACTTGCACCTTAAATTTCACATTATCTATCTTCATAAAATAGGTAAGATAATTCTCCGGATCAGGTACAGTGCTGAGTATAAGTACCCCTCCTGCTTGTGCCATAGCTTCTATCTGCAATACACCTGGCATCACAGGTGCCCCAGGAAAGTGCCCTACAAAGAAAGGCTCGTCCATCGTCACATTTTTTAATCCTATCACGTGCTTGTCCGAAAGCTCAAATATCTTATCCACTAATAAAAATGGAGGACGATGCGGCAACAATTTCATTATATCAGCCGTATTAAACAATGGCGGCTGATTTATATCTATTGAAGGCACGTTATTACGTCGCTCATTTTTTATTATCTTCAAAAGTTTTTTAGCAAACTGTGTATTGGTGAAGTGTCCTGGCTTTGTAGCAATCACTTTCCCACGTATACGGGTACCTACTAAGGCAAGGTCTCCTATTACATCTAATAGTTTGTGGCGAGCTGCCTCATTGGGGTAGTGTAGCGTAAGGTTATCAAGTACCCCATTAGGTTTTACAGTAATCTCATCTTTGTTGAAGATTTTCTTTAGCTTTTGCATAGTAGTATCCGATATTTCTTTATCTACATACACTATAGCATTATTTAGATCACCTCCTTTTATAAGCCCGTGGTCAATTAGCGTCTCAAGCTCGTGCAAGAAACTAAAGGTACGCGCATCTGCTATCTCGTTCTTAAAATCTGATAGCTTATTCAGATAAGCATTTTGGGTACCCAATATCTTGGTACCAAAGTCCACCATTGTAGTTACTTGGTACTCATCAGCAGGTATAAGGGTTATCTCACTACCTGTTTCTTCATTTACGTAGGTAATTACTTGTTTCACCACGTATTCATTACGTGGAGCATCTTGTGGCTCAATCCCTGCTTGGGCTATTGCTTCCACAAAAAACTTAGACGAACCGTCCATTATTGGCGGCTCTGATGAGTTCAGTTCAATAATAACATTATCCAAATCCATCCCTACAAGTGCCGCAAGTATATGCTCACAGGTCTGTATTCTCACACCTTTTTTCTCCAACACTGTGCCTCGCTCAGTGTTTGCTACGTAGGTTGCGTCAGCTTCCACTACAGGATTTCCTTCCAAATCAGTACGTACAAAGGTAAATCCGTTATCAATAGCGGCTGGTTTTAGCACCATTTTCACTTGTTTGCCTGTGTGTAGGCCAATACCTTCTAAAGATATTTCTTTGGATAAAGTATTTTGCTTCACCATATTATATTGTTATTTTAATTTCTTTTCTAATTCTTCTATGCGTTTTAGCAAGTTTGGCAACTTGCGAAATACTACGTAGGCCTTGTTGTATTCTGCATAGCCCAAGGCTGGCGAACCTTGTATCACCTCATCATCTTTCAAATTGCGTCCTACTCCTGTTTGGGCTTGTATGCGCACGCGGTTTCCTATCGTTAGGTGTCCTACTATGCCCACTTGCCCTCCTATCATTCCGTTTTCACCTATTTTAGTAGAGCCTGCTACGCCTGTTTGCGCAGCTATCACTGTGTTTTTACCTATCTCTACATTATGGGCTATCTGTATTTGGTTATCCAATTTCACCCCTTGTCGTATAATAGTCGAGCCCAGAGTAGCACGGTCTACAGTACTATTCGCCCCTATATCTACATTATCTTCCAATACTACATTACCTATTTGGGGCACTTTGCTGTATACCCCTATTTCATTAGGAGCAAAGCCAAAACCATCTGCCCCTAATACCACACCACTGTGTAGAGTACAGTTTTTGCCTATTACAGTCTCCGAATATATCTTACAGCCTGAGAATATAGTGGTATTATCACCTATTACCGAATTATCGCCTATATAGGTGTTAGGGTATATCTTCACATTGTTGCCTAATACTACATTTTCGCCTATATAAGCAAAAGCTCCTACATACACATTCTCGCCCATTTTAGCAGTGGCAGCTATAAATGAAGGCTGCTCTATCCCCATCTTATTCAGCTTTATCTCGTTGTAAAACGCTAATAATTTCGAGAAAGCAGCGTAAGGGTCATCTACTCTTACTAAAGTAGCAGTAAGCGCACTCTCTGGTTCAAAATCCTTCCCTACTATTACTACAGACGCGTGGGTTGTATAGATAAAATGCTTGTATTTAGGATTGGCTAAAAATGAAATACTCCCTTCTGTCCCCTCTTCTATTTTTGAAAGTTTATACACCTCCACCGTGGGGTTTCCTTCTACTTCTCCACCCAGTACATTGGCTATTTGTATTGCTGTAAATTTCATTTAATTAGTTTATAATCAAAACGATATAGCTCTAAAGCTACCTGTTTCAGATGTTTCTAGACTCTATTTTTCGCAACAAAAGTATAAAAATTATTTTAAACTACATCTATTTTTATCATTTTTTTTCAATTTTCTTTCCTCTCGCTCCACACAGACTACTTAGGGTAGCACACATAGTATTTCACCGTTTTTTGTGACAGAGCCTCAAGGTTCAGTCCCTCAGCGGTCTTGCTAATATCCACTACTCTACCGTTCTTCGTCAAGAGTTTTACAATTTGCTTCTCAGGATTATAGGCTCTATTTTCCATCATCCCTGTAAATACAAAATAATCTACCGTTTCAGGAGCATAGCCATTAATCACCGCCATATTCTGTAGTCGTTTTATCTTAAGCACCTCAAAATCTGTAGGACGTAGTTTTACTTTCAGCAGGTCGCGGTTCAGCAGCATTCTGCTCAGTGAGGAAAGCACGCTATCTGAGTGAAACTGCCACTCTTTCATAGCCGCAAAAATATCAGTATCGTCTAACTGAGCAAACTGTTCAAGTACTTCTGTCGTAAAATTTTCGTTTGAAATTCTGTTATGTACAAAAAATGATAAGGCTGACGACATTTGCAGTGGTTCTCCCGCTTGCACTAATATCTTAGCACGTTTCAAAAGCCTAATAAGCATCTGCTCTGCTGTCACACTAGTTTTGTGCAAATACACCTGCCAATACATAAGCCTTCTGGCTATCAGAAATTTTTCTACCGAAAACAGCCCTTTTTCTTCTACTACCAACTCGTCATTGCGCACATTCAGCATTGAGATAAGTCGCTCCGAGTTAATATTCCCTTCTGCTACTCCGGTATAAAAACTATCTCGCTTCAGATAATCTGCTCTGTCCATATCCAGCTGACTCGAGATGAGTTGGTGCATAAACTTTCGCGGATAAGTACCCTGAAATATCTGTATAGCCAACTCTAATTTCCCGTTAAAAGTAGCATTGAGCTCTTTCATAAAAAGCAGCGAGATATCCTCGTGCGAGATATTCTCTACTATGCTGTGTTCCATAGCGTGCGAAAAAGGCCCGTGCCCTATATCGTGCAGCAAAATAGCAATGTATAGCCCCTCTGCCTCCTTGTCCGATATACTCACCCCTTTAAAACGAAGCATCTCTACCGTCTTCTGCATCAGGTACATACACCCCAACACGTGTTCAAAACGAGTGTGCTTAGCCCCTGGGAAAACTAAGAACGAAAGCCCCATTTGGTTGATACGTCGCAAACGCTGAAAATAGCGATGCTCTATAATATCAAACACCAATGTGCTCGGTATATGTATAAACCCATAAATTGGGTCGTTAATGATTTTCAGTTTATTTCTTGACCGCATTCAGTTGTTGTTTTTTGAGCCAATGCGAGGTTGCTTGGTATGCCGAAATACATTCTTTTACTTCTTGTCCTGTAGGCGTTTGCGCTTGCTGCTCATAGAACAAAGGGTAATCTTTTGCAGGCTGTTCTGCCTCTGGCAACAATTGGTATTGTCGTATTTTATTCAAAGGCGAAACAATAGTCAAATGGGTAGGCGACAAATAGCCCAAATCCTGATACGTAGCTATATAAGCTCTCGGTGTGTAGTGCCCGCTAAATACATCTTGTCCTATAAATTTAGAAGTGTATTCAAAATTCAAGAGCCCCAATACGGTTGGCATCACATCTATTTGCGATACAAGCGTATCTACCTTTTTAGGTGTTATAAAATCAGCGTAGATAAAGCACGGTATCCTATACCCATCAAGGGGCAATTCTGTACTACCTGCACTCGAAGCACAGTGGTCTGCCACTATCACAAATAAGGTGTTTTTATACCATTCTTGTTGTTTAGCTAACTCAAAGAAGCGTTTTAATGCATAATCGGTATATTTCACACCACCTATTCGCTTCTTTAGGGTAGGTGGTATATCTATTTTCCCTTCCGGATAAGTAAAAGGTCTGTGATTGCTAACTGTCATCCAATGATTAAAGAATGGCTTACCTGTCTTAGCTTGCTCATTCATCACTTTTATAGCTTTATTAGCCATATCTTCATCACAAACACCCCATATATTCGAAAAAGTAACCTCTTGTGGCGAAAAACTCTTGCTATCTACTATCTCATAACCATTACCGGTAAAGAAATCCTTCATATTGTCAAAATAGCTATCGCCTCCATAAAGGAATTTCACATCATACCCTTTACTTCTAAACACACTACCTGTAGTAAACTTATTCTTATTATCCTTGCGTTTTACCACACTTTCTCCTGGTGTAGGGGGTATACAGAGCGTCAAAGCCTCCAATCCGCGTACGGTGCGATTTCCCGTAGCGTAAAGATTAGTAAAAAACAGACTCTTATCTACCAATTCGTTTAAAAACGGTGTGCGATTATCATCATTCCCATAGAGAGCAAGGTATTCAGCCGACAAACTCTCTACCGAAATAAGCACCACATTACGGCGTTGCTCTTGTCCTTTAGCAGCTACAGTACGCTCAATGGCAGGAGCATTCATCTGTTGTAAAAGTGTTGCTTCAGCCTCTGCTTCCTCTAAAGTAGGATAGAATTGAGCGTAATCCAACTCACTATGGGTGAAAGCGTAATAAAATTTATAAACTCCATTAGCTTGCATTTCTTGTGCAAATATATTACTACCACTCAAGTTGTGCAGTGCTGGTAAAGCCCAAATAGCTAAGAGGGAAAGTACTGCATAGTTAAGCACATATATACTCTTTTGCAATAGGGTCGGAATAGAGGTCAAAACCGATTTTGTCTTTACAAATACCCATATAGTGAGCGCCAATACTACTGCAAATACCCCAGAAAACAGCGGCACCACAGGGTAACTCTCCATTATATTCCCTATCACTTCATTAGTGTAAATCAAATAATCTACAGCTATAAAGTTATACCGAATACCAAATTCATTCCAAAAGAAATACTCGCTTACCGCATTCATCACTATTGCAAAAATATAAATAAATAAAGTGATGAAATAGAGAATATTGCGCAGTGTTACGCGATATTTAGGCAAGAAGAGCAAAAGACCAAAACAGAAGGTTTTAAAACCAAAAAAAGCCAATGCTATTTCAGGAATAACCCCTCCGTACTGCTCAAATATATTATTAGGGTAGTACTGTATATAGAGCAAGAAGAGCACCAATGCCCAAAAGATGAGATAGCCATAAGGCTTTTTGTATTTCACATTGGCTATAAAAAGGAAGTAAATAGCCAAAATACCCATCGCTAATACTATTGTTAGCACGTCTGAAACCAACCCAATACTACATATTTTCAGCACTTCTACAAAAGAAAAAGAAGCCGTAGTGATAGGGTGAAATACAAACACACAGCGCATTATCAGCGATATTATCACATATAAGCCAGCTATATAAGCGAAAGGTTTAAGTTTTCCTATAAAGTATTTCATATATCAAATTATAAACAATCATTAAAATCCCCCCCCTTTTACTAATATTCGTGTATGCATACCATCACATCTCCCCCTTTGAAGGAAGTCCGCGAGCAGGCGCAGCGGAGTATGTGCATAGGGGGGATGTTAATAATCAGTAAATTACAAAATAACTCATTGGTATTAATAAGTTCTTTTTAAGGTTAGGTGGAACTTTTCAGATTGCTCCACCAACAATTTGGGATTATTTTGCAAAAGTAATAAAAAACTTCCAAACCACCGAAAAAAATCACTACTTTCTTTTTGCCGCCCATTTGTCTATAGCCTCTCGTCTTTTGTCTTAAAAAAAAGTGCTTTCAAGAAAAAACTTCTCAAAAGCACTTTTTTTCAATAGATATGAATAAAAAAAACTATCTTTTACTGATTGTTAAGCATTATAGGCATCGCCAGCATCAGTACTTTTTCTCCCTCGTCTAAACCATCAATAGGGGTGATAATACCAGCGCGATTAGGCAATGACATTTCTAACAATATCTCGTCAGAGTCAAGATTGTTAATCATCTCTTTCAAGAATTTAGAGTTAAACCCTATCTCCATATCATCGCCCTGATAGTTACAAGTCAAACGCTCCTCTCCTTTATTGCTGTAGTCTACGTCTTCTGCCGAAATAATAAGACTTGAACCAGCCACTTTTAAGCGCACTTGGTGAGTCGTTTTATTAGAAAATAGTGAAAGACGATTCACCGAGTTGTAGAATTGCGAACGGTTTAGCGTCAGCTTATTAGGATTTTCTTTCGGGATAACCGCATCGTAATTTGGATATTTACCATCTATCAATCTACAGATAAACTCCATATCATCAAATGAGAACTTAGCGTTGCTTTCATTGTATTCTACGGTTACCTGAGTTTCGCTACCTGCCAAAATACCTTTCAATATATTGAGCGGTTTCTTAGGCATAATAAAGTCAGTAGCTTCTGTAGCTTTAATGTCTGCACGTTCGTATTTTACCAATTTATGAGCGTCAGTACCTACAAAGGTAAGCCCTTGCTCGTTAAACTGAAATAGCACCCCACTCATTGTCGGGCGCAAGTCATCATTCCCTACTGCAAAAATCGTCTTTTGTATAGCAGTTGCTAACACATCACCTAATAGCGTTACCTTGTTAGCCTCTGGCAAAGCCACTGGCTGAGGGAACTCTGCTCCATCAAGGTATGCCAATGTATAGTTACCAGTTGTCGAACTAATTTCTATTATATTATTCTCTTTTACAAGAAAAGTAAGTGGTTGTTCTGAGAAAGTTTTCAGAATATCAGTCAAAAGCTTTGCCGAAATAGCAATACTCCCCACAGAATCCGACTCCACTTCCAAAGTTCCTCTCACAGTAGTCTCAAGGTCTGAGGCTGAAATAGTTAATGAATTGGGTGAAAGTTCAAACAAGAAATTATCAAGTATAGGCATAGTGTTACTACTATTGATAACACCTCCAAACACTTGCAATTTCTTTAATAGATACGAACTTGATACTATAAATTTCATATTTTATGTATTTTAAACGACAAATCTTCCCCCTCATCGGGAGTAATAATGGCAAAAGTAATAAGAAAATTTATTACTACCAAATATTTTGGGATATTTTTTATCTGGCGAATTATCAATGATTTTTTGAGTTCTCGGAGAATCTTGGAGAAACGCAAGGAAAATTGATTATTAGATTTTGAATAAACAAGACTTTTTTGTGTGAATGTTTACAAATATTCCTACATAATACACTTTAAAAATAATTAATTATCAACGTATTCAATTTAAAACTTTGGTAAGGGAAGCAACAGAAAATTTGTAATTCAATTCTAATAAATTACTTTTTTACAAATAACAGCTAATAATTACCATACACTAAGTCAAACTCATCAATAATGGTAACAAAAGCAGAAGGTAAATATTCTCTACGTATTTTATCTACTATAACTTGTGACATCTCCTTATAAAAAGCTATTGCTATACCTCCTGTTATGCAAGCAATGGTATCGCTATCACCACCTAATGAAATTGCTAATCGTATAGCACTATCATAGTCTGTGCTCTCCAAAAAGGCAACAATTGACTGGGGTACTGTACCTTGACAACTTTCGTCAAATGGAAATGTAGGGCGTATTTCATCAAGAGTAAAATCTAAATCATATTCAAACATTTCTGTCATATAAGCCTTTATTGCTGCTTTACTCTTGCCTATTCGCGCCAGATAAATAGCTACTGCTATAGCTTGCGCTCCTTTAATTCCTTCGGGATGATTATGTGTTACTTCTGCTGTTTGCGCTGCCTTATCTAACACTATCCCCAAATCATTATAAGCAAAACCTACCGCACTTACACGCATTGCCGAACCATTCCCCCAACTATTGTAGGGTGGTGCTGGGGTATCGTGTGCTAACCACTTAAAAAAACTTGTTCCATAACCTCTATTTGGATAGCGCTTACCATAGTCTAATATTGTTTGAGCAAAATCCTTATTGTGAAGAATCGCATCGGCTATGGCAATAGTCATTACTGTATCATCGGTAAAGGTTGTTTCTCTTTTAAATAGTGGAAAATCAGTAGTTCGTGTGTTATTAAATTCGTATACTGAACCGATCACATCTCCTGCTATTGCCCCTAAAATTGTCTGTTTCATAACTACCAATCAATTAGTCGATTATTCTATTACTCAATGGTTTGCATTTCTACTAATCGTTTGTACATTCCATTTTTTTGTATTAGCTCGGTATGAGTGCCTTGTTCTACGATACGTCCTTTTTGCATCACCACAATCAAGTCGGCATTTTGTATGGTTGAGAGACGGTGTGCTATCACTATAGAGGTACGGTGTTTCATCATATTTTCTAAAGCATTCTGCACCAAACGTTCGCTCTCAGTATCCAATGCCGAAGTCGCTTCGTCAAGCACCATTATAGGCGGATTTTTCAACACCGCCCTCGCTATACTTAGGCGTTGCTTTTGTCCCCCACTTAGCTTACTACCAGCATCGCCTATATTTGTATCCAACCCATCAGGGAGGTCTTGTATAAACTCATAGGCATTTGCTATTTTGGTAGCCGCTATAATCTCCTCATCTGTTGCCGAAGGCTTGCCTATCAGCAAGTTATTCTTAATGGTATCGTTAAAAAGAATCGAATCCTGCGATACCACACCTATCAGGTGGCGCAACGAATCCGTCTGCATATCACGCACATCTACCCCATCTATCAGCACCTGCCCCTCATTCACATCATAAAAACGAGTGATAAGGTTTGCCACGGTACTCTTTCCACTCCCCGACTGCCCTACCAAAGCCACCGTTTTGCCTTTAGGCACTTCCAAAGTGAAGTTAGTAAGCACATTAGCCTCTTCATATCTAAAAGTTACCTTGTCAAAACGAATAGCCGTAGTAAAATCTTGCATCACCACAGGCTGTTCTTTTTCTTTTATCGGGTTGTCGTAATCTAGTATCTCCAATATACGCTCAGCCGCGGCATTCCCTCTTTTCATATCATACGAAGCCTTGCTGATAGCCTTAGCGGGAGTTAAAATATTATAAGCCAAGCCCATAAAAGCAATAAACTGCGTACCTTCTAAAGTCTTGTCAAGCAATACCAGCGAACCTCCAAACCAAAGCAATATAGCTATCATCAGTATACCGAGAAACTCACTCATCGGCGACCCTAAGTTCTGACGGTTCATCACCTTATTGCTCATCTTCATAAAGTGCTCACTCGACTGACTAAAACGTTGAGTAAAAATACGTTCTGCCGTAAAAGCCTTTATCACGCGCAAGCCTCCTATCGTCTCCTCTATAAGCGAAAGGAAACGCCCCTGCTCTTGCTGTACAGCTATCGAGTTCTTTTTTAGTGATTTTCCTATCTTCGAAATCACCGCAGCCGCTATCGGTATAAATACAAAAGTGAAAACAGTCAGCTTCACACTGATGCCCAACATCACTATTATCGAAAAAAGTATCGTCAGCGGCTCGCGTACGTACGCCTCTAATCCCGAAAGCAAAGAGTACTGTACCTCATTCACATCTCCTACCATTCGCGAGATAATATCGCCCTTGCGCTGGTCTGAAAAAAAGGCTACCGGCTGACTTATTATTTTTTTGTAAAGACTGTCTCGCAGGTCGCGTAGCACCCCATTGCGCAAATAAGTAATGAACAGCGATGCCAAATAGCTAAACATATTTTTCAGCAAAAAGAGCGAGATAACCAAGGCGATAACAATAGCCAACGCCCATATCGTATCCTCTCCCGCCATTTTTCCTACTTGGTAGTTCAGATACGCTTTGCCGTACCCGCCTAAGTCCATCAAACTACCGGAATATACAGGCGGCTCACTTATGGGCTTATTCTTGCCAAAAAGCACATCCAACATCGGAATAAGTGCTATAAACGACAGCGCACTAAAAAGCGAATAGAGTACATTGAAAAAAATATTGAGCAATGCCTGCTTCTTATAAGGCAAAATATAAGGAATAAACCTTTTCAGCTTCATAGTAGGTTATTGTTTGTATTTCTTTACAGTTTCATCACGCCTTATCTTCTGATTATCAGTATATACAAACTCAGGTACAAAGTAAATCTGGCGTGGCACTTCATACTTCAGCATATCCTTATCCATATAAATATCGTGCGAAAGCGTAGGGTAATCCTTCTCATCACCTTGCACATACAGCACAGCGCGTTGTCCTAACTCTTCGTCAGCCTCTTTAGTGATAAAGTAATCCCCATTAATATATTTCTTTATCTTTCTTTCCACACTTTCAGGGAACACCTTAAAGCCTCCCGAATTGATAATATTATCAAAGCGTCCTACCCATTCAAATTCAGTGCGCGAAATAAGGTTCACTATATCGTTTGTCACTACAGGGTGGTCAGCTATCAAAGGAGCATCAATCACCAAACAGTGGCGCTCGTCTTGCGTAAATGTCACATTAGGCAATGCCTTATATGTATTCTGATGCACTTCTGTATGGTTCACCTTGCGCATCGCTATATGCGAAATAGTTTCTGTCATTCCGTATGACGAATATACTTCGGTTGAAATAGTTTGTAGCTTAGCCTCCAATTCTCCATCTATCGAAGCCCCTCCCAAAATAACCTTCTTCACACGTGGCAAATCCACCAATGATTTCGAAGCCTGTAGCGGAATCATCGCACAGAAATCGTAATTCTTGCTCGTAAGCGAAAGTGGCATAGACGAAGGTCTGATGATATCAAGGTGTAGCCCCAGAATAATAGAGCGGATAATCATCATCTTACCTGCGATAAAGTCGGCTGGCAAACATAGTAAAGCCCTATTTTTAGGCGAAAGTTTCAAATAATCACCTGTAGCAAGAGCCGAATTTACCATACTTTGTTTCTTCAACTTTATTTGCTTAGGAATACCTGTCGAACCAGAAGTGGTAGCCTCTACATAATCACGGTCGTCCAACCAATCCAATAAAAAACGTCCTACCGACTTACGATAAGGAAGACCATCTTTCACATAAGCCACTGCCAATATAATAAGGCGATTTCTGTCTATCGGAAAACCATTAATTCTAAAATCTTTATGTACAAACTTGTAATCTATTTCATTCATTTTATTACTATATTAAATATTTTCCACAAAGTAACGAAAAAGTTTGTATC
>ERZ773203.248-NODE-248-length-29654-cov-35.516335_pt1 | contig 29654 bp, 23 predicted proteins | sample MGYA00580529_ERZ773203 | MGnify/ENA primary metagenome ERZ773203 (study PRJEB29015, sample SAMEA2738176) | human oral metagenome | biome: human oral; feature: human-associated habitat; material: saliva | place: China | collected 2177 ... | reverse complement strand
ACCCGCGACCCTCACCTTGGCAAGGTGATGCTCTACCAACTGAGCCACATCCGCAATATTTAATTAGCTAACCGAATCTGTTCTTTCGAAGCAGGTCCGGCTCGCAACGGGTTAAAGCTTAGCACCCACCAGGCAGGGCTTTGCAACTTTTCAGAGCGTGATCCACCCCACTAGTTTTCAGTTTGCATTGTTAGCCCCGGACCTATTAGAGTCTTTCCACGCAAGGGCGATTGGCGCAGTGGTAGCGCGCTTCCTTCACACGGAAGAGGTCACTGGTTCGAACCCAGTATCGCCCACCAAAGAAAGTGAATATTTCAGCCACCGCAAGCGGTGGCTTTTTTGTTTCACGCCCACTTTTTAACGCCCCACTGAGCTAAGCGTCAACAAGCTGGCTGGGGTGGCGCAGGCGCCACCCCAGCCCCACCTCAGCTAGGGATAACAGTTCAACTGGGCCTCAACTCATCTTTAGAGGCCAGCTTTTAGTTGACTACTAGTTGGTTTGTTCCAGGAGTGTGCCGTCGGGTACTTGTGAAGCTACCCCAGCGTCAGCCAGCGTGACTTCACCCTTAATCACTACGTCTGCCCCAAAAGTCCAGTCTCCGTGCACTACTAGGTGCTGAGCTTGACGCAAGGATGGTGCACCTTTACTAATGCGCTGCTCAAACTGGTGAATGGTCTTGTAGTACCTGGGGTCTAGCTCGGCCACACAAACCTGATCCACAGTGGCATGCAGCTGGCCGCCGTCGTCGATCTCATAGGCGTCACTACGCAGCACCATCAGGTCATTGGTGGTTTTAACCGGTAGGAAGCGTGAACGGGGCACCTCAATGGCACTAGCCCCTTCAAATGCTTCAATTGCGGCGCCCATAGCACATTCGATCTGCACTACCGGAGTAGTGGTGGAGTCAGCCGGATTGACAGTCTTAGCGTTCCTAATTAGCGGCAGCCCCAGTACGCCGTCGCGCTGACGCAGCACTTCACGCAAGGCCAGCAAGTCAAACCACAAGTTGTTAGTGTGGAAGTAAGGGTGACGGTACTGGTCAGTGAAATAGTGCATCTGGTCGCTAGGAGTCTGAGCAGTGTCACGCAAAATAATGCGCCCATCACTATTACGCACCGCCAAGTGTCCACCCTTAACGTCTGCCAAAGTACGCTCGCACACCTCAGCGGCGTAAGGTGCACCACTGGCAGCAAACCAGCCAGCTACCTTAGCGCTGGGGGCAGAGCCCAAGTTGTCGGCGTTGGCGGTGGTGGCATATTGGAAGCCGGCGTCGATCAATTTATCTAGCAGACCAGAGCCGTAGAGCGCGGTGTAAATGTCACCGTGGCCAGGCGGGCACCACTCCAGTGAGGGATCTTGTGGGTAGCTAACTGGGCTTAGATCATCAGCGCGTAGCTTGGGCTCCTGGTTTTGCACAAAATCTAACGGCAGATCATCTACCACCAGCTGCGGATACTTAGCCAAGGCGGCCAAAGTATCAGCCTGGGTACGGAAAGAATCCATGAAGATTAGCGGTAGACGTACAGCGTAACGCTCACGAGCAGACAGCACCTGGCGCACAATAATGTCCAAGAATGTGTCTCCGTTGCGCACTGGCAGCAGCGTCTTGGCACGGTCCATCCCCATCGATGTGCCCAGGCCACCATTAAGCTTGATCATCACTGTTTTAGCCAGCGCCTCACGCTCAGCCGCCGGGCTAACTTCCACCTCTTGCAGGCTTTGCACCTGCGTTAAAGGAGAGATGGTCTCCTCCGGGATCAGTCCGGTGGTGCCCGCCTCTAGCTGGTGGTAGTAGTGGGTGAATACCTTAACGGCAGCCTCATTAACGCCAGCTTGGCGCATTTTGTTCTGTGCGGCTTGCAGCCCCGATTCGCTCATAGAACGATAATAAACCAACAAAATCGAACACGGGGAGGTTTTTAACCTTTTACCCCAATTAGTTTCGTGACTTAGCTAAAACTGGCGCCAGGAATTTACCGGTATAGGACTTTTCAACCTTAGCTACCTGCTCAGGCGTGCCAGTAGCCACCACAGTGCCACCGCCAGAGCCTCCCTCGGGACCCATATCAATGATCCAGTCAGCATTGGCAATAACATCCAGGTTGTGTTCAATCACCAGCACTGAGTTGCCCTTATCTACCAGGCCCTGCAGCACCAGCAGCAGCTTGCGGATATCTTCAAAGTGCAAGCCGGTGGTGGGCTCATCAAGCACATAGATAGAACGCCCGGTTGAGCGTCGCTGCAGCTCAGTGGCCAGCTTTACACGCTGAGCCTCACCGCCAGAGAGTGTGGTGGCGCTTTGCCCCAAACGCACATAACCCAAACCCACATCTACCAGGGTGTTTAGATGACGGGCAATTGCTGGGGTAGCCGCAAAGAAATCTGAGGCTTCACTGATGGTCATATCCAGCACATCAGCCACATTCTTGCCTTTATAGCGGATCTCTAAGGTCTCACGGTTATAGCGGGCCCCATGGCACACCTCGCAAGGCACATACACATCGGGCAAGAAGTTCATCTCGATCTTCAAGGTGCCGTCACCTTTACAGGCCTCGCAGCGTCCACCCTTAACATTGAAGGAGAAACGCCCAGGCCCATAACCACGCACCTTAGAGTCAGGCACGGCCGCAAAAATCTTGCGAATATGATCCCACACGCCTGTGTAGGTGGCCGGGTTTGAACGCGGAGTGCGCCCAATTGGTGACTGGTCTACATGCACCACCTTGTCTAGGTGTTCCAAACCAGACACTGTCTTGTGGCGCCCGGGCACGCCCTTAGCGCCGTTAAGTTTATTGGCTAAAGTCTGATACAAAATCGAGTTGACCAGGGTGGATTTACCAGAACCAGACACCCCGGTAATAGCCACAAAGCACCCCAGCGGGAAGGCGACGTCGATATTGCGCAGGTTGTGCTCACGCGCCCCCTTAACCACCAGCTGACGCTGCGGGTCTACTGGACGGCGCACGGCAGGGATCTCAATTGCCCGGCGCCCGGTCAAAAAAGCTCCAGTCACTGAGTTGGGGTTCTTTTCCAAGCCCGCCAAACTGCCTGAGTGGACCACACGCCCGCCCAGCTCCCCCGCGCCCGGGCCGACGTCGACAATCCAGTCAGCTGCCCGGATAGTGTCTTCGTCGTGCTCAACCACAATCAGGGTGTTACCCAAGTCGCGCAAACGCTCCAGGGTGCTAATAAGGCGCTGATTGTCGCGCTGGTGTAAACCGATAGAGGGCTCATCAAGCACATACAGCACCCCCACCAGGCCCGAACCAATCTGGGTGGCCAGGCGAATACGCTGGGCTTCACCACCAGAGAGCGTGGCCGCGCCGCGCGAAAGCGACAAATAATCCAGACCCACATCAACCAAGAAACCCAAACGCGCGTTAATCTCAGTCAACACTGCCGCAGCAATCTTGGCGGCAGCACCCTCCAGTTTGAGCTCCGCCATAAACTTACGTGAGCTGGCAATAGGAAGCTCACACAGCTGGGAAATATTTAGGTCCCCCACCCGCACCGCCAAAACCTCCGGGCGCAGGCGGGCACCTTTACAGGTAGGGCAGGCTACCTCACGCATATAGCCCTTGTAACGTTCACGCGACCAGTCGGACTCTGTTTCGTCATACTTGCGTTTGACGTAACCCAATACGCCTTCAAAACCGGTGGAGTAAGAGCGCTCGCGCCCCCAACGGTTGCGGTATTTGACGGTGACTTTATAGTCCCGCCCGTTCAAAATAACCTCTTTGACCTGCTCGCTTAGGTCTTTATAGGGGGTGTTAAGGTCAAAGCCAAGCTCCTGGCCTAGCACCGACAGCTGGCGCAGGAAGTATTCCGAGTGCGAATTCCAGGGCGTCACCGCCCCCTCCCCCAGGGTTAGGTCCTCATCTGGAATAACCAGGCTGGGATCCACCTCCAGGCGTGAGCCGATCCCGTCACAGGCCGGGCAGGCGCCGTAGGGAGCGTTAAAGGAGAATGTACGCGGCTCAATCTCATCGAGAGTCAGCGGGTGGGCGTTAGGACAGGCGCGTTTTTGGGAAAAGCGCCGCTCACGCTGGGGATCTGCGGCGTCCAGATCCACCCGCTCAATCACTACCAGGCCCTGAGCTAGCTCAAGTGCCGTCTCCACCGAGTCACTCATGCGGCTGCGGGCTGAGTCTTTAACCACCATGCGGTCAACGACGACGTCGATGTCATGTTTGCGGGTTTTGGCTAGTTTGATTTCCTCATCTAACCGACGCAACTGGCCATCCACCCGCACCCGCGAAAAGCCGCGTGAACGCAGGTCTTCAAACAGATCCAGGTACTCGCCTTTACGTCCGCGCACCATCGGCGCCAACACCTGGAAGCGGGTACCCTGCCCAAAATCAAGGATTTGATCAACGATCTGCTGGGGCGTCTGGGAGGAAATCACCGCATCGCATTTAGGACAGTGCTGCACCCCGGCGCGCGCATAAAGCAGACGCAGATAGTCATAAACCTCAGTAATGGTACCCACGGTTGAGCGCGGGTTACGTGAAGTGGATTTCTGGTCGATAGATACCGCCGGGCTTAGGCCCTCAATGAAGTCCACATCAGGCTTATCCATCTGCCCCAAGAACTGGCGGGCATAGGAGGATAGTGACTCCACATAGCGGCGTTGACCTTCAGCGAAGATAGTGTCAAAGGCCAGAGAGGATTTACCTGAGCCTGACAGCCCCGTAAAAACGATCATCTTGTTGCGGGGTAGATCCAGATCTACACCTTTAAGATTGTGTTCACGCGCGCCACGGACAATCAGGGAATCAGTCACCTGTTCAGTCTATTAGGACAAAGGGCTAACGTACACCTGTTCGAGGTAAACTCACAGTTTTCCGCGTAGAATGCGGCTATGGCTATTTTCGCAGTTGAATACAACTATGTAACTGACCGTGACGAGGAAATGGCGCAGGTGCGCCCCACTCACCGCGCTTTCAATGGGGAGCTTGCTGAGCAGGGCAAACTCATTGCTGCCGGCCCTTATGTAGGCACTCACGACGCCCTGATTGTGGTGCGTGCAGAGTCCGCTGAGGCCGCCCTAGAGCTGCTTGAAAGCGACCCCTTCAACCAGGCCGGTTTCATCGCTAAGCGTACCCCGCGTCAGTGGAACCCGGTGATCGGCCAGATCGAGGCCTGAGCTACCGATACAGATTCTGGCCAGGGTAACCTGGCCAGAATCATTTTTTGTCCCTCGCAGTTGTTTCCCGCAGTGCCTGTGCCCCACGCTGCTTGTTCACTGCAGTGTCTGTGCCCCACGCTGCTCGCTCCCCGCAGTGCCTGCGCCCCCAAATTCTTTTCCACACTAGTTCTTGTCCAGATTAGAAACTAAAAATATGCAGCGCTTTAAAATTGATCCGTTTATTATCGGCATTGTCTCTTGCGCAGTACTGGGACTGATAATTCCTGTGCCCAGCGCCGTAGCCAAGGTGCTAGATGAAATAAAGATCTGGGCTATTGCCCTACTGTTCTTCCTCTATGGCGCCCGTCTGCGTAGCCGTGACGTGCTTAAAGAGTTGCGTTCGTGGAAGCTACAGGGCGCTATTTTACTGGCCACCTTTGGGCTGTGCCCGTTGCTAGCTTGGGCTACTAGCGCCGCCTTTTCGCCGCTGGTAGGTCACACTTTGGCACTGGGGTTACTGTTTGTGGGCTTGCTGCCTTCCACGGTGCAGTCCTCAGTGACGATGACGTCGATTGCGCGCGGCAATATTGCCGCCTCAGTATGCGCCGCCACTATCTCCACTATTGCCGGGGTGGTGCTCACCCCACTGCTGGCTTTGCTGTTCTTAGGTCAGGGCGGGCAGATTAATGCCTCTGGACTAGTGGATGTGTTTGTGCAGATCGTAGTGCCCTTTGCCCTAGGACAGTTGGTTGAACCTAAGGTGGGTAGCCATGTGCGCCGTCACAAGATAGCTTTGCGTCAATATGACCAGGCGGTTATTTGGCTGATTGTGTTTGCAGCTATGAGTGAGTCTATGCGCCTGCATGTTTGGACCGCCGTGAAAGCCTGGCAAATTGGGCTGATGCTAGTGGCTATTGTGGTGGAGTTGGCGCTGACCTTGGCCTGCACCTGGTACCTGGGCAAACCCCTCAAATTTGCTTACGGAGACCGGGTTTCACTACTCATGTGCGGCTCAAAGAAATCTTTAACTACCGGCCTGCCTTTAGCTGGCGCCATGTTCTCCCCTGCCATGGCAGCTACTGTGGCCGTCCCTATGATCTGTTTCCACCAGCTACAGCTACTTATTTGCTCAGCTTTAGCCAGCTGGCTCGAAGCCCACGTAGCCCCCGCGCAAACCAGCGAGTAAAAAACTGCCCGCATACAGCAAGGAGGCCCCGGCAAAACGCCGAGGCCTCCTTAACTTTTAGCTACTAGCCCTTAACCGCACCGGCGGTCAGACCAGAAACAATGTACTTCTGCAGGTACTGGAACAGCAGCACCACGGGCACAGCCGCGATTACCGCACCAGCAGCGAAGATACCCCACGGGGCGTTACGTGCGTCCGAAGCCCAGGCGTACATACCCACAGCCAGCGTGTACTGGTCTTGAGTCTGCAGCACTACGCGGGCAATCACGAAGTCGCCGAAGGAGGAGATGAAGCTCAGCAGCCCCACCACGGCCAGTACCGGCAGCACCAGCGGCATGATGATGGTCCAGAAGGTCTGGGCGTGCGAGGCGCCGTCGATCTCCGCAGCCTCATCGAGCTCACGCGGAATGGAGTTGAAGAAACCGTAGAGCAGGAAGGTGTTGCTACCCAGCGCACCACCCAGGTACACGCAGATCAGACCTAGCTTCGAGTTCAGGCCCAGAGCCGGGAATACATCCTGCAGGCCCAGCAGCAACAGGAACAGTGCCACGAAGGCCAGCATCTGCGGGAACATCTGGATCAGCAGCAGGCCGGTCAGAGTGCCGCGACGGCCACGGAAGTGGAAACGGCTAAAGGCGTAGGCCGCAGCCGCACCCATCAGCACGGTACCCACAGCGGTCACAGAGGACACGATCAGCGAGTTGAGGATCCAGGACCAGAACACAGAGTACTTGCCCGTGCCCAGGGCGGTGAAGTTTTCGAACATGGTGGAGAACTGGAAGTTCTTGAACAGTCCACCGGTCAAAGTGGCGCGCGGCGTTAGAGCCACCGAAACCACGTAGATAAGTGGCACTAGGCAGTAGATAACTGCCAGCACGCCCACAATGTGGCGCCAGCCTACTTCTTGCCACCAGCGCTTGCCGGTGATGGCAGTGTGCAGCTTGGGCTGATTTTTCTTGGTCTTAGCCATCACAGTTCCTCCAGTGCCTTAGTACGGCGGAAGCCGAGCCAGGCGATTACGCCCACCACCACGAAGATGAAGATAGACATGGCTGATGCCAGGCCGTAGTTGGGCGAGCCACCGGCGAAGGCAATCTTGTAAACCATGGAGATAAGCACGTCGGTTTCACCAACGGGAACCGAAATGTTCTTGTAGTTGGGGCCACCACCCGTGAGCATGTAGATCAACGAGAAGTTGTTGAAGTTGAATGCGAAGGAGGCAATCAGCAGCGGCACAGTGGACTGTAGTACCAACGGCAGCTTAACTGACCAGAAGGTACGCAGACCGGTAGCGCCGTCCATCTTGGCAGCCTCTTCCACATCGCTGGGCAGGGACTGCAGGGCACCCAAGCACACCAGGAACATGTACGGGAAACCGAGCCACAGGTTCACGCCCAGGATCGAGAGCTTGGCCAGCCAGCCGTTTTCGAGCCACGGAATGTGTGCACCGCCGAAGAAGAACTGGTTGATGAAACCGAAGTCCTTGTTGAGCATACCGTGCCATACCAGCGTGGATAGGAAGGCCGGGAAGGCGTAGGGCAGGATCAGCAGCGACTGGTAGATCTTGCGGCCCTTTACGCGCTTGTCGTGGAAGACCATGGCCAGGAACAGACCCAGCGCGAAGGTAGACAGTACCGACACCAGGGAGAACACGAAGGACCAGATCAGTGCCTTAACGAAAGGCCCTGCCAGCTCCGAGCCGGTGAACATTTCGGTGTAGTTCTTGGTGCCTACGAATACGCGCCAGCCAGGCTTGAGCTCAACGCCCCTAGCATCTTTGAAGACACCGGTCTTGTTGTCAGCCTGGTAGACCGCACCGGTGTGGGTGTTGGTCAGCTTGTCGCTCTTAGCGTCGTAGCTGTAGATGGACTTGGCCAGGTAACCGTGGGTGCCGTCGGTGGTCTTGTAGTGACCGTCGGCAGCCTTATCGCTAACCGGAACCTGTAGCTTAGCTACCTCGTCCTGACGGGCTACGATCTGGTCGAAGGTTAGGATCTTGTGGCCATTAACCGAGGTAATGGCGGTGGCGGTGGACTGACCGTCAACATCCTTTAGCTTGGTCTTGGCGTCACCGATCATAAGCTTGCCGGTTTTTGCGTCGCGGACTACCAGCTGTAGTTTGTCACCGTTTTCGACGACGGCGGTGGGCACGGTGGGTGCGCCCTCGGCTCGCTGCTCACCGGCAGCCAGGATCGAGTTGACGGCATCGTCCTTGGTGGAGTTGTGGCCCTGACCGTAGTTGGTCAGCGACACGTAACCGGTGTAGCCCATTACGAACACCTGGTAGACCAGCAGGAATACCATGCCGGGAACCAGGTATTTGGCGGGCAGCATCCGCTTGGAGAAGTAAACCCAGTTGATGATGATTAGGCCGATCACCATGGTGACGGCGATGGCGGTAGAGCCAGCAGTCCAGGCCGCGAATAGACCGTAGAGGCCTAGCGCGTCGATGAGCATCATCAAAACTAGTTTGGCAATGAAGCCAGGGCGCATAACGTCGCGCGCATGTGAAGGCGAATAGCTCGCCTGCTTCTTAGTGTCAGCCATTATCCGCACTCACTTCTTGAACTTGGACTCGATGTTTTTGATCATGGCGTTCCATGCATCCTGGGGAGCCTGGCTACCGTTGGCGATATCGACCTCGGTGGTGCCCCAGTAGTCCCATACGTAACCCATTTCCGGAATTGCCGGCATGGGCACACCTTCACCGGCCACCTGCGCGAAGGCCTTAATGTCGGGGTCGGTAACTTCCTTGGCTACTTCCTTCATGGCCGGTACACGGCCACCAAGCTTCTGCAGCTTGGCCTGAGCAGCCTTGGTCTGCAAGAACTCGAAGAACTTAGCTACCAGCACGGGGTTCTTAGTCTTGGAGGACTGGTAGAACATCTGTACACCAACGAAGGGTCGAGCCGGCTGCCCACCAGCAGAAGGAATGGGCAGGATGGTGATGTCCATGTTGGCCTTACGGAAGTCGGTGACGTTCCAGGGGCCGGTCACAATGTAGGGTGACTGGCCGTTGAGGAAGGCTTCCTTGGCGATGTCAGAGGTGATGGAGGGGTTGAAGATACCAGCCTTACCCTGGGTGCGCAGCCAGTTAGCGTAGTTCTGGCCGTTTTGGCCACCTAGCGCCAGCTGGTTGGTGTAGGAGCCATCCTTACCCTGTTTGAATACGGGAGCACCAAACGAGGTCTGGAAGGCGTAGAAGTGGTAGGGGTCGCCCTTGTCGCCCATCTGCACGATGAAGGGGTACTTAACACCGGCGCTCTTACCGGCGCTAATCATTTCATCGAAGGTCTTGGGGGTGGCGGTGGTGAGCTTGTTGTTACGCACCAAGGCCACAGACTCTACCGAGTAGGGCACACCGTAGGTCTGACCGTCGTAGGTTACGCCCGCGATGGCAGCCTCGGAGAACTTGTCTTTGTTCTCACCTAGGTCCACGGGTGCAACTACACCGTTAGAAACTAGGGAACCTAGCTTGTCGTGGGCCATTACGGTGACGTCAGGGCCCTTGCCAGTGGGAACCTGAGTAATGAATTCCTGGTCCATGTTCGACTCGGACTTTTGGACCACATTGACCTTAATGCCGCTGGAAGCGGTGAAGTCTTTTGCCAGTTCCTGAATCTGGGTATATCGCGTATCATCAGCCCAGACAGTAAGTACAGCTGTACTTGCGTCAGACTGGTTTTTAGTAGCGCTAGTTGAGCCACCACAGGCAGCCAGTGAGGCTGTCATGATCATGGCTACAAGCGCCGCTATGCCACGTCGCATGTCAACTCCTGTTGTTGCGTGTCGCCCTACTCCCGTTAGCGGCCGACCTAAACCCCACTGTAAACGCCCTGAAACGTTTCTGCAACAGTTTTCTTTAAAGATTTTTAATTGCTATATTGGTTAGGTAAGTTTCCCCTGAAATAGCCCCGCATTTAGAGAGGGTCTTCAATGTCGAAGCAACGCACTCGTATGACAGACATTGCTGCACGTGCGCAGGTTTCTACTGCAACCGTATCGCGTGTCTTCAACGGGGTGGGTCAAGTTTCCGAAGCGACTAGGGCTAAAGTACTTACCGCTATTGATGAGTTGGGCTATGAGCGCCCTGTATTAGAGCCTACCAGCGGCGTTCCGAATGTGGGAGTGATTTTACCTGAGCTGACCAACCCAATTTTTGCGGCTTTCGCCCATAACCTGCAAAACGCTATTGCCGGCTCTGGCGGGGTGGCCATGCTGCGTTCGCAAACTCCTGGCGCCACCTCAGAACTAGACCATCTTGAGTCACTTATTGCTCACGATGTTGACGGCATTATTTTTGTCTCCGGCCGTCACGCTGATTATTTAGGCGACCTTAACCGCTACCAGGATTTAACGGATCGGCGTATTCCGTTTGTGACTATTAATGGTGCCCGCCCAGAGATTGCCGCCCCAGACTTTTCTACTGGCGACGCCGCCGGGATCCGCGCTGCGGTAGGTCACCTGGCCCAGCTGGGGCACCGCAATATTGCCCTACTTACTGGCCGCTCCCATGTGGTTCCCTCAGCCCGGAAACTAGCTGCCTTCCGTGAGATTATGAGCGAGCTATTTGACGTAGAAGACCCGTTAACAGCAGAGACTTTCTACACCTATGAGGCTGCGGCGGCGGCTACTGGTCCGCTTATTCGCGCCGGGGCTACAGCGGTAGTGTGCGGCTCTGATATGCAGGCGCTGGGGGTAATTCGGGCTTTGCGCGACGCCGGCTTGAGCGTTCCCGACGACGTCTCAGTAGTGGGTTATGACGACACTTTCCTTATGAGCCATACTGACCCGGCTCTAACTACTGTGCGTCAACCGGTTAACGCCATTACTAACGCGGCCGTGCAAACCCTGTTTGACGCTATAGGTTCAGCCCGCACGCTTGTCCATGAGGATTACGTTTACAACCCTGACCTGGTGGTACGCTCCTCTACCGCGCCAATGCGACCGCGTTCCTAAACGCAGACGTTCCTAACCACGCTAAAGGGGCCAACTAAAAGTTGACCCCTTTGTACTCTAAGCTCCCACCAGCTTAGGCGCCGCACCAGCTTAAACCCCGTGGGCCTGACTGTTTTGCGCGCGGGCGGCGTTGTAGCGCCCTAGAGCTTCTAGAGCCGCGCACACTATCCCGGCTGCGCAGGCGAGCACCAGCCAAGAGTTTGCGGTTAACGCTGCCAGATCAAAGAAGCCGCGTAGCGGCGCCAGCAGCACCACAGCTAAAGCAGCTGTGCTCATTATGACCACTAGCAGGGCCCGCCACCACACCCAGGGACGCGCCGTCAAAGACAACAGCCACAGTCCCCCGGCCACAAGCACCAGGGTACATACCGAACTGATTTGGTTACGGTTGGACCCCATCAAAATCAAGGTTAGCCGCGCACACAGCACCCCAACCACCACAATCACGCCTGCGGGCACAGACAAGCGCAGCACACGGCTCAAGAAGCCAGCGTGGTAACGCTGATTAGTGGGTGCCAGGGCCAGAACAAAGGCTGGAATACCAATGGTTAGTGAAGAAACAATGGTCAGCTGACGTGGCAGGAAGGGGTAAACAAACCCGGTTATAGCCACTACTGCTGCCAGCAGCGCAGCCCAGGTGGTTTTGGTTAGGAACAGTGAGGCTACGCGTTCCATATTGGCAATTACGCGCCTACCTTCAGCCACCACTGAGGGCAGGGCATCAAATTGGGAGTTAAGTAGCACCAGGCGCGAGACCGCTTTAGTGGCTGGAGCCGCATTACCCATGGCAATACCCAGGTCAGCGTCTTTAAGTGCCAAAGCATCATTGACGCCGTCGCCGGTCATGGCCACGGTGTGACCGCGAGATTTAAGGGCGTTAACGAAGGCGCGTTTTTGTTCCGGGGTTACGCGCCCAAACACGGTGTGCTTTTCGAGCGCGTCAGCTAAAGCCTGGGTGTCTTCAATGGCGGGTAGGGTGCGGGCATCAACCCCAACCGGTTCGCTGCCGTCGGGGTTACGTAAACCCAGGTGCGCAGCAATAGCGGCCACAGTAACTGGGTTGTCACCGCTAATTACTCGCACTGCCACGCCTTGACGCTTGAAATAGTCCAGGGTTTGGGCGGCGTCGGGACGCACCTGCTCAGCTAACACCACCAGCAGGGCGGCGGTTAGATCTTTTGGCAGCGTGGGGTTTTCACTTTGATCTAGCGCCTGGTTTGAGTGGGCTAGCACCAGCACACGTTTACCCATGCCCGCCAGAGCTTTGACTCGCTCCAGTGCGGCGGCGTCAGTGCTGCCTAAGCCAGTGCCGTCAGAATCCGCATTGTCCGCCTCCGTGCTGCCTGAACCAGTGCTGCCAGCCAGCACAATTTCGGGGGCTCCCAAAACATAGGCGCCAGCTTGGGTTTGCACTGCCGACCATTTACGGGCGGAGTTAAAAGCAATCGCGTAACGGGCCTGGGCTGGTTCAAGGCCAGTTAGTCCAGCGGCGATAGCGCTGCCGGTAGCGTTGGCCTCGCTGCCCCCCACCAGATAGGCCAAGGCGGCCCGGGCGGCGTCGTCGGCACTGGCCGGGACGACGGCGCCAGAGCCAGTCCCAGCGCTACCCCCAGCGGCGTCGTCGACACCAACCCCAAGCGCCACTGCGGCGTCGGTACTAACCTTGCCAGCAGCGGGAACGCCACCATCACCATCAGCGCAAGCAGAACCCAAGCAGCTTTCAATATGGTCAAGCTCCACCGCGCCACTAGTGAGCGTACCGGTCTTATCTAGGCACAGCATGTCCACGCGCGCCAGCACCTCAACCGCCGGCAATTCCTGCACCAGTACTTTACGTCGGGCCAAAGTCATGGCTGCCGCCGCGAAGTTAACCGAAGTTAGCAGCACCAGTCCCTGAGGCACCATGCCCACCACTCCGGCCACGGCCAACACCACCGCACCCTTCCACTGGCCACTGTCAAGTGAGCCGCTAATACCGCCCGCGACCCGCAGCTGCGACCACAGCAGCAGCAGCGTCATGGGCACAATAACCCAAGAAATCCAGGTCAGCACCCGGTTAGTGCCCTCTTGTAGCTCGCTGGTGACCACTGAATATTTACGGGCCTCCATAGCCAAGCGGTTAGCGTAGGAGTGCTCCCCCACTGCCGTGACGCGGATACGGGCGCTACCACCAATGACGGTAGTGCCGCTTAGAACTTGATCATTTTCGTGCTTACGCACCGCCACCGATTCGCCAGTAAGAATCGACTCATCAATTTCGCAGCCATTAGAGCTAAGCACCTGGCCATCTGCGGGCACCTGATCGCCGCTACGTAGCTCCAGCAACTCCCCCAGTACTACCTGGGAAACCTCAATGTCTTTAGCTTCCCCATCGCGAATAACATGCGCCGCTGGGGCCGCTAACACCGCCAAATTATCCAGGGCGCGTTTAGCTCGCAGCTCCGCAATAGTGCCGGTAAGCGTATTTAGTAGCAGTACAAAACCGAATACGGCGTCCTGCCAGGAGCCTACCGCCAGCACCACCACCACGGCGCTAGCCAATATTGCGTTAAAAATCGTAAATACGTTCGCCCGCAAAATCGCGACTATAGAGCGCGAAGAAGAGTTATCAAACTCGTTAGTTTCGTCTGCGGCGCGCGCCTGGGCCACCTGTTTAAAACTAAGCCCTTGAGCCAAATAAAACTCATCTACTGCAGGCGGCGTATAGGAAGCGTGACCCACTCGCGCACTCATATTTTTCCTCTCAGTTCGCTTCAGTTGGCTTTTAGCCGCAGTCAGCCAGCCATCTAGTCTCAACAAGTCGGCTTCTAGCCTCAGCCAGCCAGCTAGCCTCAACAAGTTAGATTCAGTCAGCTTCAGGAATGTGGCGGTGGCCAGACTCGGCGCTAACCGCCTGGCTTAGCGGGCCTTGCTTACGCTGCATAGCGCGCGTGGCCAGCAGCGACGCCACCGCCGTAACCACCAGCGTCACCACAATCACCGCCAGAGAAAGCAGATTCGAAGGCTCGGGTACAACCTCAATGGGCTTACCGGAGTTAAGGAAAGACAGGTCGTTTTCGTGCAGGGCGTGGTTGATCAGCTTGAAACCAATGAAGCTCAAAATCACGGCCAAGCCGTAAGACAGGTAAATCAGGCGCTCCAGCAGCCCATCAATCAAGAAGAACAGCTGGCGCAAGCCCAGCAGCGAGAAAGCGTTAGCCGCCATCACCAGGTAGGGCTCCTGGGTTAAGCCGAAAATCGCGGGGATAGAGTCAAAAGCAAACATTAAGTCTGCGCTACCTAAAGCAACCACCACCAGCAGCAGCGGGGTAATCATTAACCGGCGACCGTGGCTAATAACCAGGCGATTACCTACAAAACCCTCAGTGGTGGGCACCAACTTACGCACCCAGGAAGTGAAGGTGTTTTCGTGGTACTCCTCGTCTTCACCCTCATCCTTTTTGTGTGCGCCTTCGCGTACCTGGTTGATAGCGGTGTAAATCAAGAACGCGCCAAACAGGTAGAAAACCCAGCTGAACTGGGAGATCAGCACCGCACCCAAGGCAATAAAGACAAAGCGCAGCACCAGGGCAATGATGATGCCGTACATCAGGGCCTTTTGCTGGTATTCACGCGGCACCCTGAAAGCACCCAAAATAATGATGAAAACAAACAGGTTATCTACGCTCAAAGACCACTCAGTGAGCCAGCCAGCATAGAACTGGCCCGCATACTGGCCCCCGTAGATGGCCCACACCAGCACCCCAAACAGCACTGCCAGGCTGATATAGCCAATAGACCAGGCGGTAGCTTCTTTCATGGTGGGGGCGTGCGGCTTGCGCACATGGCCCACAATGTCCACCGTAATCAGCGCAACGATGATGGCAATTAGGCCAATCCAGCCAAGCAAATGGACGTGCACTTAGGTGCTCCTCCGGTACGTGTCGCAGGTATCGAAGGTCTCCTCCCGCCCGCTTAGCTGGGCCCGCGACGCCGGGTTTGCCTGCTGCAAACCGTGATGACGACGTCGTTGTTAGTGGAAGTACTCCCCTTATGGTCGCTGTTAACTATACCGCGAGCGCCTGTGGGTTTTGAACTGTGGGGGGTTTTGGGTTGTGGTGTGGTTGGTTGTGGGTTGTGGGTGGGTGGGTGGTTGTTTGTGTTTGGGGGTGTGTTTGGTGGGTTTAGCTGACTTGGTTTATGGTGCGGAGTTCTTTTTTGAGGTCTTTTAGTTCGTCGCGTAGGCGGGCGGCGAGTTCGAATTGGAGGTTGGTGGCGGCGGTGTGCATTTGTTGGGTGAGTTCTTCGATGAGGTTGGTTAGGTCTGTAGTGGTGGCGTTGGGTTTGGGGGTGGTTTGGGGGGTGTCGCGGTGGGTTTTGGTGTTTTTGGGTTGGGTGTTTTTGTGGTTGTTGCGGTAGCCGGTGGCGAGGAGGTCTTGGGTGTCGATGTCTTCGCGGGCGAGCATGTCGGTGACGTCGGCGATTTTTTTGCGTAGGGGTTGGGGGTTGATGCCGTGTTTTTTGTTGTAGGCGATTTGTTTGGTGCGGCGGCGTTGGGTTTCTTCGATGGCTTGTTGCATGGCGGGGGTGATTTTGTCGGCGTACATGTGTACTTCGCCGCTGACGTTGCGGGCGGCGCGGCCGATGGTTTGGATGAGGGAGGTGGTTGAGCGTAGGAAGCCTTCTTTGTCGGCGTCGAGGATGGCGACTAGGGAGACTTCGGGTAGGTCTAGGCCTTCGCGTAGGAGGTTGATGCCTACTAGTACGTCGTAGGTGCCTTGGCGTAGTTCTCGTAGGAGTTCTACGCGGCGTAGGGTGTCTACGTCTGAGTGTAGGTATTCGACGCGGATGCCTCGGTCGGCCATGTAGGTGGTTAGGTCTTCGGCCATGCGTTTGGTGAGGGTGGTGATGAGGATTCTTTCGTTTTTGTTTACGCGTTGGCGGACTTGGTTGAGGATGTCGTCGATTTGGCCTTGGGTGGGTTTGACGATGATTTTGGGGTCGACTAGTCCGGTGGGGCGGATGATTTGTTCTACGGGGGTGTCTGAGCGTTGTTGTTCGTATTTGCCGGGGGTGGCGGATAGGTAGAGGGTTTGGCCGATGCGTTGTTCGAATTCGTTGAATTTGAGGGGGCGGTTGTCGGCGGCGGAGGGTAGGCGGAAGCCGTGGTCGATGAGGATGCGTTTGCGTGAGGCGTCGCCTTCGTACATGGCGCCGATTTGGGGGATGGTGACGTGGGATTCGTCGATGACTAGTAGGAAGTCGTCTGGGAAGTAGTCGAGGAGGGTGTGGGGTGGTTGGCCGGGTTTGCGGCCGTCGATGTGCATGGAGTAGTTTTCGATGCCTGAGCAGATGCCTACTTGTTGGAGCATTTCGAGGTCGTAGGTGGTGCGCATTTTGAGGCGTTGGGCTTCGAGGAGTTTGTTTTGTTTTTGGAGTTCTTTGAGGCGTTGGGTGAGTTCGGTTTCGATGCCTTGGATGGCTTGTTTCATGCGTTGTTCGCCGGCTACGTAGTGGGAGGCGGGGAAGATGTAGACGTTGTTGGTTTGGTTGATTACGTTGCCGGTGATGGGGTGGAGGGTGGCTAGGTTTTCGATTTCGTCGCCGAACATTTCGATGCGGATGGCGAGTTCTTCGTACATGGGGATGATTTCGATGGTGTCGCCGCGTACTCTGAATGTGCCTCGGGTGAAGTCGATGTCGTTGCGGGTGTATTGCATGGCGACGAATTTGTGTAGGAGGGTGTCGCGGTCGATTTCTTGGCCTACTTGTAGGGGTACCATGCGGGCTACGTATTCTTCGGGGGTGCCTAGGCCGTAGATGCAGGAGACTGAGGCGACGACGACGGTGTCGCGGCGGGTTAGTAGGGAGTTGGTGGCGCTGTGGCGTAGGCGTTCTACTTCGTCGTTGATGGAGGAGTCTTTTTCGATGAAGGTGTCGGTTTGGGGGATGTAGGCTTCGGGTTGGTAGTAGTCGTAGTAGGAGACGAAGTATTCGACGGCGTTGTTGGGTAGGAGCTGGCGGAATTCTGCTGCCATTTGGGCGGCGAGGGTTTTGTTGGGTTCGAGGATGAGGGTGGGGCGTTGGATTTGTTCGATTAGCCAGGCGGTGGTGGCTGATTTGCCGGTGCCGGTGGCGCCTAGGAGGATGATGTCTTTTTCGCCTGCGTTTAGGCGTTTGGTGATTTCGGCGATGGCTTGGGGTTGGTCGCCGCTGGGTTGGTAGGGGCTGATTACTTTGAAGGGGTTTTGGGCGCGGCGCAGGTCTGGCATGGCCCTATTTTATGGGGGGTTTGGGTGGGGGTGGTGGTTTTATTCTGGCCGCGCAGCTGTGTGGCTTGTTGGGGTTGTGGTGGTTTGGGTTAGGGCGTTTATGGCTTGCCAGACTTTTTTGGTTTGGGTTTGTAGCTCGGCGGGGGTGGTGTTGTTGGTGATGATCCAGTGGTGGGGTGCTTGGGCGGCGACGCGGCGGCGTTGGGTGTCGCTGGCTTGGGTGGCGATGCGGGCTTTGGCTTGGGTGGGGTTTAGGCCGCGTTTGTTTAGGCGTTGCAGGCGGGTGTTTAGTTCGGTTTCTACTACGACGACGCCGTCGTAGGGCGGTAGGTTGCCTTCTAGGGCTTGTTCGGCTAGTAGGGGCACGTCGTAGATGGCGATGGGGGTTTTAGCTTGGGTTAGCTGGCTCCAGGCTTGGGCGGCGATTAGGGGGTGGGTGATGTTTTCTAGGTCGGTGCGGGCGGTGGGGTTGGTGAAGACGATTTTAGCTAGGGCGCCCCGGTTTAGTTGGCCGCTATCGTCAATAATGTCGGCCCCGAAACGTTTAGCTACTTGGGCTAGGGCTTTGCTGCCTGGGGCTAGTAGGTTGTGGGCGATTTGGTCGGCGTCGACGACGGTGGCGCCCCAGGTGGCGAAGAGTTTCGCGACGCTAGTTTTTCCGCTACCGATACCCCCGGTGAGGCCGACAATGAAAACCATTAGTTTTCTTCCACCCAGGCGGCCAGTGTGGCAGCTAGTTTAGGTACGTCCACGTCGGTGGGTACATGCAAAAACCCGGCTTTAGCCCCATAGGTTTTGGTGGCTTGGATGGCGCTGTAAAGCGTGGTGTTACAAACATAGGTGCCTGCATGCCAGGAGATGGCGGCGTCAAAGCCAGCGTTTTTTAGCTTACCTAGCAGGGCACAGGTGTTGATAGTGGCAAACAGGCCGTCGGCGTCGGCGGGGTCTACCGCAGAGCGGGTGGGGCTAAAACCACTGTTGTCTTGGCCTTCTTGCTCGTTAACCGCGATGCGTTCAACATGCAGCTGCCTGGCGGCGGCGTAAAGCCCGCAAGATAAAACAATCTGGGGGCGTTTAGCTTCAATCAGGGCCTGGATACGTCCGCGAGCGCCAGTGAAGGTTACTGGTAGTAGCTGTGCTTCTAGGCCGCTGCCAGAGTAGTTAGCTTGTAGGAGCTCTACTAGGGCTTGGGTGGGGTTTACCGGGTTGGGTCCAAAGGGTTCAAATCCGGTGATAAGCGCGCGCGTCATGGTTTCACCCTAGCACCGCTTAAAAGCTAGTCAACTAGTTATAGCGCCTTAAGTAGGGGCTAGTGGCTCTGGCTTGGGGCTAGTGCACCCATCCGCAGCGTTTAAACCCCGTGGGTTACCTGGTCTAAGCACTTACCCTTTTCATTTAGATGCTCCCCGGGGCGCGGTTTAGCTGTTTTGGGTTAGTTGGGTGACGAAGTTTTTAATTAGCGCCTGTACTTGGAGCCAGGTTTTAGTGTTTGGGGCGCTAAGCAGGCCGTGTACCGTGCCGGGGAGCATGTGTAGTTCTACCTGGGCGCCGCCGTCGACTAGTTCAAAAGCCCAGGCTTGGCCTTCGTCGCGTAGGGGGTCGGCGGGGTTGATGAACACGATCACTGGCGGCATTTTTTTAGCCAGCCCCCGCGCGCAGGGGTAAGGGGTGAAGCTGGGTTTGCCTGGGGCGTAGTGGTGCCAGGCGTGGGTGGCGGCGGTTTTAGTCCATACTGGCCCGCGCGAGTATTGGTTGTAGGAGGCGGTTTTTAGGCGCGGGTCTAGGCAGGGCTCTAAAGCAATAAAGCCACTTACCCCAAGCGGTTTTTGGGCCTGGATGAGGCGGGCTAACGTTTGGTAGCCAAGGCCGGCCCCGGCTGAATCGCCGTAAATAAACACGGGCACACCGTAGGTGGCGGCGCGTTCTAGAACCGCTTCGCATTGGGCGGCGGCGTGGGGGTATTTAGCTTCTGGCGCCAGGGTGTAGTTGGGGCTTAGCACCACGGCGTCAAGCAGGTCAGCTAGCTCTAAGTTACGGGCGTCGTCGAACCTGGCCCGGCCGCAAACATAGCCGCCCCCATGTAGTGACACCACCACGCAGCGTGGTTTGCGTCCTTTACGTGACAATATGCGCAGCTCAATTGTTTCGCTGTTTTGAGCCCCTGGTTCTACCGGCAGTTGGGTTACTTCAACTAGGTGGCTTGGCTCTAGTGGGGCTTGGGCGCCTAGTAGTTTGTCGCCGCGTTCGCGTAGCGCCTGTACCTGCCAGGTGGTTTGGGGTGGGATACCAGCCACCAGGGCCGCTATTTCGGGGGCTATATAGGCGCTCGCGGATACTTCAGGCAGCTTGGCGAGGAAAGAGTTAACTGCCTGCTGGAATTTTTCGCTTTTGTCGCGCCGCACGCAGTGGGTCGCGCCGCTAATCAAAGCCGTGTGCAGGTGGGGGTTAGCGTATGTGGCTAGCTTTTCTAGGCCCGCTTGGCCGAGCAAAACGTCGGGGCCGTCACCGGTTAACACCAAGGTGGGGACTTGTAGCTCTTTGATTATTTCGCGCCCAGCCAGGCCCACCACCCCGGTGGCGATGAAGTCGCGGTCCACCTGGGTTTTGGCCTGCGCCCAGGGCCCGTATTCGCTTAGCGGCCAGTTGCGATAAGCAGGCTGGGCTAGCAGTAGGTTAGCGATGGCGCCGCTTTGGTCGCGGCTGATGTGTTCAAGGCCGCCCACAGACTCCCCCGCACTGTCCTTGTAGGAGCAGGCTTGGGTGGGGGTGAGCAGGGCGGGGTCTTCTAGCACCACTGCCCGCACCAGCTGGGGGTAGTCCCTAGCCACGCCGGCCGCTATCGCCCCACCCATAGAATGCCCAAAAAGCACCACCTGGCCGCCAACACTTTGGCTCGCCTCGACTCGAACCGTCTCGGCGGCGGCTTGCAGGGCGCTGCGGAAAGGGGCCTGTAACTGTTGGGGGCTAAAACGCGGCGAAAGGCCGTGACCCAAACTGTCTACCAGCACCACCCGCCACTGCTCACCCCAGCGCGCGCCAATATCGGCTAGTGAGGCGCCGTTGTCACTAACCCCGTGAAAAGCCACGATAGTGCCTTTAGGGTTAGCGGCCCGGTCAACGATAGTGCGAGACAAAACCATGTAGTCACCCTCGCCTAGCTGCGGGTCCTGGTCATTTAGGTGCGGGTCACCGGGGGCAGGTAGATCAGCGCTGGTGCAAGCTGTCTGGCAGGAGCAGTCACTTGGAATTTGGCAGTCGCTGCCAGGGCTAAGCAGGGTGGGGTCAGGCATATCAAGCTCCATTGCAAACACCTACAAAATCATCTCTTCCCTATAATTATTACATGGGGTTTTATAGGCAACGGACGAAATGTCAGTATCTGTAAGGACGCACCACTCTAGGCGGCCAGCAGCTACCCCACCGGGTGAAACACCCATCTGTAGGGCCACAATAGGTAGTTCCCCTACCAGATCCTTTACCGGCCCTCTACCGGAGGTCACTTTTTTAAGACGTGCAGCCAGGCAGGGCAAACCTTGCCCACTTTTATGCCAGGCGACCAGCCAGGTTCTGCGCCCCAGCTCGTCTACCAGCTAGCTCTCCCCCCACCCTGGCCCCAGGGGATAAACCTCCCCAGCCTTTGCTGCCATAACAGCCAAGTAATCCTTGCGTGCCAGTCTTAAACTACGACGACGGCGCTCACCTTTGGCTGGGACGTTAGCTTTCGTGGGCTAGAGAAACTACCTGTTTTTCTAGATCAAAATAGATAACCAATAGTTCATCAGTTAGTTCAGGGTTGAAGCTTAGATCGATGACGAAAGCTTGCTGACCTGTTTCTTCATCAAGCAAACTGCCAAAACGCACGATTTTCAAGAAATCTACCATTTGCGCAAATGACATTGCCCCCGGGTCACATGAGGGGAACAGTTCCACTAGACTATCTGGCTCTAGCTCGTCTCGGTGGTACTCCATGAAATATGCGACAGTCCCATAGTGACTGGCATCCTTACTTGACAGCGTCTGTTTCAAAAATTCTTTGGCAGTTGCAAGCAACGTGTCTACCTCATCTAGGGTTGAGGCAATTAAAGCCATTGCCGCGCCATTAGAGGTTAGCTCTTCGTCAACATCCAAATAGAAGGAAGTTCCAGCTTCTTGCGGGGAAAGAAAAATCTCTTCCCCTGCCTCATATTCAATACCAGGATATTTGCTGCTCTTTAAAAACATTAGGTCCTCCATGTCAAGCAGGGCTTCCTTGGCCTCACACTCGAAGCACTTTACACTCTAGCATAGCCAACTAGTATTTTTAAGCAAGATGCTCCCTACAGTAATTAGCGCAAACTCGATTGTGGCACACCATAGATCTCCTCAACCTGCCAGCCACTACCGTTATATGACAAAGTAACTAATGCCGCCCATTTACTTTGTTTAACATCAACTTTTGATCCGTCACCGAGATATTCGATGCCACCAGTTTGGTAATACCAAAGCTCGACAACAACTTTATCTTTAACATCTTTACGCACCCATCCATCCATAAACGTTACATGCATTTCATCAACCCAGCCACCATCAGCATGTAATTTCTGTATAGCCGCCGGAGTTGTGGCACAAGATTTATGACTCCCTTTACACAGAGCTTTATATTCTTCAACTTTTCCCGTAGAAAATGCGTAATTATATAAGTCAACTGCATACTTGGCCGTGGCCACAGCACCATCATCAGTGTTTTGCGTGATTTCGTCAGGCCTGACCGGGGCTTGCATTTTCAAAGCCTCGCTACGCTTCTTAGCCTCCTGGGCCGTGGGCGTCCACTTAACCGAAGCAGAAGACCTAGGCGAGGCGGTAGTGCTCACCCCTGTATGACTAACACTTGTAGTAGCCACGTTGCGCCCACCAGGCAAAGCCTGCCCAGCATAAGCCTGCCTGAGGCTATAAAAAACCACACCACACAAAGCCACACTGACACAGAACACTAAAACAATCACTATCCGCACAGGCAGACAAGTAATTTTCAAGTTTTTCACTGAAATCGCCTTAGATAAACTAACAGCTTTTACTTATCGTCTTCAATGTAAATTACCTCTACTTTCCACTCAGCATCATCATATTTGAGGGTTAGCAGCGCTACGCATTTCGTTGCAGCAATTAACTTCTTCTCGCCAGTTCCACTATATTCAATAGCTTCTGGTTGGAAATAGCGTAATTGAACAACAACATCTTTAGCGTCTTTCCTAACGTAACCTTCAGTGAAAACTACATTTATTGGCGACACCCAGCCGCCTTTATTATGCAATCGTTGAACACTAGCTACAGTTTTAACACAAGACCTTTTTTCGCTAACACACAGTGACTTATATTCATCAACATGCCCAGTCGCATAGGTGTAGTTGTATAACTCAATGGCATACTTGGCCGTGGCCACAGCACCATCATCGGTATTCTGTGTGATTTCTTCTGGCTTAGCCGGAAGCGGCATACTCAAAGCCTCAGCACGCTTCTTGGCCTCCTGGGCCGTAGGCGTCCACCTCACCGAAGCAGAAGGCGCCGGCGTCAGTGTTGGTGAAACCGTAACGCTAACCCCTGCACTGACCACGCCACCACCACGAGGTAAAGCCTGCCCAGCCTGAGCATCTTTACCACCACAGAAAACCATGATGCATAAGCCAGCACTGATGCAAATTACTAAAGCAGCAACTACCCATGCCTGTAGCCAACCAATTTTTAATCTCTTCACTGAGCTCACCCCTATTTTCAGAGTTAAACTGCTACCTAGGTTTATCTACAGGCGGCTCAATCGTGGGCGAAGGCTCATAGCCGGGCACCACCCCGTACGAATCTGGTAAATATAAATCGAAATATGTACTAAATTCATGCGTAGTAATCGTGCCACGCACCGTTTGCCAAGCTCCACCAGCTAAACGCCAACGAGCAACCCATACCACAGTTAACTGGACTCGGAAATTATTGCCAGTATCCTTGAATTGATGAACGATTCCACCTACTGGAGGTGGAGACCCTGGATAATCAGTTTCTTGGATTACCCCATCACCAAAGTCCCAGATGTATTTAACTGGACTGGCTTCAATTTCTACCTGACGGCCTAACAGGTTAGAGGTAATGGACTGTTTATTCCCGCTAGTCCAAAACGTAATATCGTGATCAATTACTAATGTTCGTCCAGCTGGATAACGTTCAACACCGCTGCCTTTTACGAATAATTTTGCAACTTGTTCACGTGTAACCACAAACGGTTTAGCCTGCACAGGTGCACCTTCACCTTGAGGTTGACCAGGCACTACTTCGCAAACGTCATAGCGCGAGGGATCTAAATCGCTACCTTCAAAAACAACCCCTTCAGCTGCGCCACTTCCATAGCATCGCAACACAGGCTTAGCCACGCCTTCTTGCGCTTGTTCTGGTAGTTCTGAGCTACCAGTGGCCTCTACAGGGCCCACATTTGTGCTTTCATCTTGACCCTTAACAGTTATAGAGTCATCATTCCCATCATAGTCCCCCGAGTAATTATTGGTAGATTCAGCAAAGGCAGATACAGGCAGGCATACTAAACCAAATACTAGGAAGGGATTCATAACGTATGATAGCTTATTTTTCTTCAACGTAAATCTCCTGCACTTTCCATTCAACGCCATCAAATTTCAAGGTAACTAAAGAGGCGAACTTACCAGCAGGAATATCTTGAAGCTCACCTTGACCAGAGTGCTCTTGACTAGCATTACGGTAAAACCAAAGCTGCACAACTACATTTTTAGTAACATCTTTGCGAACCCAACCGCTAACAAAAGTTACCTGTATTGGATCTACCCAACCACCATTTTGATGCATCTTAACTGTGTCCACAGGGACCTTAACGCACGATTTCCTATCGCTAATACACAGGGCTTTATACTCATCTACATTCCCTGTAGCAAACGCATAGTTGTATAACTCAATGGCATACTTGGCCGTGGCCACAGCGCCATCATCGGTATTCTGCGTAATTTCTTCTGGCTTAGCCGGAAGCGGCATACTCAAAGCCTCAGCACGCTTCTTGGCCTCCTGGGCCGTGGGCGTCCATTTAACTGAGGCAGAAGGCGCCGGCATTGATGTCGGCGTCGCTGAAACCGTGCCTCGCGCCCCTGCACGGCTCACACTTGCACTGGCCACAGCGCCCCCACCAGGCAAAGCCTGCCCAGCCTGGGCGTCTTTACCACCATAAAAGTCCACAAAGTACCAGCCGGCGCTGATACACAGCACCACTACCAGCACTACTCGCACCAGCGGCCAGCGGTCTTGCGGTTTAATGTGGAGCCAGGGTGGCAGCCCACTTCTAGCCCGCTTTTTCTTGTGGCCCGCAATGCCAGTCTCACCGCTACCCTTAGCGCCGCCCTCAAGGTGAGCCTCACCATTAGCCTCACCACCGCCCTCAAAGCGAGTCTCAGGCGCACCCTCATCTTCAGCCAATTTGGCCGTGCTAGGTTCAGCCGCCGGCAAGACGGCTGGCTTATTTTTGAATCCCTTCATTGGGATCGCCCCCGTATTTCAGCTGGTGAACAAGGCTGAAACACGACTTAGTGCGCCAGCCAGTTCAAAACAAAGTTGAATCAGAGTAGCGCACATCACTTTAATTACACAAGGGAATCTGACAATCTGTGGATATTGCATGCAGTTCTGGCATGCATCTACCCCTTACTCAAGAACCTGACGGCAGCCCCGCGCCCCTTTTCAATCTTTTCCAGCTCCCGCCCCTCTACTGCACTTGCCGACACCCACCGCTTAGAAAACAGCTCCTGCGCCGCCTGGATCATGACCCCACAGGCATAGGGATCTTTTTCTTCCCCAATCGCCTTGGCAAACACCGCCTTGGTTTTTAGCCTAAGCTCCTCCCCTTGAGCGCGGTGGAAGGACATTTGCATGAGACTAGCCGCGCCCCAAGCCCGGCACAGTGCGTCGTCGTCGTTAAAAAGCACCCGAGCCAAAACGTCAATTTCACCTGCGCCGCCAACCCAGCCCAAAGCGATAACCACCTTGCGGCGAAGCTGAACCTCCCCGGTAGCAAGCAGGGCGCAAAGCGGGCCCACAAGCCTGTCGCAGTAGGGCGCGTAAAAGTCTAGGTGCCTTAGTTTGGACAGTACCTCAGCTGCCAGGGCGGCGGTAAGCACCCGGATTTTCTCCTCCCCTCCCCCAGACAGCTGCGCCAACAGGAAGTCGAGCCCCGCCTGCCCGTGCTTGTCGAAGCGGGAGGCCAAATAGACTTCTTTGCCTGCCTGCCAATCTGCGCAGATAAGTGCGTAGTGGGCGGCAATGTCCTGGGTTTTGTCGTCTCCCTGCCACATGGCCCCCTCCTTACGTCATTGGTGCCGACGGCGCCCTTGGCTTCGCTCTCGACGCCGGCAAGGCCCAGCTCGCCGCCGTTACCTACAAAATCGTCCCTCGCCTATAAAAACAGTATTGAAAAATCATAGGCGACGGACGATTTTACCTGTAAATCTCAGGTATAGACCCGGAAAGGATTTAGACATGTCCACTGAAATGAGCCTAGCTAAACTCAGTCAACGCCTAGTGCCACCAATTCTTAACTCGCAGGCGGCCACGCGCTTCGCCGCCCTGCACCTCCTGGCACCCGCCCCCATCCCCTTTTGGATGCGCAAGCGTTTTTGCTTGCGCACCCACGGCCCACTGACCTGGGTCACTCCTAAGCACCCTGGCGCAAAATTTAAACTAACTCACCATCCCAGCCAGGCTGGCCCAGATACGCGCCATGATTTAGATCCCCAGTTGGCGCCGGCTGATACTGCGCTGATTTATCTGCACGGCGGCGCCTATATCCAGGCCATGTCTGCTTTCCAGTGGAATATTGTGGCTGGGCTATCTGACCGCACGAGCCTGCCGGTGCTTGTGGTGGATTATCCGCTGGCCCCCGCTCACTGCGCCCAGGATGCGTTTGCGCTGGTGAACGCAGCTATCGACTATGCGCAGCTGCTCTATAAGCGTGTCATTTTGGTTGGCGACTCTGCTGGCGGCGGCCTGTGTGCGTCCCTGGCAATGCAGCGCCGCGACCTGTCTTTAAGCCAGGTTGACGGCTTGATTTTGTACTCGCCGTGGGTTGACGTGACCATGACCAACCCGGATATTGGCCCCATTTTGCCTCGCGACCCGATGCTTGGGGTGCCCGGCGTGAAATGGGCGGGGCAGGTTTGGGCCGGCAAGCTGGCAACTAAGGATCCGCGTATCAGTCCCCTGTATGGCTCATTTGAGCGCCTGCCTCCTATGCGTGTTTTCGCAGGCAGCGACGATATTCTCACGCCCGACGCCGTGGAGTTTACCCGCCGTGCACTGGGCGCGGGGGTTGACGTCAAGCTGCGTTTTGAGCCTGGTGCCTTCCATGTTTATGTGGCCGGGGGCCCACTTATCCCCGAGGCTAGGCGGGCATTGGATTATTCGGCCCAGTTCATCAACCAGATCAGGGGGCTGTAAGGGACTTTAAGAGACTTTAAGTAGGCGGCTTTCAGCGGGAGGTTTTAAGTGGGGGGTTTAAGTCCCCTGGGCTAAGGGCCCCTTGGGGTGGCGCCGGGGTAGGCACGGCAGTGGTTGCAATGCCGACGGCGCCGATCACGACCGGACGTACATTCGCCACGCCGGGCTGATCCTCGTACTCGAAGGACATCTGCCAAACGTCGTAGGGACGCGGTGGGCTCTCAGTCGTCATCCTCGTCCCTCCAGGCGGCAGGAACGACGAGGCGGCCGTCGCTTACCTCGGCCACGGCGATGTCGGAGTTATCGAAGTTGATCCTCGGTTGGAGCCGCACGTCAAATCTCAATAAGTTTGCAAGTGGCTTGCAGTTGACGCTGAAAGCTGCCACGTAATTGCGAAGAAATACACAGAAGCCCAGCAAAACACGTGGAGGGGATCCAGCCTCCGATTCGCACTCCCGCACGGAAGTCTTTTCCGCGCTTGGCCAGCCAGTTCTCATGCACGGTGCCAGACCTTCCCGGGACCAGGTCCAACAAGCGGGCCGTGGGATGGTCCTTCCCGCGAGTGGTCTACGATGCCGGTGAGTTCACGTGAGCCCCAGCGGCGTCGGTCCTGGTGGCATTCCACGCGCGTGCCAGACCTGACGCGGATCGAGGCGTGGAGCCGCTACATGGAACTCATTGAATCCGGGAAGTACGACGAGGCACTGTCGTATTCGCCCTACCTCCAGGACACCAGCAGGAATGGCAATCATATCGAATTCCTGTCCGACGCTGCGCACGCGCATGCACCCAGCACGGTATCCATCGAGCCAGTCGATATCAACTCTTACGCTATCGAGGGGCGTGTTTCCTTCGACGACGGCACAGAAGCCTTGCTCAAGACCGTCACCGTGCTGTCACAGAAGGACAAGGCCAATGGCAAGCTTGGTTGGTGGCACATTGACGCCTCATCCTTCGGATCAACAGTCAGGGCCATGAAGTTAGACAACCTTCGCAGCGTGCGGGTCGGCGACGTATCGATCGATAACCCCCAAGGCTGGTACTACCTATTCCCCGGCAGCTACCGCATCGAAGCAGTCCCCCAGAACCCGGACTACTGGACAATCAAATACGAGTACCCATTAACCGACGGCGCAGGAGAAATCCGCACCAACCCCATCACGCGCCCGTACACTATCGAAGCCAACGATACGCTCAAGGAATGGGTTCGTGAGCAAAGCGAAGCATTCGCGACATCTTGCCGCACTGGAACACCCGATGCCTCCAGAGAAGACGCCTGCGGCGCCCTCGCATACAGCACTACGCCGTTCGACCCTACCCAAGATTATCTTTCCGTCGACCTCGTAGGAACAACATCTTTTCTCCTAGCTGTATCGACTGGCGAAACAGCTCCCACGGACGATGGGCACACACACTATAACGCCCGGTTTAAGTGCACCATCGACTTCGCTTACGACGGCGCGACGCCGACGACGGAGTGCACTCTGGATAAATGATTCATGACGTGTACACGAACATACGCCAGCACTCAGGGGCCACGCGCCCCTCACGCGAGGTAGACACGCGCCTCCCAGGCCTCCAGAACGCCGGGAGCCTCTCGTTCTGCCTCGGACAGGTCCCGGTTGGACAGGATGAGCTCGCCACTCACCCCGCGCGCGACCTCGCCCAGGGAGGCGGGCTGAGAGGACAGATTGACCAGGATCGTGGCCACGGCCTCGTCGAGGGTGCGCCGGTAGGCGAAGACTGCGGGTGAGGGAGTAACGATGCGCTCGAACGAGCCCGCCGCGATGACGGGCAGGCCGTGGCGCACGTCCGCGAGCGCCCGATAGTAGGCGTACACGGAGGACGGGTCACCCACCTGGGTGGCGGCGTTGATCTCCGTGTAGTTCGGGGTGACGCCGATCCACGGGATGCCGTCGGTGAAACCCGCGTTCGGCCCCGCATCCCACTGGACGGGAGTGCGCGCGTTGTCGCGGCCGGTGGCGCGCATCCCAGCCAGGACCGACTCGGGGTCCTCCCCCGCCGCGGTAGCCTCGCGATAGTAGCGCAGCGCCTCCACGTCGCGGAAATCGTCGAGGCCCTGGAAGACCCCGTTGGTCATGCCGAGCTCCTCGCCCTGGTACACGTAGGGCGTGCCGCGCAGCATGTGCAGGGCGGTCGCCAAGGCGGTCGCCGACTCATAGCGGTACTCCTCGTCGCCGAAGCGGCTGACGGCGCGCGGCTGGTCATGGTTGTCCAGGTAGAGGCTGTTCCAGCCAACGCTTCCCTGGGCTTCCTGCCACGCGCTCAAGCAGTCGGCAAGCTCGCCGGGACGCAGCGGGCGGGGGTGGAACTTCCCCGCTTCGAGGCCGAGGTCTACGTGGTCGAATTGGAACACCATGTCGAGCTCGCGTCGGGCCGGGTCCGTGAACAACAGGACATTGTCGCGGCGCACGCCCGGAGTTTCGCCGACCGTCATGGTTCCGGCGCGCCCCGCGAAGACCTCGCGGCGCATCTCGGCGAGGTATTCATGCAGGTGGGGCCCTTCGGAGAAGTGCGGGAAGCCCTCGCCCCACGCGCGCCCGGGGTAAACGACGCCGTCGGGCAGGGCCGGGTCCTTCGAGATCAGGTTGATGACGTCCATGCGGAAGCCGTCGACGCCGCGGTCGAGCCACCAGT
>ERZ773203.242-NODE-242-length-29998-cov-4.613766_pt1 | contig 29998 bp, 25 predicted proteins | sample MGYA00580529_ERZ773203 | MGnify/ENA primary metagenome ERZ773203 (study PRJEB29015, sample SAMEA2738176) | human oral metagenome | biome: human oral; feature: human-associated habitat; material: saliva | place: China | collected 2177 ... | reverse complement strand
TCAACTTCTTTTTTGCATCATGTGCAATCAATCCGATATTCATACTGCTCATTCCTCATTCTTTCTTTGAAAGGTGCTCAGCGGTATTGCCCTCCGAACCCAACTCTGCCACGCGGCATATCATCCTCCCGGTAGATATCCCGCCGTTGTAGCCCGACATTCAGTACCAGTCCGATCTGCACATAAAAGGCGAGCAGTGAACTGACACCATAGCTGATAAAAGGAAGCGTAAGCCCCGTATTGGGGAAGATACCCGTTGCCACAGCAATGTTGCTGAACCCCTGAAAGGCAATGAGTGTGCCGACACCGGTGCAGAGAATACGTCCTTCCATGTCGCGCGCTTTGCCGGCGAGATAATAGCACTCATAGACCAGAATCGCATAGAGCAATAACACGAGCAGACAACCCACAAAGCCCATTTCTTCTCCGATCACGGCAAAGATGAAGTCGGTCTGTTCCTCGGAGAGGAAATTACCGCTCTTCACGGAGGCGAGCGTGTTGTTGTTCAGGCCCTTGCCGAAGAGCTGCCCGGATCCGATTGCCATGATGGAGTTGTCCTGCTGCCAGTTCGCATCCGCATACTGTGCCGGGTACAGAAAGGCCAGAATGCGGCGCACCTGATACTCCTTCAGGAAAGGCACCATGCCTCGCTTCAGCAAAAAGACGGTGCTGACGGCAAAGGGCACGGCGACCAGCAGCGCAAGGCCGATCCAGCGGTAACTGATACCCGCCGCAAACAGCATGGCGGCAATACTGACTGCCACGACGATGGTTGTCGAGAGATCCGGCTCCGAGCTGATGAGTCCGATCGGAATCATCGCAAAGGCCGCAAACAGCAGCAAAAATCGTGGCTGATTGATACCCTCGTAGTTTTTGCCGAGTAGCCAGGAAAAGAACATCGCAACACCGATTTTTGCAAACTCCGACGGTTGCACCTGTCCCAGTGCCGGCAGGACAATCCACCGCTTTGCACCGTTGACACTCTTACCGAAGAAGCGAACCATGAGGAGCAGGATTGCGCAGAGCACAAAAACCGGCACCGCATAGCGCAGCAACTTCTGATACGGAACAAAGCAGAGCAACGCGATGACCGCGATGCCCAGGACCATTCCGGCAGCCTGTCGCCCGACATAGCTCATGTTCTGGTTTGTCGCACTGTTAATCGCCAAAATGCCAATGACATTCAGCGCACAAACTGCAAAAAGCAAGCGGAAGGAAAATACCCGCAAAAAACGTTTTACATCCATTCCGCGCGAGCCTCCTCAAATTCTAACGGAAAAGCCGGAATATTTCCAGTATTTTTATCTAAAATGTCGAAATTTTTCAATCTTTAATCCTCGATATTGGCATCACTGACACGTTGCGCACCCGCATTCAGGATCTCGTCCACATTGGTATAGCCAAAGCAGAGGCGGTATACATCCTTTGCGACGGAAGCGGCATTCGCCGAGGTGTAACCGTAGGGAATATTGACCGTGACCGCGAGCTTCGGACTCTCATAGGGGCCGAACGAGATGAAGAACGCGTGGTTGGCTCTCGTTTTCGACTCCTGTGCCGTACCGGTCTTACCGGCGATATTGACCTCGAAGCCCTTGAAAATACGGCTTGCGGAGCCCGACTCGACCACGCCGCGCATACCCTGCTGTACGGCGTCCCAGTTCTCCGGTTTGACTTCCATGGTGCGGATGACATTCGGATCATAGCTCCGGATTGCCTCGCCCTGCCAGTCGGTCACACGGTCGAGCACCGAGAGATCAAAGACTGTGCCGCGGTTTGCGAGCGCCGTGACATAACGCGAGAGCTGCACATTTGCGAACGAGTTGGTACCCTGACCGATGGCCGACTGCTCCGGACTCTGATCGGAAATCATGGGGTCGTTCTCGATAATTTCGACGCCGGACTTCTGGTCCAGACCGAACATGGTCGCGTATTTATTGAGACGCGCAATGCCGAGTGCGGGATCGTACTCGCCCTGCGGGTTCGTCGCGAGACGATGTCCGAGGTCCGCAAAGAAGACGTTACAGGAATTCCGGATACCGGCAACGATGTTCTGGACGCCGTGGCGACCCGGATAAATCCAGCAGTGCAGCGGCGGCGTAATCGCATCGTAAATACCCGTACAGTTGACGGTGTCATTCAGTCCGCAGACATTTTCCTCGAGTGCGGCAATCGCGGTAATCGGCTTAAAGGTAGAACCCGGCGCCTTTCTGGCCTGTGTCGCATTGTTATAGAGCGGCAGAGATTCATCCTTGACCAGCCGGTTATAGTATTTCGCATCCATCGTATTCGTGAGGCGATTGTTATCATAGCCGGGATACGACACCAGCGCTTTTACCTTGCCCGTCGTCACATCGGTCACGACACAGCCGGCCGTACAGGGATCAAGCGCGAGCTGCGCCGGTGTGATTTTGAGCTCCGAGACCAGACGGACAAAAAAGCTGTAGGCATAGGCCGGACCGCCGGCAGCGAGCTCCGCCTGGGCCGCGGGATCCGGTTCCAGCACACCCTGGTCATAGAGCGCGAGGCAGAGTTCCCTGCCGCCGACCAGATTATTCCGTATCATGTACTGACAGAGCAGCTTTTCAAAGTCTGGATCGGTCTTCAGCGACTCGAGCGAAGAATTGACGAGCGCCTCATACACCTCTTCCGCGCCCGCGTACTTTTTAATGCCTTTGATTGCGGTGGTATTGACCCAGCCGTCCTTGATGCCATCCTGCAGGAACTCGCGAAGCGAGATGGAATCCGCCTTCCAGCGCGCATAGTAGTCCTTGTTGCTGTCTATCTTATCCTTGGAGATGACACCGCTGTCCGCGGAAGTCAGACTCGTGTACATGAAATAGAGAAAGGCGCGCTGATCGTTCGGAAGCTCCGCCATGTTGAGCGGCGATGCGTTCATGAGTTGCTCCCGCATCGCGGCGAGCGAACTCTCGCTGTACGCACTGAGACGCTCCGCAATGTAGCGCTCTGTCTCGCTCGCGGAATCCCCCTTCATGTGATCCAGCGAAAGTACATTGTTCCCGATTAGCTGATAATAGGCGTCTTTGACCGGAATGAGGCGCGCGGTCGAGTCCGTCGTCTCCGTGTTCGGATTGTCCTCATTGACCAGTTTTGCCGCGACAATACCTGCGAGGTGCTGCTCCAGCTGGTGGTAGATGCCGACCTGCAGATCGCGGTCAATCGAGAGGTAGACATCGTTGCCGGCGACGGGCTCCGTCTCGCTCTCGACTTCCATCACATGGCCCACATTGTCGACATACATGGTGCGGGATCCCTTTTTGCCGTGCAAATCCTGCTCCATGTACTCTTCGATGCCCGTGCGGCCTATGGTATCGCTGAGCGTATAGTCCGGATTCTTTTCGCGCAGTTCCTTTAGCTGCTCGTCCGGCATCTTGCCGACATAGCCGATCAGCGAAGAAAACGGCACCGCGTCGTTATAGACGCGCTCGGTCGTCTGCTCACAGTTGACACCGAGCAGTTTCGCCTGGTTCTCGAGGATATCGACTCTCGTCTCATCCTTGACGTGCGTCACCACCGTTGTGCTCTCATAGCTTCGATAGGCCGTGAGACCTATGGTGTAGCGGATATTCACGAGTTCCAGTTTCTCCAGATTGCTGAGCGTGACCGGTTTGCCCTCCTCATCGGTCAGAAGGTTCAGTTTGTAGCTCAGGAAGCGCTTGTTCAAAAGTTCTTCGGCTGAAATTTCGGACGGATACTTGCCCCCGTCCCCCGTCAGTTCGCTCACACGCTTTAAACCGTAAAAGTCACGGAGAAAGCGTTTCCGCGCCTCTTCATTGACACTCGTGTAGTAGAACTCATTGTTCTCATTCAGCCCGATTTCGAGACGGCCCGTCACGGTCTCACCGTGCGCATTCAGAATCTGAATCAGACGATAATACATCTGATTCCGCTGCAGGGCCTTCCGGTACTCGCCGCTGTCTTTGATGGTCACGTTGTACGAAAGGCGGTTATAGGCGAGCAGCTTGCCGTTCGCATCGAAGATATTGCCGCGCGTCGCGGGAATCGCGACAGTCTTCTCCGTCTTTTGCAGATAGTTTTTCTGATAGGACTCTCCATTGATAATCTGCAAATGATAGAGCCGGAAGATCATGATGCAGAGCAGGCCCATGTAGCCGAAGCCGAGCAGAACAAGGCGCGAGGCCTTGAAGTTCTGCTGCAGTCGCTCAAAACGATCCCGCAAAAATTCCAGAAAATCTCTCAGCACTGATTTCTCCTCAGGTCGTTGCTCTTCTCTGATCCAGGAACTCCAACTTCCGGTTGTACCAGAGGAAGAAGCGGTAGATGATCAGCGTAAACAACAGTGAAATGATAATCTCGGGGAAGATGATGGTCCGAAAGTAAAACGGAAAATCAAGCTTGCCGCGAATTACAAAACGGAAGACATAAATATAAAGATTATACAGAAACTCATTGACGGTACAGAGCAGGAGCGGCAGGGTGATATAGCTCTCATAGTAATACTTCGAGAGCGAGCCGTTTAAAAACCCGATCCAGACAAAGAAAAGCGTGAAAAAGCCGAACGCACCGGAATGGAACAAATCCACCAACAGTCCCGCCGCGAGTCCGTAGAATATGCCTGCCCGCTGCCCGTAGATAAAGGCATAGGCAAAGGTAAAGATCAAAATCAGATTGGGCGTCGCCGAGAGAAAGGGAATGAACGGAAAAATACAACTCTGCAGCGCAAAAGCCGCAATCAGCACAAGGAGGTTTAAAAGTGTGCGTTTCATCCTACCCTCCTCACGGATTTTTCGGCAGACTCTCTACGGTCTGCGCCGGCTCGGTTTGCGCGGCCTGAGTTTCGGGCGGCTGTGTGGCCTGGGTCTCCCGGCGCGGCGCTTCGGTCTCCTGCCGCCTTCTCTCCGTCGAAGCCTCGGTCTCTCGCCGACGGGTCTCGCGCGCTTCGGTCTGTCGTTCGGTCTGCCGTCTGGCAGCCGTCGTCTCGCGCTGCATAGCTGCGGTGGTCCTGGCGGCTGCCGTCGTGCTGCGCGCCGTAGTCTCTGCGACGGCTGTGCTCGTCTCGGGTGCCGCGGTACTGCTCTCCGCCGCGCTGCTCTCTATGGCACTGCTCTCCGCGGCAGCGCTCTCTGCCGTACTCTCCCCGGCAGTCGTATCCGCCGCCGAAGCGCCGCTCTCCTCCGAGGCTATCGTCTCCGGCGCAGTCAGACTGTCCGCATCCGGCAAGGTGGTGCGCGGCGTCTCAAAGGAGCCGTCCTCCCGCATCTCCGACTTCAAATCGAGTACGACCAGCACATCCTGAATGGTCTCAAAATCGGCGACCGGTACCAGAGTGCCACTCCGGGTCAGACGATCCGGATCTGTCTTCAGGTCGCCGACATAGCCGATCAGAATGCCCGGCAGGAATTTGGAACTCACGGTGCTCGTCACAATCGCATCGCCGTCCTTGATATCCGCCGTATCGGTGATATCGCTGAGTTTCAATTTGCCCGAGGCATAGAGCTGCAGGCTGCCCGAGACAATGCAGGTGTCGTTTGACTGTATCGCCATGGCGCTGACGCGGCTCACATCGTCAATGATGGAGCGCACCGTCGCGTAGTTGTCGCCGACATCCGTCACAATGCCGATGAGTCCGCCGTCTCCGACCACGTTCATGTCAGGCTTGATGCCGTCGCGCGCGCCCTTGTCAATGCGGAACACATGGAACCAGTTGCCGGTGTCCTTTGCTATGACGCGGGCCCCCGTCATGCGGTACTGCCCGTAGGTCTGATTCAGCTCATAGAGCGCGCGCAGACGGCGCAGCTCATAGCTGTCGCTCTGTAGGCGCGTATTCTCCATCGTGAGAGAAGCGACTTGCTTGCGGAGGGCCTCGTTGTCCGAGAGTGCCGTCCGCATCCGTTCCTGGTTCTTGAAATTCGTATAGACCGCGCTGCCCACGCGGTTCACCCCGGTCTGCACCGGCATGAGCAGGTAGCCAACCGCTGTCCGGAGCGGACGCAACTGCTCGTTTTTGATTGTCGTAAGTCCTATCATGCCGACGCAGGATACGCTGAGCACAATGAGAACCAGGCGGTTATTCGATATTTTCACAATAGACCCCACTCCTTAAAACTGTAGTAGGCATTATCTCCGATGACAATATGGTCTTCCAGCGGAATGCCGATGAGACGCGCCGCTTCCTGTATTTCGGCAGTGACCTTCTGATCGTCCTTGCTCGGGCGCGGATCACCGCTCGGATGGTTGTGAATCAGAATCATACGAACGGCGCGTGCGCGGAGCGCCGCAATCATGAGCTCCCGCACGGATACCACCGAGGAATCGACCGAGCCGCGACTTAACAGACGGTCACAGATCAGCCGCAATTTGGTGTCGAGAAAGGCGGCATGGAGTTCCTCCTGTTCGAGATGCCGGAGGGCCTCCATGTAGTAACGCGCGCAAATCGAAGGGTCGGCGAACGCGGTGGTCAGATTCTTCGCCGCTTCCCGCCGCCAGATGCGCTTCGAGAGTTCGCCGATTGCGACGAGCTGCAAAGCCTTTGCCTCGCCGACGCCGCGAATCCGCATATAATCCTGCATGCTGTTATGAAGAAGTCCCAGCAAGCCCTCGCGGCGTGGCTCTAAATCAAGCACCAGCGCCGAGAGTTCCGTGACATCCTGTCCGCTGCAGCCGCTGCGGAGCAGCAGCGCCAAAAGCTCCTGGTCATCCAGGCTCGCAATGCCGAGACGCCGCGCCTTCTCCGCAGGTCTTTCCTCCGGCAGAATATCTCTCAACTTTCTCATTTGTTTTCCTCCCGAGCTCTCCAGGCACAGCGAGGAAATACAAGTCTATTATAGCACAGTTTATACGAGTCCGGCGTCCGCGAGCTTCTGGAGCGACATCAGGACACCGATTTTCGCATGGGCATAGGTAAGACCGCCCTGGAAATACGCGGTATACGGCGGACGCATGGGGCCGTCTGCCGAGAGTTCGATCGACGCGCCCGAGACAAAAGTTCCGGCTGCCATAATGACCGGCTCCTCATAGCCCGGCATGTCCCAGGCCTCCGGTTTCACGAAGCTGTCGACCGGAGACGCTGCCTGAATGCCGATACAGAAGGCAGAGAGCGCTTCGGGGGACTTTAAGTCGACCGACTGGATGATGTCATGCCGAAGTTCCTCTGCGCGCGGATTGACCGGGAAGCCGAGATTCTGATAAAGCTGCGCCGCAAAAATGGCTCCCTTTTCGGCAGAAGCTGTCACGGTCGGGGCGAGGAAAAGCCCCTGGAAAAACTGTCTGGTGACGCCGAGCGAGGCGCCGAGTTCCTTGCCGAGCCCCGGCGCCGTTAAGCGGTAGGCCGCATTTTCAATCAGCTCCCGCTTGCCTGCGATATAGCCGCCGATCGGCGCGAGACCGCCGCCCGGATTCTTGATGAGGGAGCCCACCAGCAAATCCGCACCGAATTCGCTGGGCTCTCGCCGCTCCACGAACTCGCCGTAGCAGTTGTCGACCATACAGATCACATCCGGTTTCACCGACTTGACAAAACGGATTAACTCCGCAATCTCCGCGACCGAAAGTGTTTTTCTGGCCGCGTAGCCCTTGGATCGCTGAATCTCGACCAGTCTGGTTTTCTCGTTGATGCTGTCCCGAATCGCATCAAAGTCAAAACTTCCGTCCTCTTTTAAGTCCGCCTGACGATAGCTCACGCCGTACTCTCGGAGACTTCCGCGCTGCGGGCGTATGCCGATGACTTCATCGAGCGTATCGTAGGGCTTACCGACCGGCGAAAGGATTTCATCGCCCGGGCGGAGATTTCCGAAGAGTGCGACCGTCAGCGCGTGCGTGCCGCTGACAAGCTGCGCTCTGACCAGGGCGTCCTCCGTCCCGAAGACCGAGGCGTAGACCGCCTCCAGCGCATCCCGCCCGATGTCGTTGTAGCCGTAGCCCGTACTCGGCGAGAGGTGTGCTTCGCCGATGCGGTGCTCGCGGAGTGCGTTCAGCACTTTCATCTGGTTGTATTCCGCAATCGCATCAATTTCCGCAAACCGCGCCTTGCACTGCGCCTCCGCTGCCTCTCCGAGCGCTAACACGCGTTCGGACAGCCCCGCCGCGCGGTACATATCCAGTAAACTCTCGTCCAATCCTGCACTCATCTCGTCTCTTCCCTTCTCTTTTCCACGCGGCGAAGCATCTCCGCTGCGATGGCCTGCTCCGAGGCATAGTCTTCCCGGAGAAACCACTCCGCGTCCCGCTCCCTGCGAAACCAGGTGAGCTGACGCTTGGCAAAATGCCTGGTATCCAGCTTGACGCGCTCCTTGCAACGCAAAAGATCCGCTTTGCCGTCCAGATAGTCAAATAACTCATGGTAGCCTATGCCCTGCATCGATGTCGCCGTCCGCGGCACCCCGCGCGCCGCGAGCGAACGCACTTCCTCGACCAGTCCCGCCCGAAACATGGCTTCTACCCGCGCATCGATGCGCCGGTAGAGACTCTGTCTCTCCATATTCAGCACAAAGTAAGAGAGTTCATAGGGGGACTGCCGCTCTCTCGCCTCTGCATTGTGGCGGGAAATCCGCTCGCCGCTGCTGAGGAAATATTCGAGGGCGCGAAGCACTCTCTTCTCATTGTTCGGATGAATTTGCGCCGCGGCGTCCGGATCGACTGCCGAAAGTTCCGCGTAGAGCGACGCAATCCCCTCGCGCGCCCTTCGCTCCGTCAGCGCCGCATGTACGGCCTCATCCCGACTCTCCTCGGAAAAAGGAACCTCATAGAGCACGGTCTGCAGATAAAAGCCGGTGCCGCCGACCAGAATCGGCACCTTGCCGCGCGCCTGTATCTCTTCGATGGCCTGCTTTGCGAGTTTCTGAAAGCGCATTGCGTCGAAATTCTCCTCCGGCTCCAGAATATCGATCAGGTGATGCGGCACGCCCTGCATCTCCGCCGCCGTGATTTTTGCGGTTCCGATGTCCATGTGCCGATACACCTGCATGGAGTCGGCGGAGATAATCTCTCCGCCTAGCGCTTTTGCGAGTGCCAGCGAGAGTGCGGTTTTGCCGACTGCCGTGGGGCCGGTGAGCGCGACCAGCGTCTGTTTTTCACACAATGCGCTTAAACCTCCGTTCCAGCTCTGTCTTCGTGAGTTCTATGATGGTAGGTCTGCCGTGCGGGCAGTTGTAAGGATTCTCGAGCGCAAAGAGCTCGTCGAGCAAGGCCTCCGCCTCCCGCTGTGAGATATGCTGATTGCCCTTAATCGCCGCCTTGCAGGACATGGACGCGGTCTTTTCGATGATGAGGAGCGGCACATCGTCGGCGCGCTGCCCCGCGAGCAGGCTCGCAAACATCGTTTTCAGGAGTTCTTCCTTTAAGACCGAGGGCAAAATGTCGGGCACGGCGCGGACCGCATAGCTGGGGCCGCCGAAGTGCTCGATCGAAAAGCCAATTTTTTCAAAGCACTCATGCTGCTCCGTAAGGAGCGCTGCCTCCTCCGCGCTTAGCGTGAGGAGGAGCGGCGGCTCCAGGCGCTGCGCGCTCACAGCCTGCTGCCGGTAGTCCCGCAATAACCTCTCATAGTTCACCTTCTCATGCGCCGCATGCTGGTCGATGAGATACATCGAATTGCCGCGCTCGGCAATCCAGTAAGTATCGAAGACCGCACCGACCAGCCGGAGATGCTGCCGCTCCTCGGGGCGAAACAGCGCATACTGTCCGCCGCGCTCCACGGTCTCGAAGGCCGGCTTCTCTTCGGCGACAGCCCTCTCTGTCTCGCCGCCTGTCTCCTGCTCTTTGCGCTCTGCCCGCTCTTCTTCTGCCGCACCCCGCTGCAAGGGCTGCTCTGTCTGTTCCGGCCGATTTGTACTGCGCTCTGTTTCCGCGCTCTGATTCAACTGCCGCTGCCCGTAGGCCGAGAGAAAAGAGGAAAGAGAGAGTTCTTTCTCCGCTTCTTCCTGCTGTCTCTCTGCCTGTAAGCGCTTCGTCTCAAACGGCTCCGGCGGCTTTTCCGCCTTTTTCCGGGATACGTCCGGTACGGTACGCCGCTCTTCCGAGAGCGCGGAGAGGCGAATCAACTCCGCGCGTTGCAGTGCCTCCTCGACTGCGGCCCGGAGAAAGAGATACAGCGCCTGACCGTCCGAGAAGCGCACCTCCCGCTTGGTCGGATGCACATTGACATCGACAACCTCGGGCTTTGTTGTAAGAAACAGGACAGCAAAGGGGAAGTTATGCTGCATCATGCGGTCACCGTAGCCGTCCTCGATGGCCTTCGAGAGCAGCGGGCTCTTGATATAGCGCCCGTTGATGCAGTAGTGTTCGAGCGCGCGACTGCCCCTTGAAATCTCGGGCCTTCCGATAAAGCCGTGCACCGAGAGCCCCTTTTCCTCCCGCTCGACGGGAAGGAGTTTGGTCGCAATCTCTCTCCCGTAAAGCTGGTAAATAATGTCCTTCACTTCCCGGTTGCCGCTCGTGTGGAAACGGCTCTGGCCGTTCGCGAGAAAGCGAATCGAGACCTCCGGGTGTGAAAGCGCAAGCTCCTCGGCGAGCGCCGCGACATGGGCGGTCTCCGTGACCGCTGCCTTTAAGAAGCCGCGACGAACTGGCGTATTGAAAAAGAGATCGCGGGCAATCACCGTCGTCCCGGCCGGTGCGCCGATTTCCTCGAGCGCCGTCTGCTGCCCGCCCTCCGCCGTATAGCGAACGCCGGTCAATGCCTCCCGCTGCTTCGTGATGAGCTCGATTCGCGCGACCGCCGCGATGCTTGCGAGCGCCTCGCCGCGAAAGCCGAGACTCTGCACATGGTGAATGTCCTCCGCCGTACGGATTTTGGAAGTCGCGTGGCGAAGAAAGGCGGTCGGCACCTCATCGGCCGCAATACCGCTCCCGTTGTCCGTCACCCGTATCATCGCGATTCCGCCGTCGCGAATTTCAATCGTGATGACACTCGCATCGGCATCGATTGCATTTTCCGCAAGCTCTTTCACAATCGAGGCCGGGCGCTCAATAACTTCGCCCGCCGCGATTTTGTTGATGGTTGACTCGTCGAGAAGCTGAATGCTCATAGCGCCTCCTGCAACTGATAGAGAAACTCAATCGCCGCACGCGGCGTGAGTTCCGAAAGATCGGCCTTCTTAAGTCTCTCGAGTATGTCGCGCTCCGCGGGCTGTAAGGGCGCCTCACAGGGCGCATGTTCAGCCGGAAAGGCCGCGGCCGCCTGCCCCCGCGCCGCAAGTTCCTTGGCGCGCGCCGCAATGTCCGCCCCGGAGAGCTCCGCCGCAATCTCCCGCGCTCTCGCCGTCACCGTCTCCGGCACACCCGCGAGCTTTGCGACCTGAATGCCGTAGCTCTGATCCGCACCGCCTTTTACGATTTTCCGGAGAAAGGCAATCGTGTCGCCCTGCTCTTTTACGGCGATGCAGTAGTTGTGAACCCCCGGAATGCTCCCCTCGAGCTCGGTCAGCTCGTGGTAGTGGGTCGCAAACAGAGTCTTTGCGCCGGCAAGTCGCCCGGTCGCGAGATATTCGACCACCGCCCAGGCAATCGAGAGTCCGTCGAAGGTCGAAGTGCCGCGGCCGATTTCATCGAGAATAATTAAACTCCGCTTCGTCGCATTGCGGAGAATGTTGGCGACCTCGGTCATCTCCACCATGAAGGTAGACTGCCCGGACGCGAGATCATCCGACGCGCCGACGCGCGTGAAGATGCGGTCGGAGATACCGATCTCCGCCTCGGTTGCCGGGACAAAGGAACCTGTCTGCGCGAGCAGGGCAATCAGGGCCGTCTGGCGCATATAGGTGGACTTTCCGGCCATATTCGGTCCCGTGATTACGGCAATGCGATTTTCCTCGCTGTCGAGCAAGGTATCGTTTTCGACAAAGCGGCCGCTCTCCATCATGCGCTCCACCACCGGATGCCGCCCGCCCACAATGCGGAGCGGACCGTCCGCCGTCAGTTTCGGGCGCACATATTGATAGCGCTCCGCGACATCGGCGAGAGAAAGCAGGGCGTCGAGATAGGCAATGATGCCGGCACTCGTCTGAATGCGCGCGACCTCCGCGGAAAGCTTCTGTCTTACCTCCTGGAATAAATCAAACTCGAGCGTCAGGAGCTTCTCCTCTGCGCCGAGTATGCTCTCCTCGAGTTTTCCGAGCTCCTCGGTCGTATAGCGCTCGGCGTTCGCCAGTGTCTGCCGCCGTTGAAAGTAGTCCGGCACCTGGGAGAGCGCCGACTTTGTGACCTCGAAATAATAGCCGAAGACCTTGTTGTATTTGATGCGGAGATTCTTGATGCCGGTCTTTTCCCGCTCCCGCTCCTCAAGCTCGGCGAGCCACTGCTTGCCCTCGGTGCTCGCGCGGCGGTAGCGGTCCACATCCTCGTGATAGCCGTCTTTGATGATATGCCCCTCGCGGAGTGTGAGCGGCGGATCGTCGGCAATGGCGCGCGCAAGGAGCGCGGAGAGATCCCTTAAGTCGTCGAGCGACTGCGAAAAGTCCCGGAGAAGCGGTGCCGAAAAGCTCTCTAACAAGTCCTTAATCGGCGGCAGCGCCGCAATGGAACTGCCGAACGCCAGCATGTCCCGCGCATTCGCGCTGCCGAGCGTGATGCGCCCCATGAGCCGCTCCATATCGTAAATCGGCGCGAGATACTCTCTCAGCTCCTCGCGGTCAATGTAGCGGGACAAAAATTCCTGAATCGCATCCTGTCTCGCCTCAATTTCCGGTATGCCGAGCAGCGGCTTTTCCAGAAGGTTTCTTAAAAAGCGCGCCCCCATCGCCGTCTTCGTGCGGTCCAGCACCCAAAGCAGAGACCCGTGCTTATTCTTGTCGCGAAGGGTCTCTGTGAGTTCCAGATTCCGTCTGGAGGCGGCATCGATGAAGAGATAGGCGTTGCCCCGGTAAGCTTTCAGCTCGGTAATCAGTTCGCAGCGGTTTTTCTGCGTGTCGTAGAGGTAGCGAAGCGCCGCGCCCGCCGCGAGCGTGCCGAGCGGATAGTCGGAAAGACCGAGCGCCTCCGTGGTCGCCGCGCGGAAGTGTTCGGTGAGCAGCGAGACCGCATTGTCCCTGAGAAAGGCACTGTCCGGCAACTCGCTGACTGCAAGTTCCTCCTCATGCCGGAGGCAGCCATCGAGCGAAAGGTTCTTTCTTTTTAGCAGTTCCGCCGGATGAAACTCCGCCAGAATGTCCCCGAGTTCCTTCCGGCCGTCCGCTTCCGTCACGAAAAAACTTCCCGTCGAAATATCCGCAAAGGCAAGGCCGTAGCGGCCGTTGTCCTCCGAAACCGCGGCGAGATAGTTATTCTTCTCCTCCTCGAGAGCGCCTGCCGCCGTGACGGTGCCGGGCGTCACGACGCGAATCACTTCGCGCTTTACAAGACCCTTTGCGAGCTTCGGGTCTTCCATCTGCTCGGCGACCGCGACCTTATAGCCCCGCTTCACCAGGCGGTTGATGTAAGAGTCGGCGGCGTGAAACGGGACGCCGCACATCGGCGCTCTCTCCTCGAGGCCGCACTCTTTTCCCGTCAGCGTGAGTTCGAGCTCCTTTGACGCAAGGCGCGCGTCTTCAAAGAACATCTCGTAGAAATCGCCGAGGCGATAGAACAAAAGGCAGTCCGGATAGGCCTTCTTGGTCTCCAGATAATGCGTCATCATCGGCGAAAGCGCCACTTTAGTCTCTCCTCTCTCCCATGTAGTAAAAGCCCTTGGACTCCGTAAGCAAAACCGGGACCATCTGCCCGATTAAGCTCTCATCGCCCGGAAAATGAACCATCAGGTTATTTGAGAGCCGCCCGGTCACATAGCCCGCGCGCTGCGGATTCACTTCTTCGACCAGAACCGGCTCTACCTTACCCTCGTCGCGGTCGGCCGCCTTTGAGGCGAACTGCTGCACCAGCGCAATGAGTCGCTGCATGCGGTCCGCGACGACATCTTCCGGCACCTGATCTTCAAACTCCGCGGCCGGTGTTCCGCTCCGCTTGGAGTAGATGAAGGTAAACGCCGCCTGGTACCCCGCGCGGGACACGACCTCGAGCGTATCCTGAAAATCTTCCTCGGTCTCGCCGGGAAAGCCGACAATGATATCCGTCGTGAGGCCGACTTCCGGTAGTTCCCGGTGAATTTTGTCGACCAGGGCGAGATAAGACTCCTTGGTATACCGGCGGTTCATGCGCTGCAAAATCTTGCTGCTGCCCGACTGGAGCGGCAGGTGAATGTGGCGACAGATTTTCGGATTTCGCTTGATGACCTGAATCAGCTCATCCGACAAATCCTTCGGGTGCGGCGTCATAAAGCGGATGCGCTCCAAGCCCTCGACCGCGCAGACCCGCTCGAGAAGAGAGGCAAAGGTCTCGCCGTTTGAAAGCCCCTTTCCGTAGGAATTGACATTCTGGCCGAGCAGCATGATTTCTTTTACGCCATCCTCGACGAGCGCCTTCACCTCGCGCACAATGTCCTCTGCCTCACGGGACTGCTCTCTGCCGCGCACATAGGGGACAATGCAGTAGGTGCAGAAGTTATTGCAGCCGTACATGATGTTTACGCCGGACTTAAACCAGATTTTGCGGCGCGCCGGCATGTGATCCCGGAATCCGTTCCGCTCCTCCGCCGTATCAATGACACGCTGATTTTCGGCCTCGACCGCGTAGAGCAGCTCCGGAAACTTCCAGATGTTATGCGTGCCGAAGACAAGATCCACAAAGCGATATTTCTTCTGAATCCGGAGCACCTCGTCCTTTTCCTGCATCATGCAGCCGCAAATCCCGATCAGCATATCCGGATTCAGTTTTTTGAAATGCTTCACGATACCGAGATGCCCGTAGAGCTTCTCGTTGGCATTTTCCCGCACCGTGCAGGTATTAAAGAGGAGAATGTCGGCGTCTTCGGTCGGAATCTCCTCACAGCCGATTTCCGCGAGAATGCCGGAGAGCTTCTCCGAGTCGCGCGCATTCATCTGGCACCCCATCGTCGTGATGTGGTAGCGCACGGGACGGCCGAGCCGCTTCTTCTTTTCTTCTATCGTATCCTTTAACTGCGCCACAAAGAGCGACTGCTTTTTGCTTTCCTCCATAGACCTGAGACCTTTCTGCCACAACTGAAACATAAAATAATTATGTAAACTTATTTGCGCAAACCCGGCATTTTACCACGCCGGGCAGTACTGCGCGATCACCGCTTCGGCGACCTTGAGCCCGTCCATCGCCGCGCTCGTAATGCCGCCGGCATACCCCGCACCCTCGCCGCAAGGATAAAAGCCGCGCACATTCGCCTGAAATGTCGCATCCCGGAAAATCCGAACCGGCGAGGAGGTGCGGCTCTCGACACCGGCAAGTATCACCTCCGGCGCATCAAACCCCTTGATTTGCCGCCCGAAGCGCGTCATTCCCTCGACAAAGGCCGTCTCGAGCGGCGCATCGAGGATGCCGTTTAAGCGCGAAAACCGGTACTGCCCCGCAAAACAGGGCTGAATGCCGCCAAAGCTCTGACTCTCTCTCCCGGAGAGAAAATCGCCGTAGAGCTGCACCGGAATTTTTCCCTGCCCTGCGAGAAACGCGCGTTTTTCCAGTTCTTCCTGGAAGGCAAGACCTGCGAGTGCGCCCGTGCCGTAGCGCTGAAAGTCCTCGGGCGTGACCGAAACGATGATGGCGGCGTTGGCATTCTCCGACCCGCGGTCGGCATAGCTCATGCCGTTTACGACCGTGCCGCCTACTTCGCTCGAGGCATTGACCACATAGCCGCCCGGGCACATGCAAAAGCTGTAGACGCCGCGCCCGACGGAAGTTTTCGCCGCGAGTTTATACGGTGCCGGCGGCAAAAAGTCTGCCTCGCGTTCTCCGTACTGCGAGAGCGAGATATCCTTTTGGCGGTGTTGTACGCGAAAGCCGACCGCAAAAGCCTTGGCTTCCATCGAAAATCCGCGCGACGCGAGCACGCGAAAGGTATCCCGCGCCGAGTGGCCGGTCGCGGCAATCAGCACCTCCGTTTTGAGTTCGTAGCGCGTGCCGTCCGCCCTCTCGACCAGCACCGCCGAGAGCTTGTCCGCTTCGACACAAAAATCCGCGGCGCGCGAAGAAAAGCGGACCTCGCCGCCGAGGCGCAGAATCTCCTCCCGCATCGCTGTCACAATCGAAATCAGGCGGTCGGTGCCGACATGCGGCTTCTGCTCATAGAGAATCGAGCTGTCCGCGCCGAAGCGGCAAAAGAGCTCCAGCACTTTCCGATTCCGCCCGGCATTGTCCTTGACGAGCGTATTCAATTTTCCGTCGGAAAAGGTGCCGGCCCCGCCCTCGCCGAAGGAGACATTGCAGTCCGGATTTAACGGTTCTCCCGCCCAGAACGCATCGACTGCCGCCTTTCGCGCGGCGGCGGGCAGACCGCGCTCCAGGAGGATGGGCTGATACCCCGCCTCGGCGAGCATGAGTCCCGCAAAGAGACCGGCCGGTCCCGTGCCGATGATCACAGGGCGCGATGTGAGACGGGCCTCGCCCTGCGGCGGCAGCACATAAGGCTGCCGCGTGTCAAGCGTGACATTCGGAAACTTCCGGAAACGCTCCTCTTTCGGGAGGCAAAGCCGCAGCAAATAGACATAAAAAAGCTCCGGCTTTTTCCGCGCATCTATGGAGCGCCGCACAATTTCAATCTCGCCGAGCTCCCGCAAAGAAAGGTGTAAGAGTTTCGCGACCTTTTTCCGGAGCATTTCCTCCGTATGCCGCACCGGGAGCGTCACATTGTTGAGCAGAACGGCCATCAGAGCACTTCTCCCGTCATGGTCTCATGTTCGGCGCGAATTGCGTCGTAGAGCTCGCGGAGCGTCCAGCCCGCATTGGTCTCGGTGAGCGCTGCCTTTAGCGGCAGGCGAATCTTCTGCTTTCTGGTCTGCGCGAGAAACGCGTCGAGCGTTGCACCACTGAACCCGCAAAAGAGCACAAAGGGCTCCGCGTGCTCTCTCGAGCGCACTTCGTCGGGGACCGCCTCCGCCGCGCGGTGGGCTTCGGCACTCTGCGGCTTTCCGCTCACCAGCGCACCGATTCGCGCATCCAGCGCCTCGCTCCCGACCTCCCGGTATTTAATCTTTAAAAGCGCACAAATGGCACCGATACCCGGTGCCGCTTTGTCATCCGGGACATAGCAGAGCAGCGTCCCGCCTTTTTGGTTTGAAAAAATGCGATTCATATCCTTACCTCGTCACTGGCGGCGCTCTGCCCGGCCGAGAGGCCGCTCGCAAAGCACCAATGGAGATTATAGCCGCCGCAGGGGCCGGTCACATTCAGAATTTCGCCCGCCGCATACAGTCCCGGAACACGCCGGAACGAGAGACTCTGCCCCGAAAGTTCCGAGAGGGCAATGCCCCCGGCCGAAACCTGGGCTTTCTCAAGCGAACCGAGCCCCTGCAGCGTAAAGCGGGCAGCCGTGAGCGCTTCGGAGAGTCTTTTTGCGAGCTCCCAATCTCCCCGCTTCACCGCCTGCTGCGGCGTGAGTGCTGCGCGCCGCAGCAATGCACCCCACAAATTTTTCGGCACCAAACCGTTGCCGACCGCCTCTAAATCGGTCGCAAACGGCAGGGAAAGCCGTCTTGCAAAGAAGTCTGTATCTGCCGTAAAGTCCGCTAGGAAGTTTATGCAGAGCTCTGTCTTTCTCTTTTCCGCGAGAGCGCGCCCGGCGAAGAGAGAGAGCTGAAATACAGCGATGCCGGAGAATCCCTCTTTGGTGAGCTGTAATTCGCCGCTTTCTTTCCCCCGCACGGCATTGTCGACCAGAAGGGTCAGCTCCGCCGGTACACGCACGCCCTGGGCCGCGCGGAAAAAGGGGTTTTCGCGCTCGGCAGAGCGGAGCGGGCAGAGAGCCGGCCGGGGAGCCTCGAGTTTAAGCCCGAGTTCTTCGGCATAACGGAAGCCGCTCCCGTCGGATCCCGTCTTTGCGAGCGCACTGCCGCCGAGCGCCAGAATGACGCGGTCTGCATACAGCGGCTTTTCTTCCGTCCGAATTCGAAACCCGCCCTTCTTTTCGCGCTGTATGCCGAGAACGCGGGTGCCGGTCCGCACTGCCACCTGCTCCCGCTCGAGCGCTGTGCGAAGTGCATTCAACACGGCTGCCGCCTGCTCTGCATGCGGATAAATCCAGCCGCCGTGCCGCGAGAGGGGCGGAACACCGAGTTCTTCGAGAAAACGGATGATGGCCTTTGGCGGATAGCGTTTGATTAGCTCCCGCACAAAGTCCGGACCATCGGTGTCGTAGCGCGCGACATCGAGTTCCAGATTCGTATAATTGCATTTACCGTTGCCGGTCAGCAATAACTTTTTTCCGATGCGCTCGTTTTGCTCAAGCAACAAGACCTCAGCGCCCGCTCTCGCCGCAGCGAAGGCGGCAGTCATTCCCGCGGGGCCGCCGCCGAGTACCAGAACCTTCATGGCTTTCTCCTATCCGAGTCAGATGAGATGCAGCTTATGCGCGAGGCGGCAGAGACTCTCGCCCTTCGGGAAGCGAAGCAGTTCTTTCTCGCGGATGGCACCTGTCAGCAACAGCAGCGCGCCGTAGACCGCGACCGCGAGAAAAATCGGCACCAGGGTATAAAGCACGACGCGCCCCGTAAAGCGCTTTAAGAATATCTTGGCGCCGGCCGTCACAAGGCCCATCAGCGCCGCGCAGAATGCGGGCAGGAAGAAACTTCTGCGGATTTCCTGCCGGTAGTGAAGGAGCGAGTGAAGGCTCGCCGCATTCAGAATGCACATGCTGAGCGCAAAGACCATGTCCGCGATCACGACGCCGACGATGCCGAGCTCAAAGATGCGAAGCAGCACCTCAAGGGTCAGCACATGAATCCCGAGTGACAGGGCAGCGTGCATAACAGGCACCTGCATGTGATTGGTGCCCTGCAAAATGGCGTTGCTGACGGTCGAGAGCGAATAGAGCACCACACTCAGACAGCCGAGTTGCATGATGTGCACGGCGAGCTCACTCTTTCCGAAGAGCAGCGGAATCAGCGGGTCTGCCATCACGCCGAGGCCGACCGCCGCCGGAATCGCAACCACCATCGAAAAGCGAATCGCAAGTGTGATGTTCCGCTTGACTTCTTCTCCCCGCCTTGCGCCGACCGCGCGACTTAAAGCCGGCACGAGCGCCGAACCTAAGGAATTGGCAATCATAATCGGGACATTGAGTAAGAGCTTATATTTGCCGGTATAGACACCGTACTGCTTCGCAATCTCGCTCTGCCGCCCGAGATCGTACATGGCCTGTCCGAAGAGCGCATTGTCAAGGATGCCGCTCACATTGTAAATGGCGGTCGAGAGGATCACCGGTACGACCGTGAGCACGAGAAGGCGTGTAATCTCCTCATAGCTCTCCTCCCGGTGCTGCACGTCGAGACGCACCCGTCGCGCTCTGTGTCTGCCGCTCAGCAGGAACAAAACGACAAAGAGTAACAGCGCGGAGGCCGCGCCGACACCGGTGCCGATGGTGCCGCCGGTCGCGCCGAACGCGCGCGCCATTGACTCCTCCTTGCCCTTCGCCACCGCCCACTTCATCAAAAAGTAGGCTGCGCCGACACTGACCAGAGCGTTCAAAATCTGCTCGATAATCTGAGAGAGCGCGGTCGGCACCATGGTCGACTGTCCCTGCCAGTAACCACGGCACACACCGAGATAAGACACAATCCAGACGGTCGGCGCGAGCGCGCGGAGCGGGTAGGCCGCCTCCGGAATCCGGAGAAGCGAACCTGCCAGCCAGTCCGCGCCGAAGAAAATCGCCGCACAGCCTATGCCGCCGACCACCGTCGCATAGAGCAGAGAGGCGCGCAGGATGCGCTCGGCGTTCCGGTAGTTTTTTGCGCCGACCCGCGCGGAAATCAGTTTGGAGACCGCGAGCGGCAGGCTGTAGGACGAGAGCAGCAGAATAATCGCATAGATATTAAATGCCGCCGCGTAGTAGCCGTTGCCCTCGTCGCCGATGATTCTGGTCAGCGGCATGCGGTACACGAGCCCGATCAGACTCGAAATCACACCCGAGGCCGCGTAGATGGACCCCTGTGCCAGAAAGCCGCCGGATTTTTTCGGTTTTCCCGCTGCCGCGCTGCCCGTTCTTCTCTCTTCCATACTGTCCCTCAGCGCCGGTAGCCGAGTCCGTCGAGAATGTCTCTCTGCCTGGACTCCATGCAAAGGCGCTCCTCTTCCTCCATATGATCGTAACCCATCAGGTGCAACATGCTGTGCGCCAGTAAAAAGGCGAGTTCCCGCGTCTCACTGTGGCCGTACTCCGCCGCCTGCGACTTCACGCGCCCCACATTGATCACAATATCGCCGAGCGGCACTTCGCCGGTGTCCGGATTTTTGTCTTCTTCACCAATCTCCGGAAACACACCGGGCGCTTCGAATTCGAGCATCGGGAACGAGAGCACATCGGTCTCGCGGTCAATGTTCCGAAACTCCCGATTCAAGCTGCGGATGGCTGCATCGTCCACAAAACTGAGCGAGACCTCCGCCGCAAACGGGCAGTGCTCGGCAGCGAGGCAAGCGGCAATCACCTTCTCCGCAATCTCTTCGTAGGGAAGATCCAAGGTCTCTTCCGTCTCATAGCAAAACTCGAGGCTCATCTCTTTTCCCTCCGCGCGCGGACATCCCGCTTTTCTCTCTGATAGGCCGCGCGGCGTTTCTTTTCGGCGCTCTCCTTTTCCTCGTACTTCTCATAGGCATCGACAATCTGCTGTACGAGCGGATGCCGCACGACATCGCGGCTTGTGAGGCGGCAAAAGCCGATGTCCTCGATGTTCGAGAGCACGCGGGACGCCGTGTCGAGACCCGAGACGGCATCCGCCGGCAAATCCTTCTGGGTGAGGTCACCCGTGATAATCGCCTTCGAGCCGAAGCCGATGCGGGTCAGAAACATCTTCATCTGCGCGGGCGTCGTATTTTGCGCCTCATCGAGGATGATGTAGGCGTTATCGAGGGTGCGGCCGCGCATATAGGCGAGCGGCGCGACCTCGATCAGTCCCTTTTCCGCATTGTGGAGATAACTCTCGGCGCCCATAATCTGATAGAGCGCATCGTAGAGCGGCCGGAGATAGGGATCAATCTTACTCTGTAAGTCGCCCGGGAGGAAACCGAGCTTCTCGCCCGCCTCCATCGCGGGGCGCGTTAAAATAATGCGCTCGCAATCGCCGTCGCGGAACGCGCGGATGGCCATGGCCATAGCGAGATAGGTCTTGCCGGTACCCGCAGGACCTATGCCGAAGGTAATCATGCGCCGCGCGATGCTGTCCACATACGCCTTCTGTCCGAGTGTCTTCGGTTTGACCGGGCGCCCGGAAGCGGTGCGGCATATCATCTCGCGGTCAATCTCGAGTATCTTCTCCTCGCCTTCGGCAAAGGACAGGGAGAGCGCATAGTTCACCGTCTGCTCCGAGATGGTCTCACCGCGCCGCGCGAGCGCGACCAGGTTCGTAAACACGGAGATGGCTTTCTGAACCTTGCTCTCTTCGCCCATCACCTTGACGCTGCCGTCGCGCTCAATCATCGTGACCTGCAAGGTGCGCTCAATTTTATGGAGGTTCACATCCATGTGCCCGCAGACATTCTTCTCAAGCTCTGCGGGAATATCAATCGTCTGCTCTGTGCTTCCCATCTTCTCTCCCTCATAAGTGCAAGACGCCCGGTCTCGTTGAGACCGGGCGTCAAATATGCATTAGTTGAATTTACGCTTTCTTGCAGCCTCGGACTTCTTCTTGCGTCTGACGCTGGGCTTCTCGTAATGCTCTCTCTTGCGAATTTCCTGCTGAATGCCTGCCTTCGCACAGTTTCTCTTGAAACGTCTCAGTGCGCTGTCCAGACTTTCATTTTCTTTCACAATCACGTTTGACATGAAACGGCCTAACCTCCCTCCCGGTTGTGAAATTGAAATCCTGTTTAGTATAGCACAATTCCGGAAAGCGTCAAGGGGTATTTCAGGCTTCTCGCCTGCCCTCTTCGCTACCCGCAACAAAGCCCCGGTTTTGCCGGATAAAACCGGAAAAACCGGGGCTCTTCTCATCAAGTCACTGTCAGACCGATCGGAATTATCTCTTCTCGGACTTGTTCTGCTTCACAAGGTAGTTCGGGTTGCCCGCATCCTTGCCGACATTGAACTGATCCCAGAGGAAGTCGATGCTGACTTCGACAGCCTTCTTCTGGCTTGCCTTGTCGTCGTTCTTCGCGAGAACCGTCGTGGAACCGGTCGTGTAGACACCCTCGGCGTCCGGATCCATTGCGACCGCGAGGAACAGATCCATTCTGTTGTCCGTTGCCGGGCTGCTGAGAATCGTCGCATTCGTGATGACCTTGCGAATCTCTTCATCGGAGAGCTTCTTCAGTGCGGACAGTCTGATGAAGTCCACACCGCCGACCGTGAAGTAGTCGCCCTCGCCTGCGAGCGAGTTCACGAGCTTGAAGACCGGCTTGCCCTCGTCAATCGTCGGATGATACTGCTCGCCGTCCATGTAGAGTGCGATGCCGAGCATATCCGCTGCCTTTCCGCTGTCCTCGAGACCCTTCACATTGAACTTCAGGCTGCTGAGTTTTGTCGCGATGCTGCCGACATTCAGGACATCCGTGCGGAATGCCTGTGCGTAACCCGGATACATCTGGTTGATCGTGATGTTGATCTGGTGGCTACCCTTCGTGTTGATCGTGTTGTACGGTCCGACATTCTTTGCGATTGCTTCCGGCTTCTCAAACTCTGCGCTGAACTCGACGCTGTTGTAGCCCTTCTGGTGCTCCTTGTATGCGTCAATGCTGTAGTCGCGCGCAATCTTGTTGTAGTCCGCGGTCGCTCTCGTGAAGAAGCTGTCATTGACATAGGCCTTATCGCCGATGCCGTCGACAATGCTCCAGCCGTTCGGCGTCATCTCGTTGCCGTACTGCGCATAGAGGCCGAGGTCTGCGAATGTCATGCCAAAGTCGCCCGTCGTCGCCTTGGTGGTGACATTCAGCGTATCCGTCCAATACGCATAGCCGGTTCCCGCGAGAACCATGGACAATGCAAGGAGACCGCCGATGATCGATTTCTTACCTGCTCTTCTCATACCCACTACCATCCTTTCTTTCCGTTGCCTGTAGCCCTTCCGGCTTCCGTTTACAAGCTTAGTTTAGCGGAAAGCGGCTGTCCGGGCATCCGGCGAAGGTTCCGCCTTTTCGGAACTTTGGAGGGGCTTTTTCTACACCGAAAGTGGTATGGCTGCGTCTGTCCGTGCCTCTGTCCGTACCTCTGTCCGATAGAAGAAGCACTGACTTCCGTCCTGTACCGTGAAGAGGCCGTCCGCCGGAAGTCCCGCTTTGTCCGAGCGGCACATGACGGGCTGCCGCCTCTCTTCCCCGAGTAACAGAAGACTCTCGAGACTCGTCACGGAGACCGCGTCGTCCGGCAGCGGAAGCGCCGCTTCCGTAAAGACCAGACGGCTCCCGTACTTCCGAAGGAGGCGACGCAGGAAGAGCGCCTGTACCTCCTCCGCCGTCGGCTTTCTCGCAATCAAAAAGGCTGTGAGCAGAAGAACGAGACCGGACAGCGCAAATATCACGCCGACAAGCAGACGGAGGATGGGCAGCGCCGCTGTCTTCCGCTCTTTGGTTGTGATACTGCCCTGTTCGGAACAGTCCGCGTCCGGCTTCAGCTGGTAAAACGTGTTCTTGCTGTCGACCGGCAGGGAGAACGCAAGGGAAAAGGGCTGTTCCGCTGTCTTATCCGCGCACTGCAGCGAAAAGGTCCCCGAAAAAACCAGCTTACAGCTCCGCTCAAAGCTGCCGCCGAGTTCTTTTTCGATTCCCGTTAAGTTCTCGCTGTAGTCCGCCGGACGGACCTGCACGGTCTTTTGAATCTCCGCTGCGCCGTCCTCTCCCGCCGGGATTTCGCCCTCTTCGAGCGGAAACTGCCGGGTAAAAATTGTCTTTTTCCCGCCCTCGGTGCTGTAATAGCCGGACAGCTCCACGCCGATTGTATAAGTCCCGCTGCTCACCGCACGCGTATCGCCGCTGCCCGCGAGCTTCGCGCTCAGCTGAAACTCGATATAGTCGGTGAGGCTCGCCGGATAGACCTCGCCGTTTTCAAGCCACTCTCCCGGATACACCGAATTTTCGAGGAGATGCACTCTCGGTGTTCCGGTCGCGCCGACCGTATAGCTATAGAGCGTTTTTTCTTCCAGGCTGCTCTGACGCCGCAGCGCGTTTAAAAAGAGCAGCACACCCGCCATCAAAAACAGCACGCCGAGCAGCGCTGCCGTACATTTTCGCCGCCCGTCAAATACAGGTCTCTGCCATCCCGCTTTTCTCTCCATGTAGCCCCCCACGATTCCTGTCTCAGGTTCCTGTCTTTTTCTCCCGCAGTCCTCTCTGAATCTCCTCCGGCACTTCCCGGCTGCTGTTTAAGAGCAGCACCGGTATGCCGATCCGCGGCACCACGCGAATCACTCTTCCCGCAATCTGATTCGGCGAGACGGGTGCCGTATCGGCCGAGGCATTGTTGTCGCCCTTGGTGATAAACTGCCGGTTTCCGGCCTCATCCTCCCGGATTTCCTGAATCCGGTGGGTGATGCTGATTTTGTCCCGGTGATAGCTGATCACAGTGCCCGCCGAGAGCGTATCCAGCTCTTCCTCCGAGCTTAACTTTTGCACCAGAATCACATCGCCCGGATGAATGCCGGGCTCCATGCTCCCTGTCAGGATGACGGTCGGATAGACCGGAAACACGCCGATGCAAAACCAGTAAAAGGCGACCGCGCATAAAAGTTCCGCATACCAGACAAACGATACACCCTGCCGCTCCGTCCGCGCGCCGTATTCCTCCCCGCGGTACTGTTCCCGCAGATAGAGGAGAAAAAAAATCGGAAAGCAAAGGCCGATCGCGCTGCTCGCAAGCCAGGGCAGATCCGGCAAAAACGGAAAGACATGCTGAAACACACCGATGGCACCGGCGTAGAGCACCGAAGCGCCCATGCCGCCAAAAAGCACGAGAGCACTCCGCACCGCGCTGTCCGCCAGTGTCGGCAGCACGGTGCTCGCCGCAAAAATAAAGCAGTCTTCCGCACTTCCGAGACGAAACACCCTTGAATAATTCAGCTCCGTCAGTGCCAAAAAGAGGCTCAGCAGTACCGCTGCCAAAGCGCGGCCGCGGATATGCCGCCTGCTGAGCCCGAGTCCGTAGCTCCGCACCCACTCCTTTGCGAGGAGCGGCGCAAAGAGCCACAGCATATTTTTACCGATACCCGGCAGCGAAGTGTCATACGGCGTCGCCGACAAACACTTCAGACAGACCCCTGTCAGAAAGCGGAGTGCCAGAAACACAGCTGCGCCGGACAGCGCATAGAGCCTTATACTCCGCCTAAGCGTTTCGCGCCTCTGTACCGAAACCCGCGGTACACTCGCATACAGCACGCCCCCCGACACGCCGTAATACAAGAGACAGGCAGCTGCGCTGCTCTCCGTCAAGGTTCTGACTGCCGGGATCAGACTCCCCGCGAGCATTGCGAGGAGCAAGAGAAAGGCGACATTCATGGCGCGCCTACCGCCGTGTCCTGTGCCTTCCGGGCATTTGCCGCGGTCGCGCGGTCATCGAACAGCGCGCCGTCCGGTATCACCTCGCCCGCCGCATCATAGAGCACAAGATTCACCGGAAAATGTACGGCTGCCTTGCCCGTGAGTTTCAGTCTGTCCGTCCAGTACGCGTAGGCCGTGAGTGCGCCGAAGCCTACCGTTTCCGCTGTCTGTCCGCCCTGCGCCTGCTCGAGCAGTAGATCGGTCTCAAAGGCATAGGACACCCAGATGCCGTTCTCCGGAAAATCGCAGTCCGCAATCGGCAGAGCCGTGAGCTGTTCCTCTGTCACGGCGAGCTGCTCGGGCAGCTCGACTGTCTCGGCCTCTTTTGCCGCGCGGAGATACAGGCAGGCATAGAGCGTACCGTCTGTCTCTTCCGTGCTCTGATAGAGTTCCGCCGTCCGCGCCGTCATAAAGCGGGCATCCGGCGTAGTAAGCGTGTATATGCCCTCCGGTAACGCGAGATAGACGGCCTCCGGCGTTAGCGTGACTTTCTCGCCTTCCTTCGTAAAATCCGGCTCCCCGGTCTTAACCTTCACGCCCTTTTCCGCAATCGGGCAGCGGATGTAGAGCTCTTTCTCGCCGTTTAAAAAACTCTCCGGCACGCCCTCCGGAAACGTGAGCGCCGTGCTCTTGCCGTCGGCATCCACGTTCACCTGTACCGGCACTTCCTCTGTCTCTGTCCCGTCCGCCGTGCGGATTTCCGCCGTGACACTTCCGGTCTCCGAAAACGTGCAGTCAAACTCGCCGGTCGAGAGCTTCTCTTCGACCCGCAGATTGCCGTTCCAATAGGCATAGCCGGTCCCGACAACCGCAAGGCAAAGCGTGAGCACTGCCCCGGGCAGCAGTTTTTCCGGTCCTCCCCGTCTTCTCATCTCTCCGGTCCTCCTCTCTCAGGCCTCAGTCCTGCAGGGCGAGCAGGCCGCCGCATTTTCCGGCGAAGACCGCCGCCTCGACCCGGCTCTTTAAGTCGAGCTTTCCGAGTATGCTGCTCACATGCTTTTTGACGGTTCCGAGTGTGATGAAGAGCCGCTTTCCGATCTCCGCATTGGAGCAGCCCTGGCTCATTAGGCAGAGCACCTCGACTTCGCGCTCGGTCAGACTCTCGAGCTTTTTCTCCTCTTCGGCCGCCAGATTCAGCTTTTCCATCAGCGCGCTCGAGTAAAACTTACTGCCGCGCTGCACGGCGCGGAGGCCGAACATAATCTCTTCGATAAACGCATCCTTCAGGATATAGGCGTCCACGCCCATCTCCCGCGCGCGGAAAAAGTCGCTCTCCCGGGACGAGGACGTGATGCAGATGGTTCTCACCTCGCGGCGGCTCTCCTTGAGCCACTTTAACAAATCAAACCCGCTCTCTTCGCCGAGGCGGAGGTCGACAAAAGCGATGCTCACCGCGGATTTGTCAAGACAGGACATAGCCTCGTGCACCGTGCCTGCCTCCAGAATCTCCTCCTCCGGATAATACATGTGTATAATTTGCTCCAACCCCTTGCGCGAAACCGGATGGTCATCCACGACCAGATACATATGCTCTCCCCCTCTTTCCCGTGCTCACCGGCAAGGTGAGCCTGATTTCCGTCCCCTCGCCCGGCGCGCTCTTCAGCGCGAGCATACCGCCGAGCAGTGCCGCAACCTTCTTCATACTTCGGATGCCCTTGCCCCCCGTTCTTACCGGGCGTCCTTCCCGAAAACCGCTGCCGTTATCCCGAACTGTCAGCACATAGCCGTCGTCTTCGGCGTGTACCTCAACCGAAATTTCCGTCGCGCCGCCGTGGCGCGCCGCATTGTTGACCGCCTCGCAGGCCACGCGGTACAGAACCGTCTTCTGGGCTGCCGAGAGAGTCTCCGCACCGGCATCTACCTCAATCGGAATTTCGACCTCGTACTGCCGCTCTGCCTCCGCCATGTAACTGTTCAGGCGTCCGGTAAAACTCTGTTCGCCGCTCTCGGCAAAGTTTCGCCCGTAGACCGTCTCCCGCAGTTCCCGCATCGTGAGCGCCGCCGTTGTTTCGAGCGTCAGGATACGCGCCAAAGCATCCTGCCTCTTTGCCTCGTCGCCCTTCACAAAGAGCTCTAACTCCTTCAAGCCGCAATTTAAGCCGAACAACTTCTGAATGACCGTGTCATGGATTTCGTCGGCAATCCGGTTCTTCTCCTCCGCCGAGATATAGGCCTCCATCTGGCTCTGCATGTCAAGTCCGCGGAAAATGATGCCGCAGAGCCGCACATAAAATTCTCGCTCCCGGCGCGTCAGCTCGGCCATGATCGGCCCTTCCGCTTCGAGATCATCGGGATTTGCGACTTCCATCATCAGAATGCCGCCGCCCCCGCTGCCCTCGAGCGGAAATACTTCATAGGTCTGTCCGCTGACCCTAAGCGTCGCCGGACAGACTTCCTGCGAGACAACGCGCGACACGAGCTCTTCCCCCTGCTTTTGCGGCATGCCGCGGATGATGACTTCCTGTATGGTCTGTTCCTCGCTCCAGCGGAGCAGCACGGCGCCGTGCGGCGAGACACTCCCCGCGACCAGAGTTGCAAGCTCGCTGAGCACCCGCTCGGCATCGTTCATCGCCATGAGGGAAAACCCCTCGTACATGTCGGCGACGCGCGCCAGTGCGCGCTCTGTGCGCCGGTTTTCCTCGACCAGACAGAGATTTAACGCCTTCAGCTCTTCGCGCCGCGCGCGGACGGAATTTTCGGAGCTTCGCAGCACATAGAAAGCGCCGAACATGACGAGCACCCCGACCAGAATATTGCTCTCGAGACGCACCGGATTGCCGTCGCTCTTGCCCGCAAGTGCACAGCCGAAACACCAGAGCACGGCGACGAGGGAAATGCGGCTGCCCAGATTGCCGCTCAGACTGATCAGAATGCAGCAAAAACCGTACCAGAGATAGGAGCTCGAGAGACCGCCGCTCATATAAATAAAGATGCCGTAGGCTGCGAGCTCAAGCCCCAGAATCGCGCCGATTGCGCGGCGGCTGCGCTCTTCTTTTAGAGTCTCCGCCCGCAGATAGAGCGCATTTCCCAGGAGACAGGACACCAGCATGCCGATGACAATACCCCAGGCGGACGGGTTTAGAATGCCGCGCGTCTGCATCCCGCGGAGGTAAACCGCCGTCGAGAGTAAGAGTGAGGCCAGTCGAAGGCGTATACAGAGCTCCAGATATTCATCCCGTTTTTCTGTCATATCCCCCATACAAGTCCCCCGGTTTCCCCTCGGCTTCAATTTTGTCGATTTTCTTAAGTGTAGTTTATCGCCGCGTTTTGCATTTATGTATACAAAAAAAGGACAAAAAGCGCTTTCTTTCGGCAAAACATTCGGTTTACTCTATTTTCCTCAGTATATCGTAAATCTTAAATTATTACAAATAAATGAAGGCCATCTCGCGTATCTTACTGTACACTATCATGCCATTATGTCGCTTTATTCACCGAAATACAGGCGTTTCCCACAAATTTACATCTTTGGAACCATTTATCCGGTGTACAAAAGACGGGGCTGAAAACCATGCCTTGCGCACGCAAAAAGGTGCTTTCGCACAGCGCCTTTCTTCTTACCTGTTTTGCCTGCAAGTGCCGACTCTTTCGGCTCTCCGGCTTTTACCGCTCTTCTTTCTTCTTCGCGACCGCGAAGCCTGCGAGCAGCATGCCGAGCGCAAGACCTGCGTAGTTCAGCGCGAGCGGCGCCTCACCGGTCTTCGGGAGACGGCGCTTTCTGCCCTGCAGCGCGGTGCCCTGCGCTGCGGTCGGCTTCTTGCCGCCGTTCTTCTCCCCGAGTTTCCCATCGCCCTGCCGGTCCGCGTTCTTCTGCGGGGGCGGCTCGACCGTGCGCGGGCAGGAGGAGCATGAGGGCCAGTGCGCCGGTGGCGGTCATAATGATCATTGTCTGCCTGCGCTCGCGGGCCATGTCGCACCGGTGCAGCAGCACGTCCTGAAGGCGGTCGCGCCCGGCACTCCTGTCGGCGTAGGTGCTGGGGTGCTCGGAGTCGATTGCCGCCTCCCTGGTTGCGTCGCTGTCATAGGTGTCGCTGTCGTAGGTGGAGACCCTCCCGGGAAGTAGTGGCTGGATCGGGTCGCACTCGATCGTCTTGCCCGGGATCTCGAAGGTCGGACTGCTCAGCAGCAGCCAGGCGATGACCAGGGCGGCCAGGACGGCCACGGCAACCCGTAAGGGATGAGGCGGCGACGCTGTCTTGTCAGCCTTCTCAGCCATGTTCTCACTCCTGCCCACGACGGAGGTCCAGAACTTCCGCCCGGCCTCAGCGTAGGCCCAGAAGTGCCGGAATCATGGGGATTCTTCTCCCCATTGACGCCGACAACGCTTCTGGACTGACACCGTGAACAAGTCCTTCCAGCCCCTGTCCGGACCGATCTCGGCGCGGAACTGAACCGATCTCGGTGCGGAAGTGGACCGATCTCGGTGAAAAAGAGGGCGCTCAGTGGGCGATGATGACGCCGAGGTTGCGCGGGCCGTGGACGCCCTGGACGCGCACGAGCTCGATGTCCGCCG
>ERZ773203.237-NODE-237-length-30256-cov-16.663389_pt1 | contig 30256 bp, 24 predicted proteins | sample MGYA00580529_ERZ773203 | MGnify/ENA primary metagenome ERZ773203 (study PRJEB29015, sample SAMEA2738176) | human oral metagenome | biome: human oral; feature: human-associated habitat; material: saliva | place: China | collected 2177 ... | reverse complement strand
ACTTCACACTGTCCATTACACCAACAAACGGAACAGAAAGAGAGTACAATCAGTTTGATCTTCCATTCACTGTAACCAGCTATAGTCGCTTGAAAGGCTTCTCAGGAAATAGTCGTGACAAGGCTGAAGCATGGCAGGTTGCAAGCTATGAGGTAAGCACGGATGGTACAAACTGGTCTGCTCCAACAACAACAAAGCCAGAGATGGTAACAGCAATGACTGAGAGTGGTAATGGTGGTACATCTGGTGAAGCAGGTAATCTTAAGTTGACGAATGATTATAAGGACTATGCGCAGATTCGTAATCAGGAGTTAAAGGCTGCAACAGAGGTTACAACTCGCAAGGACTTGTCTATGATAAATGGCAAGCAATATACTGCTAACTGCTATATTGTTTCTGCTCCTGGTAAGTATAAGTTCCCATTGTTCTATGGAAATAGTCGCGAGAATTCCACTGATAATACGCCTTCTTTCCAGAACAGTACAAACAATGCAAATGCTTTGAAGTATTTCCATGGAGGTATAGAACAGGAACCAAATAACTACATGATACCTTACCCTGACATACACCAGTGGGTATATGGTGCTAAACTTCTGTGGGAGAGTAAGACAGGTCTTGTGAAGGTTACAGCCACAAACCGTAATGGACATACACAGCCACATTCAGGTGGTAGAGACATTTATGTAGAGTTTGAGGTTAATAAAGATAATATAGAAACGGGTAATGCTATCATTGCCGTAACCCTTAATGGCAAGGTTGCATGGTCATGGCATATCTGGGTTACAGGTAAAGAGGTTGCTGACGTACAGTCAGGTCACTTCCTTAGCGAGCCTATCGGCTTTGTTCCAACAAAGTGGATGCGTACTACTTACAGACAGGACCGCTACGTGAAAGTAACTGTTAAGCAGCCACGTTCTGGTAAGACAGCGTCTGTTGTGTTTAAGCAGAAGCCACATGAGGAGACTCCAGAAGGTCAGGCAATGCATTATCAGTGGGGACGTAAGGACCCATTCTGGCCTGGTATGGATGGCTTGACAGCATCAGAAAACAAATTTGATGGTGGTATCTCTCTTGCAGAGTCTGTACAGGAACCAAGACTGATGGGCCGTCCACGCCACTTAGAGTATGTATTTACTTCAAAAGCAACATACTTTGGTGGTACTTGGGATTGGAATAATAACCCTGGTTATTACAATTCTTATCTTAATCTTTGGGATGCTAACAATGAAACAGGTTATGGATATACAGGTCCATTCGTGAAGACTATCTACGATCCAAGCCCTGCTGGCTTCCATGTTCCACGTACCAGTCAGTTGAGCAAGGTTGGTAATGATAAGTATGTTGTGAGTCCTAAGATGGGATATATGGACCCTGAATATGTGTCTGATGGGGCAAAGACTCCAGATATTGGCTACTATTGGACGAGTGAAAAGAGCTTTATTAATAACAATGGTACAGACGCTGCATTCTCAATCTTTGGTATTACGGATGCAAATAGCAAGATAGGGGTGAACGGTATAAATAATATTGTTAACCCATCAATGGCTTACTGTGTCCTTCCAATCAAGGAATAGTCTTTTAACTAAATAATTATAGTAGCTTGTTTTACTATATTTCATAAAAAAAGCTGCAGTCGTAATGGCTGCAGCTTTTTGGGGTTAAGGTGAGAAAGTTATTGCTATTTACTTTTCCTGTCACTATTGTCATTCTTTTTAGATGCATAAGACGTTGTTATACAGCAATGTAGACTTAAATGTTAAAAGTGACAGGAAACTAAAAACAAACTTGTTTTGTAGTTATAGGTTCATTAATACGGCTAAGATTAAACGTGAATCTTCAAACCATCGTAGGCAAAGAAAACATCATTTGGAAGGAGTTTTTGTGCCTCTTCATGTAAGCCAATCTTATGGGTGAGATGGGTTAAATAAGTGCGTTTTGCTCCTATCTTTCGACTGAAATCAATGGCTTCAGATATCAACTGATGGGAGTGATGCTCACGTTCCCAGCGTAAAGCGTTTACAACCAGTGTCTCAACACCTTCAAGATAGGGGAGTTCCTCATCCTTAATAGTTTTCATATCCGTTATATAAGCGAGTTTCCCAAAGCGATAACCAAGGATGGGTAGTCCGCCATGCATCACAGAGATAGGCATCACTTCGATATCACCAATCGTAAACTTTACATGCGGTTGAATACTATGAAGGTTCAGTTTGGGAACTCCTGGATAGGGATTGTCTGTGAAACAATAAGGGAAGTTATGGCGTAAGCCGTCACAAGTGTTTTCGTTGGCATACACTTCTATATCCCCCAAGGTGCAATAAGGGCGCACGTCGTCAATCCCTCCTACATGATCATAGTGGATATGCGTAATCAATAAGCCATCAATCTTACGGAAAGGTTGTGGCAACATCTGTTGGCGAAAGTCAGGACCGCTGTCAATGACAATACGCGTCTTTACCGTTTCCAATAAAGCAGAGGTGCGCAATCGGTTGTCGCGTGGGTCCTTACTCTTACAAACATCGCAGCTACAGCCAAGTACAGGAACACCATTGGAGGTGCCAGTACCGAGGAAGGTGAAGCCTCCCCCGACCCCTCCGAAGGGAGGGGAGCCCTTAATGGATAGTTCGTTGCTTATAAGTTCTTCTTGCTTCAATGGATATAGTTGTTATAAGTTCTTCTTGCTTTAAAGGATATGTTCTTAAAGTTGGTTTGATGTTTAATTATAAGTATTTCTTAATTAAAATCTTATTTATAACGAGTGTCTATGGTCGGATATTGCAGTTGTCATGATACATCTTAATATTAAGCTATACCACAACATAAAGCAGTAGCTACTTTTATTTAGCACTCCCCTCCCTTCGGAGGGGTTGGGGGAGGCTTTCTCCCTTCGGAGGGGTTGGGGGAGGCTTTAATTTGGAAAAGTATTCACCTCTGGATGTATCTCAATTCCAAACTTCTCCTTCACATCATGCTGAATTGTCTGGTAGAGTCTGACTACGTCAGCACCTGTTGCACCACCAAGGTTCACCAATACCAAAGCCTGCTTATCGTAAACGCCTGCAGGACCTAATGCCTTACCCTTCCAACCGCATTGTTCAATCATCCAACCAGCTGGAATCTTCTCATGGTCAGCATCAATAGTATAGTGGGGCATCTGTTCATATTGCGCTGCCAACTCCTCGTATTTAGCTTTTGGAACGATAGGATTCATAAAGAAACTACCCGCATTACCAATCTTCTTTGGGTCAGGAAGTTTCGCATTACGGATGTCGGTAATCGTCTGACGAAGTTCTGTTACGGTAGGATTCTCTATACCTTGTTCAGCCAATGCTGCACGAATATTACCATAATCGAGTTTAGGTTGATAAGTCTTAGAAAGACGATAGGTCACCGATGTGATAAGATAGTTATTGCGCCATTCATGCTTAAACTTACTCTGTCGATAGCTGTATTCGCAATCAGCATTCTTGAAATGATGCACTTCACCAGTGGCAATCTCCACCGCTTCAACCTCATCAATCAGGTCTTTAGCTTCCACACCATAGGCTCCGATATTTTGTACAGCACTCGCACCGCACTCTCCCGGTATGATAGAAAGGTTTTCTGCACCATAGAGATCGTGAGAAACACAATAGTCTACAAAATCATCCCATACGTAAGCTGAGCCACAACGTACACGTTCTTCGTCGATTTGCTCGATAAAGGAGATGCCAGAGTGGAGTACGGTTCCCTTGAAATCACCAGTGAGTAGAAGGTTACTACCCCCACCGAGAATCAGTAGTGGATAGTCCTCTTCCTTCAAGGAGCGCACAAGTTCCTGTGCTTCCTCTACTGATTTGTATTCAACAAAACGCTGACATTTGGCGTCAATGCCGAAGGTATTATGCTTTAGTAGACTATAGTTATGTTCTATTTTCATGTTTCTGATATTGTTTTTGCGTTTCCCTTTGTTCCTATTTATAGAAAGGTGTTATTCTTTATGAATCAGATAATCCATAACAATAACATGAATATCAGGTGCTTCTTAATAAAGAAAGACCCACTACCAAGGTAGGCAGGGGTCTGTTCGTTAATAAGCTACAACCTTCTCTAAGCGCCAGCTCTTACCATTCTGCTTAAAGATGAGCTGCGTTTCAGCGCCATTAGACAACCCACGGAAGGTAACAATCCTGCGATCAGTGTCTGAATACTTCTGACCATAAAGGATGTTATAAATCATTTCGTGTGGAAGTTCTGGTAGGAATGATGACCATTCTTCGGCAGGGATAGTGGTGTTGACCACGTTAGTCTCCTCACCATTAGGATCTGGACCAGTATAAGCTAATGGAGTCTTCACAGCCCCTTTACCACCATTTGCGAAGAAGTGTGACAGGAAGGTATAGAAAGATGCGTTATAACTATCCTTGAATGTGATGTTACGAATCTGATTCAACTTCCAGCTACCATCCTGATGATCGAACCAATACTGCTCTATCGTACCTCTCTTTAAATGTATCTTCTCAACGATGACACTATCCAAGTCGGTAGACTTAGAGAACTTCATCTGTTTCTCATTATCAAAGATAAGCGTGTAATACCCCTGTTTGCGGAAGAAATAATCCATCTTCCAGTTTCCACGAGTCAGCTCCGTAGTCTTTGTACCATTGACTACAGGCAGTGGGAACTTAATACGATTCATCTGCAACTTCTTATTAGCAATAAAGTTGAAGAAGAAGTCGTCAAACAATTGGTCTGCTGCCTTTGGCATAGGAGTAGCAGCAATCACCTCCGTGGCAGAGTCAACGCTATCTACAGTGTCAGTGTCTTCTGCTGCTGTAGAATCAGTAGTTGTACTGTCATCGCCATCAACTTTCTTGCTTGTGCAACCTGTAGTAACAGCTACCATAGCTACACAAACACACACAATAAGTAAAAAAGCTTTTTTCATACTCTCTTTTTATTCATCTCAAATTTCCTGCAAATGTACAATATTTATTTCTAATAAGATAGGATTTTTATAAATTTATATTAGGGTAATTTCTCCGTTACGATTATAAATTGTACCTTTGCAGGAAAATAATCAAGAACTATGTTATTAGACAAGATAGAAGAACTTCTCAAGGAAGTGAGCGCACTCACGGCTAAGAGTGCTGATGATGTGGAGCAACTCCGTCTGAAATACCTTAGTAAGAAGGGTGAAATCAATGCGTTGATGGGCGAGTTTCGTAATGTGGCAGCCGAACAGAAGAAGGTTGTCGGCATGAAGATTAATGAACTTAAGCAGAGTGCACAGGATAAGATTAACGAACTCAAGGACCAGCTTGAAACAAGTGAGGCACAGAATGATGATATCGACTTGACACGTACTGCTTATCCTATTAACCTCGGTACACGTCATCCGTTGACTCTTGTAAAGAACGAGATTATTGATATCTTTGCTCGTATGGGTTTCACTCTCTATCAGGGTCCAGAGATTGATGACGACCAGCACGTGTTTACTATGTTGAACTTTGCTGCTGATCATCCTGCACGTGATATGCAAGATACCTTCTTCATTGAGCGCAGCAGCACAATGGACGTTACGAAGAACGTTCTTCTCCGTAGTCATACTTCTAATGATGAGGCACACTATATGTCTACACACGAACCTCCAATCCGTGTGCTTTGCCCAGGTCGTGTATATCGTAATGAGGCTATCTCGGCTCGTGCACACTGCTTCTTCCATCAGGTAGAGGGTCTTTATGTTGATAAGAATGTTAGCTTTACCGACCTAAAGCAGGTGCTTCTCACCTTTGCTCGTGAGATGTTTGGTGCAGATACAAAGATTCGTCTTCGTCCAAGCTATTTCCCATTCACTGAGCCAAGTGCAGAGATGGATATCAGCTGTAACATCTGTGGCGGTGAAGGCTGTGGCTTCTGTAAGCACACTGGATGGGTTGAGATTCTTGGTTGTGGTATGGTTGACCCACACGACCTCGAGGCTTGTGGTATTGATTCAAGCGTATATACAGGTTATGCCTTCGGTATGGGTGTTGAGCGTATAGCCAACCTCAAGTATCGTGTTAGTGACCTCCGCCTCTTCTCGGAGAACGATACTCGCTTCCTTCGCGAGTTTGAGGGAGCGTAGTGTTGGGTGAAAGGTGTTAAGTGTTAGGTGTTGATGGGCACTTAGGTGTTGGGTGTTGGTTGATGGGTGTTGATGATTTGCCCTTTCTATACTTGACATCTTTGAAATATACGCTGTAAAAGTAAAGACTATATAGAGTTTTGATAATAGATAATGGGTGTTGATGATTAGCCCTTTCTATACTTGACATCTTTGAATTATACGCTGTAAAAGTAAAGACTTTATAGATTTTGATAATAAGTAATGGGTGTTGATGATGTTTTACGCTATTCATCAACACCCATTTTCGTTTCTATATATTCTGCTCAATGATTCGTTTCTGATAATGGATAACCCCGAAACTATCAGATGTTTCCCACTTCCTAAGGCTATTCTAACTTCTTTCTAACGGCATATACCCTTCGTATCAACAATGTTCTTTTATGTAGTCATTGTCTAATAAGATTACTATTAAGCCTTAACACTATATGTGCGGAGCCTTAACACAACACGTGCGGGGGCTCTGTACGTTCGTTGAAGAGGAGTGCGAGCCTTGTTATTGACATCCTCTTTATATAAAGACGATGATGACTTTATATAAAGGCAATGGTGAAAAAACTCTCGAAAAAGCCTATCATTGTTATCACCAACACCTCTCACGTAGCATATCATCACCACCTAATATCCACCACCTACCACCCAAGTGATCATCATCACCTAACATCCAACACCTATCACCCGTCACCCTACAATATCTCACGTGCTATCCACGCACAAGCTTCCGCATCAGCGAGGGCGTGATGGTGGTCGGTTAGTTCATAACCACAGGCAGAAGAAACCGTATGTAACTGATGGTCGGGGAGGTGAGGGAAGTGGTGTCGTGCAGCCTTCAGTGTATCAAGGAATTCATAATCAGGGTAATCCATTTGGTAGGTATAGAAGGATGCCTTCAGACAAGATTTGTCGAAAGATGCGTTATGGGCTACAAGTGGTAAGCCTTCAATCATTGGTTCTATCTGCTTCCATACTTCACAGAATACGGGTGCACCGTCAGTATCTGCACATGTAAGTCCATGCACCTGCGTACACCGCCAATGATAATGATTCGGTTCGGGCTGTATAAGAGAATAGAAGCTATCGACAATCTCTCCTCCTCTTACTATCACCACGCCCACCGAGCAAACACTACACCGTTCAAAGTTAGCTGTCTCAAAGTCAATCGCTGCAAAATCCTGCATAGTTTCTTTATAAATTTGTTAGTCATTTACTACATCTTAAATCTATAGATGAGGCTCTATGTTTGTTTAGACAAAGTCTCTTTGTTTATTATTGACAACCATAATAGTCATAGTACATATCCCATAAGGTATCAGAAAAGCCCCAACCACATTGTGTTGAATTAAGCATACTTTCAATTCTCTGTCTGAAATGTTCCTCAAGATTATGGTCGGAAATATGCTTTAGAGCTTTCTCAAAATTCGTTTCTAATGTGGTATAATACTGTTCCCACATATCACCGAAGGTCATTGTGTATTCACATCCCAACTCTATATAGTAAAGCATTAAATCTCCAAGACTGATGGCATTAGCTTTCAACTTCTTGAAATCAGAGATTGCCTTGCGGCAAGTTGCAAATGAAGGCTTGTCTGAAAAGCCCCGAGCAGGGAAGAATTCGTTGCGAATAATCTTTTTGTACTTTTCCAATGCAGCGCTATAATCAGGTGTAAGATACATTTCCAGATACATCTTCGCTTCTGCACTCGCATCATACAGACTCAACACAAGGTTTATTACGTCTTCCTTAGGTAGTACTGCCAGATGCTTCTTTAGTTTTAATTTGGTCATATCAGAGTCCTCTCCACATTAGTGTTTGTTAGTAACATAAAGTTGCTACGCACAAAGTTACAACTTTATTTCTATTCTTTTAACTTGATAACGAGTTATTTCCAATCTTTTTCTTACTTTTGCAGAAGGAGCATCTACTGCTATAAAAATACTTTCTATGGAGGCAAATAATTACACACCAAGTTTAGATAAATATCAAGTTCCTGTCGTTGAGGCAAGTCAGGGATATCATCTTGTGCTGGCATCGCCGGGATGTGGTAAGACACATATCCTCGCAGAGAGGATAAGATACGCACGAGAAAGGGGTGTGAAGTATGAGGATATGCTTTGTCTTACGTTCACCAACCGTGCTGCAAGAGAGATGACCAACCGTATTCAAAAGGTGGTGGGAGGTGATTTCTCGGAACTGATGGTGGGTAATGTGCATCGTTTTTGTTCTAAATTCCTCTTTGAACAGGGACGTATACCAGCCGATTCTGCTATCATTGACGACGAAGAGGCGGTGAGTATTATCGCTGATTATCGCAATGAAGATGAAGAAGGAGTAACAAGAGACTTCAACCGATACAAAGGTTATCAAACGATTATCTTCTTTCAGCATTTCATCTATCAGATGGAACACCAGCATCCATGGAAGTATTACCTCCATCCAGAGAGTTTCACGGATGATGATCGAGAAGCTGTAAAGCATATCTGTGCCTCACAAAAGATTGAATATGACGAGCAGGCAGTAGTGAATATCTATCATCATGCACAGGAATACATGGACGAGGCGAATGCACCTGGGCTTGACGGAAAGACAGCGGATAGGATTCGTGTACTCCTTTGGAAGATGTATTACGCTAATTGTTATGCCCAATACAAGGAGGAGAATCACCTCTTTGACTTTGAAGACTTGCTCCTCTATACATACGACATCTATCGTTCTGACCCTACCTGCAAGCGATATCCGTGGATACAGGTCGATGAAGTGCAGGATCTTAACGGTATGCAGCTTGCTATCATCGACTTACTGACAGCAGAAGACAACCCGATGGTGATGTACTTAGGCGACGAACAGCAGGCAATCTTCTCTTTTATGGGTGCGAAAGTGGAAACACTGACCCTCTTGAAGATGCGCTGTAAGGGTAATATACATCATCTGCAGCGTAACCACCGTTCACCAAAATACTTGCTCGATGTCTTCAATGACTATGCAGAAAAGCAACTGAAGATAGACCGCGAACTACTCCCTCTTTCAGATAATGACACTAAGGCTACGTCGGGAGACTTGAGAATCATACATAGTAGTACGATAGAAGCTGAACACAAGGATATTACCACTGAGGCACTCTCCCTTTACGAGCAGAATAAGGAGGAGCGTACAGCCGTCATCGTTAGTGCTAATTCGGATGCTGATCGTATCAGTGAAGCTATGACGGAAGCAGGGCTGACCCACTTTAAGGTGTCTGGTCGCGACCTCTTCGATACACCCGATGTCAAGTTATTGTTAGCACATTTGAGTGTACTTTCTAATGAACATAATTCTATTGCGTGGACACGTATTATGAAAGGGGTGCGTGCCTTTCCTTCTCATGCCCTTGCTCGCCGATTTAATTGGAAGCTAAAGCAGTTGGCACTGTCACCATCCGACTTCCTTCTTTACTCCGAAAGCTGTTACACAGCAGAGTTTCTTCGTGCGTATGATGAGGAAGAAATCGTTGTATTCGATACTGAAACAACAGGCTTAGACGTGTTCAATGACGACATTATTGAGATTGCTGCCATCCGAATCAAGGGTGGGGAAGTGGTTGGTGAACCGCTTGACCTCTACATAGAGACCGATAAACCGATTCTACCAATGCTCGGAGATAAGGAAAATCCGATGTATGCTATCTATCATGAGAAGATGTCTACTGGTGAATTACTCTCTCCTTCTGATGCCTTACGACGTTTCCTTGCCTACGTTGGGAGCAGTCCTATCCTTGGTCATAACGCCAACTATGATTACAACATATTGGACAATAATCTGCAACGTTACTGCAATGACACGATGCAGGCACATGATATTCGTTGCTTCGACTCGCTCAAACTGATAAGACTATTGGCTCCGAGCCTTCATTCTTATAAGTTGGAAAGCCTGCTCGAGACCTTCCAGTTGGCGGGTGTTAATAGTCATCAGGCAATTGATGATGTGAAGGCTACCGTCAGTCTTGTACGCCTCTGTGCTGAGAAAGCACGTGAGAAGCAAGCACAACAAGAGGCTTTCATCCATCATCCGAAGGTGAAACCCTTTGCCAATGTGCTGCGTAGCAATTATGGCGAACGCTATCGAGAGGCTGTTAACCGACTTTATAAGCTATCAACCGACCATGAGCCAGCCCTTGTCAGCGAACTCTCTACTGCTTATAATGCCTTTCGTTTAGATGGTTTAATCAATGACATCCCCCGATTAGACTATATCCTCCGTTATCTCCGCATAGATATGCTGACGGATGAGACGGTAGCTAATGCCCTTGCACCACAGCTCTCGCAGTACATAATGGATATTAATACGCTGAAAGAAGCCGACTTCTGTAACAGTAAGAGTATTCTTGAGCGTATCTATGTGACGACTGTTCATAAGGCAAAGGGACTGGAGTTTGATAATGTTATCATCTTTGATGCAGCCGATGGACGTTACCCGAACGCCTATAACAAGACGAAACAGCAGGACGAGGAGGACGCTCGTAAGTTCTATGTAGCCATGTCACGCGCTAAGCGTAGGCTGTTCATCGCCTATGCCCTGCAGATGGTTGACCGTCACGGAAGGGTTTTCAATCGTGAATTAACGCCCCTAATGGATAGTATTCAAAAGTATTTTAATTAGGATTGAGCTATATCAAATGACTGATATAAAATAAGAAAGTAACAGATGAAACGATACATTTTGTCTATCATTTGTTTTAAAAAAGAAATAATTTGTATCTTTGTAGCGTTAGAATGGAATGTTAGATAGGTAAAGAAAAGATATAAACTAAATCTTTCTTGTATTCATAAACAAATAAAATCAGAATAATATGACAAAAGAAAAGTTCTTCACCTCTATGGGATGGATTGGTATGGTAACATCAGTGTTAATGTATGTTTTCTATTTTCCACAGATACAAAACAACTTAGCAGGGCAGAAGGGAACCTTCATTCAGCCATTTATGGCAGGTGTTAACTGTACCTTATGGGTCGCTTACGGATTGTTCAAAGAGAAGCGTGACTGGCCTTTGGCGATTGCTAACACACCGGGTATCATCTTTGGTTTTGTAGCTGCTTTCACTGCATTGTAAGTCAAAACAATATAAAATGAGCTTCCTCTTCATTCTTTCGAATGAAGGGGATTTTTGTTTTATGGCTGAAAATCAGTAGAATTACATTGTCGTATGCAAAATTTTTATTATCTTTGGCGTAGCTAATAGCACCTATTTTCGAACACTACAAACGAACAACAACGATGCGTATGAAACGATATCAAACAGCCCTAACACTGCTCTTTCTCTCCTTTCTACTGACTGCCTGCAAGACAAAGACGGCTGGTGGGCAGAAGGATTCGGGCGTGGCAGTAGGTCGTATTCCTGACCAGAGGGAAAATTTAAAGGAGTTCAAGGAAGACATAGTCATCATGGAATGTGTAGATTATGACTTCAATACCGCCCCAATAGGTATCGGAAATAAGTTCTTTACACTATTGCGTGGATGGGTTTACACCGATGGTGTCCTCTCTCATACCATAACAGGTCAGGGACTGACAGAGGGTATCTTGGTGCAAGACTTCCCCAATTATGAGGATTTGAAAGAATATGGTGGCTATTATGTTTCGGATAAACCTTATATCAAGATGAATCTTTATCGCACAAAAGATGCCGTTTGGTTTATGAATAAAAAGTACCCCATAGCACGAGAAAATGGTGACAGTATCTTCTCTCCGTTAATGAAATGGGAGTATGGGAATGGTCAATCTGTATGGATTTTTGTGGGGGATATTCCGTTGAAAAACAATTAATCGAAGCTTATGAAGACTATACTACTTATCTTTTCTTGTCTCCTTCTACTCTGTTGCACAACAGAGAAGCGAAAGGTAACAACCGTTCATTCTCCAAATGATACTGTGGATGTCTACGCAAAGGATGTGACGGGGCAAAAAATATACAATGTTATTTCCGAGAAGGTGGTAATGGATAATGGAGACCCGTTATTTGGTAAGATAAGAACAGAGGCTCCGAAACAGTTGAATGACAAGGAGTTTGAACTTGCTAAAACCATTGTAAGGAAGTATATTCATAGGCATCAAGCTGATTACCTGCCCTTTGATTCCTATTTTCAGCAATACTTAGGTTATAAGAAAGATGGTGTTTTAATGGCGGATGTTGCTTTATTTTCAGTTTATAGAGTCATCTATCAAAAGGGTGTTGCTGGGATTACTTGTCAAGACTATAGGGTGAAATTCTGGTTTCGGAAAGAACTTGGGAAGGAGCGTAAGAGGCTTACAATAAACTTGGATAAAGGAGTTATCGTAAATGAATAGGACGATTTTAAACACGTTATACTTATTTTTGGTTCTTCCGAAAGATGGAGCGATAAACTAAGCGTCTTATATAATAGGCACACAGAGTCACGGAGGGGGCGGAGGTAAACGCAATGTCACGGAGGTGCCGACGGCACAAAGAGCAACGGAGGTGTAGCCTACAGATTCTTGATAACTTTTGGGATAAATGCTTTGGGCATAAAGTAGCTAAAAAAGTGTGCAAACAAGCTCCGTCGCTCTATGCACCGACGGTGCCTCCGTTACTTTCATTGCTTTGCTTTGATATCCCTCCGTCCTCTCCGTCCCTCCGTGTGACATTTCTTCAGAAACCTAACCTAAAGTAGCAAACCTTATCACTCTAAAGTCTTGAATACCCTCTTTTTTGCCGTACAAAGCTAACTTCTTTTTCCTCGTTCCATAGTAATCCTTTGATAATCAGTATGCTATCGTGTAACTCCATGACTTTACAGCGGTTAGTGTCATTCTCGTCATAGACTAAAAAAAGCGAGTCGTTCACAAAGTGATAACTATTAAACCACCTACAGGTGTCGCCTATGCCTGGGTCGTATGCAACAGTAGAATCCGTCACGTCGAGTGTTGGACGCATACCAGTGTATGTCTTTTCCACACCTACCCAGTTTCCTATAAACTCTTTGGGGTAAACGGGTCCATCGTTTCTACTGCAGGCAGCGAGCAAAACTAACAAGAAAATAGAAAGTAAGTAATATCTCATACCTCACGAATTTATCAATATCAACAATCACGATAAGTGCATATACTAAAAAGGCTGACCAAAACGGAATCATAGTCTATAGCCCCTTTATGATATAAACGCCGTCAGCATCATAAAATTGTTTAGTATAAAGGTTTTCTTTTGATGATTGCAAATGTCGCAAAACACTCTTTTGAGATTTGAAATTTGTTTACATAGTGAACGTGTTTTGGGGGCTTAAAAGGCGATAAAACGAGCTAAAAGGCCGCCTTTGTAAGTTGCAAAGAATCAGCGAGTTGCATAATCACGTTTTTAAAGGTGCTTAGTAAGCCTTCAAAAGGGCGTTACTTGGACTTCAAAAGGGCATCTTTTGCAAGCCAAAAGGGCGTTAATTGGAAGCCAATCTACGCCCTTTTCGTTTGCTGTCTTAGAATTTTATTTACAAAAGTTATGTTTCTTGCAAAGGCTATAGAGAACTTAAAAGACAGAAGTGTGCGAAAAGCAATTGTTTTTCTATTCCTCTGTCTTCAAACGATTCAACTTTTGTTCTTAGGGTTATGCTGACTTTCATTTTCCCTGCTTACAAGTAACTTGTTATCTTGTCTACTCGTTACCTTGTCAACAAAAGAAACGTTTTTCTGTTACTCTGTCTTTATATTCCGCCCTTCTTTTGTTTCTCTGTTACTTTGTCTTTATTTTATCCTGTCTTAATCTTACTTTTTCTCAAATTAGTTTAGTCATCTTGTCTATAGTAATAGTAGTAATCATAATTATGAATTATGAATTATGAATTCTGAATTAGATAAATTATGGTTCTGATTACCTCATGTCTATAAACGAGAAAACCGCAGGACAATGTCCTGCGGCCAATTTCTCTTTTTTTCTGTTCGTTCTCTGATTACTTAACAGAGTCAGCAGCAGCTGTTGAATCAGCAGCAACAGTGTTAGCAGCTGAATCAGAGCTGAGTGAATCTACAGTTGAATCAGCTGTAGAGTCAGCGTTCTGAGCTGGCTTAGAGTTGTTGTGATCACAAGATGCGAAAGAGATAGCTGCGATAGCTACGAACATTAAAACTAATTTCTTCATTTTCTTTGCTTTTTAAATCTGTAAAACAATCATTTGTTTGTTAAAACGATGCAAAGGTAAGTATTTTTTTTATACGGCAATAATATTTTTAGAACTTTTTTTGTTCTTCTTTTGTAACAAATTCGTAAGCTATTGATAATCAATACAATATGAATATTAAATAAATGTTAAAGGTTTTGATGTGTGCCTACACAATTTAAAATCCCTTTGTTTTTAGCGCCTTTAGAGCTTTGTTTTTGCGTGTAAAATCTTATTTTCTGGCTCTTTCTTGTTTTTTCTGATGAGCAAACGGGGTTATTTCTTTGGTTTTGTCTTCATTTTACTGTAACTTTGCAAGTTATATGATAGATACAGCAGCATTTCAAGGCAAGACAGCCAAGTTCTATACGTTGGGTTGTAAGCTCAACTTCTCAGAGACAAGTACCTTCGCGCGTACCTTATATAATATGGGCGTGCGTGAAGCGAAGAAGACTGAGCAGGCAGACATATGTCTGATTAATACCTGTTCGGTTACTGAGGTTGCTGACCATAAGTGCCGTCAGATCATCCATCGTATGGTGCGCCAGAACCCAGGTGCTTTCGTAATCGTGACAGGTTGCTATGCTCAGCTTGAGAGTGCAACGGTAGCGAAGATAGAAGGTGTTGACCTTGTGTTGGGTAGTAATGAGAAAGCCGACCTCGTACAGTATCTTAGTGATGCTTGGAATAAGGTCGATACAGCTAAAGAAGAGACGTCAGAAGGAGAGTATCACTCTGTAAAGACGAAGGATATTAAAAGTTTCCAAGCAAGTTGCTCACGTGGTAATCGTACACGCTACTTCCTAAAGGTGCAAGACGGATGTAATTACTTCTGTACTTATTGTACGATTCCTTTTGCTCGTGGATTCTCACGTAACCCGACTATTCAGTCACTTGTTACGCAGGCAGAAGAGGCTGCAAGAGAGGGTGGAAAGGAGATTGTGTTGACGGGAGTTAATATAGGTGACTTCGGTAAGACCACAGGTGAGAGTTTCTTAGACCTCGTTAAGGCATTAGATAAGGTAGAGGGCATACAGCGATTCCGTATTAGTTCGTTGGAACCCGACTTGATCGATGATGAGTTGATAGCGTATTGTGCAGAGTCACGAGCGTTTATGCCACATTTCCACATCCCACTTCAGAGTGGTTCTGACGAGGTGTTGGAGTTGATGCACCGTCGTTATGACACGGCACTCTTTGCTCGTAAGATAAAACTTATTAAGGAAAAGATGCCCGATGCATTTATCGGAGTGGACGTGATGGTAGGTTCTCGTGGTGAGCGTCCAGAGTATTTTGAGGATTGTTATAACTTCCTCAACTCCCTTCCAGTCACCCAACTCCATGTCTTCCCTTATTCGGAACGTCCAGGAACAGCGGCATTGTCAATCCCTTATGTGGTAGATGACCGTGAGAAGAAGCACCGTGCGCATAAGCTTTTGAAGCTCTCTGATGAGAAGACACGTGCCTTCTATGCAGAGCATATAGGGCAGGAGGCAGACGTCCTCTTTGAGAAAGCGGCACGAGGAAAGGCTATGCACGGCTTTACAGATAACTATATTCGTGTAGAATTATCGCCCGATCAGGCAAAGGAAGAATATGACAACCAGATTCTCCGAGTACGATTGGGAGAGTTTAATTTCGATCAAAGTTCATTAAAGGCAGAACTCTTATGAAAGTAGCGATAGTCATATTGAACTGGAATGGACGAAGCATGATGGAGCAATATCTCCCTTCCGTGCTGAAATTCTCACGAGATGAAGCAGAGGTTATCATAGCCGACAATGCTTCAACAGATGACTCTGTCGCATGGTTGAAAGAAACTTATCCACATGTTCGGGTGATAGAATTGGCTGAGAACTATGGCTTTGCAGAAGGCTATAATCGTTCGTTAAAGCAGGTAGACAGTGAATATTACGTGTTGTTAAACAGTGATGTTGAGGTCACACACCACTGGCTTACGCCCCTCATCGAGGAGATGGACGCCCATGAGGACATAGCAGCTTGTCAGCCAAAATTGCTCTCTGTTGCTAATCCTGATGCTTTTGAGTATGCCGGTGCATCGGGAGGTTTCATTGATCGTTATGGCTATCCGTTCTGTCGTGGACGTATCTTTGACACGGTAGAGGATGATAATGGGCAGTATGATAATAGTGAAGAGGTCCTCTGGGCAACAGGAGCTTGCTTGATGATACGTGCCAAAGACTATTGGGCAGCAGGTGGATTGGACGGCAGGTTTTTTGCTCATAATGAAGAAATCGACCTCTGTTGGCGTCTGCATCAGATGGGTAAGCGCATCTTCTGTTTCCCTGAAAGCTATGTTTATCACGTTGGAGGCGGCACATTGCCTAAGTCAAATCCACGTAAAACCTTCCTGAACTTCCGTAATAACTTGACCATGTTATGGAAGAATTTACCAGAAGATGAGTTGAAGCATGTCATGCGCGTAAGATGGTTTTTAGACTATCTGGCTGCATTTCAAACGCTGATTCTGAATCATAATTGGGGTGAATTTAAGGCGATATTCTCAGCTCGTAGGGCTTTTAAAAAGTGGCGACATGAGTTTGAGAGATTACCTATTCGTCTTGATGGAGTGGTGAAACATCGAGAAAATATCCCTTCTTGCACTAATGATGGACGTAAGAAATATGCCCTTCTTTGGCAATATTACGTGAAGGGTCGCAAGTTTTTTAGCTCCTTATCTGAATGAAAATGGGATATAGTTGCATGTTATTTTAATATTTTTAGCAGAACACTTGCGTTTTAAAATATATTTTAGTAATTTTGCAATCAATACTCAAATATTGTAAAAAGTAACCAGAAAGTAACCAGTGAGATATCTCTATTGCATATTATTAGTTGTTCTGTTCACCTGTGTAGGCTGTCAGTTCAAACTTTCATCTGATGACGTGAATGAAAATTCACTGTTATTAGAGATAGATCGCTATGATCGTTTGGAATATCGTTACTTGACAACAGGTGATTTCTCTGCGCTCCAGCAGATGAATACAGAGTATCCGATAGAGACCCGTACACTGATAGAGGATGTCGTAAAGATTGGTGAGATAACCGATCCAGACATCAATACAAAGTTCTTGAAGTTCTATCAAGACACGACCTTACAGTCTGTCATTGCTGCTGTAGAGTCGGAGTTTGCCAATACAGAAGACCTTGATCATCAGTTTAGTGGAGCTTTCAGACGACTGAAGCAGGCTTTGCCGAACATTACAATCCCAAGAGTCTATGCGCAGATATCGGCTTTAGACCAAAGTGTTGTCGTGGGTAATGGTACTATCGGTATCTCGCTTGACAAGTATCTCGGTCCTAATTACCCTTTGTATGCGAAGTTCTATTCTCCAACACAGCGTAAGCAGATGTCACGTGAATACATCCTTCCTGATTGTATGACATTCTATTTGATGAGTATCTACCCTTTACAGCATTTCGAATCACGTCCGCAGTTAGAGCGTGACTTGCAGATTGGCAAGATACAATGGATTGTTAATCAGATAATGACAAAGCGAACTTATCACAGTCGGTATGAGGAGGCTGTAGATAACTATATGAAGAAGAATCCTAAGACTACTTACGAGGAACTGCTTCGTATGACAGATTTCTCCAAATTTACTGTTATGGAGAGTTAATGGAGAAGATTTGACGGACTCAAAAGAAATATACTATCCCCTCTCAGAACCAACGGCAATGACCGTATGTAAGGTTTTGCAGAGGGGATAATCGTATCTAATAGGTTATAGCATTTTATCTCCAATGGTCTTTTTAAGGCTAAATCATTTTTACCTAAGCTATATATTATAAGGTAATATGCCCTCAGCACAAGCGGTGCTAAGCCTTCGCACCACATGTGCGGAGCATCAACACGAGGTTAGAATAGGGCTGGTGAACTTTGTAACTATCATTTTATTTGTAGCAAGATACAATTAAGCAGATATACAAGGGATGTTTTAAGTAAGCGGCGTAAATATGTTGTCATCTGTTGATAAGCTAATATTTTTTATGTGCATTTTATTGTGAACGTTTAAATTTATCGTCATGTAATAACAAAAATGTCAGTTTGTTTTTGTTTATCTTCTTTTTTTTATATTTTTGTAGCAAAGTCTTTTATTTACTAACGCTTAAATAATAATTTATGGACAAGGGACGAGCTATTTGTAAGGTTTTGAAGGATGTCCGTCAGAAGATTGCAAATGAGAACGGAATAAGCTATCATCCTGAGGAGTGCCACCATAAGGGCGAATGTACAGGTACGTGTCCTGGTTGTGAGAAGGAAATCCGTTACCTTGAAGAACAACTAAAGAACAAGCAGCATAGTGGTTTTGGCTTGAAGGTGGCTGGCATTGCAGCTGGCGTTTGTGTGAGCGTTTTGCCAATGATGGCTATGGTACAGCCTGAGAGAAAGAGTAATCCTGAACAGAAAACTCCAGTTGTAAAGGAGGATAGTGTAAAAGTGGTAGACCTTACCAATGGTCACCCTGATGCTGTGCTTTTATGTGGACAGGTTCTTGATGCAAAGACAAAGGAGACTATTATTGGAGCCGTTGTTATGCTGAAAGGGTCAATGTCACCAAATGGATTGGGGACGTGTACCAATGTGGATGGCTGGTATGCTGTGAAAGCTCTACCAACCGACACCTTAGAGGCAAACTTCGTAGGCTATCATAAGTCTTTTGTGACGGTTAAAGAACTGTTAACGACAAAGGATAAGACGATTTATCTTGAGCAGGATACTACCAATTGGCATAAGATTATCACCGTTGGGGGCATAAAAGGAACAACAGGAAAGTATTATCCTAAGAAAGGACCTAAGTCGCATAAGGAGAAGAATAAAAAGAAGTGTAAGTAAAGATTAGTATTATGACAAAAGGGAAGAGTACTTGTAAGCTACTAAAGGATATTCGGCAGCAGATAGCGGATGCGAATGGTATCAGTTATCAACCTAAAGAGTGTCACTACAAGGGGGATTGTGCGGGTACTTGCCCTGCTTGTGAGGAGGAGATACGTTATCTTGAACGTGAGTTAAAGGCACGTAAGGGTAATGGCTTCGGTATGAAGGTAGCTGGTATTGCAGCTGGTATCTGCGCTACGGTAATGCCGATGACTGCTGCTGCGCAAACTGTTAAGTCTGATAGTACGGCTAACCCTCCTGTACAAACAACCAAGAAAGCCCCTATAAAGGTAGTAGACCTTTCTGATAGTTGTGCATCACCTGTGGTTGTACGTGGAATGCTCATAGACGCAGAAGATAAACAACCAGTGATAGGTGCTTCTGTTTTTATAGAGGGCACAAACAAGGGTGATGCAACAAATATTGATGGACAGTTTGCCTTGAAAGTACCACCAGACACTTCTTTGGTTATTTCATATATCGGATACAAGACAAAGAAGGTTCATGTAAGCTCTCTTTTGCATTCTGATAATAATGTTATAGTGCTTGAGGAAGATAGAGAGGCAATGTTAGATGGCATTGTAACAACAGCTACACGACCTACCTGTAAAGGTGACTTGTATGGTCGTAGAACTTATAAGCCGAAGTCACATAAGGAGAAGAATAAAAAGAAGTGTAAGTAAGGATAAGGATTATGGTAAAAGGAAAGAGTACTTGTAAGCTATTAAAGGATATTCGGCAGCAGATAGCGGATGCCAATGGTATCAGCTATCAGCCTAAAGAGTGTCACCACAAGGGGGATTGTGCAGGTACTTGTCCTGCTTGTGAGGAGGAGATACGTTATCTTGAACATGAGTTAAAGGCGCGTAAGGGTAATGGCTTCGGTATGAAGGTGGCTGGTATTGCAGCTGGTATCTGCGCTACGGTAATGCCGATGACTGCTGCTGCGCAAGCTGTTAAGCCCGATAGTACTTCTAATTGTCCTGTACATACAGCTAAGAAAGGCGATGTAAAGGTAGTAGACCTTTCTGAAGGTTGTGCATCACCAGTGATTGTACGTGGAATGGTCATTGGTAGTGATGATAAAGAACCTTTGATAGGTGCTTCTGTTGTAATAGACGGAACAAACAAGGGCGTTGCAACAAACGTGGATGGACAGTTTGCTTTGAAGTTACCACCAGAAACTTCGTTGGTTATTTCATATATAGGTTGTAAGGATAAGAAGGTTCGTGTAAGTTCTCTTTTAAGTTCTGACAATAATGTTATTATGCTTGAAGAGGATGAAACTATTGATTTTTCGGGAATAGCAGGAGGACTCGTGACTGTTTCGCCAAACTACGATGATGTGTATGGTCATAGAACTTATAAACCGAAGACGCATAAGGAGAAGAATAAAAAGAAGTGTAAGTAAATATAAATGTTATGACAAAAGGAAAAAGTACTTGTAAACTACTGAAAGGTATTCGGCAGCAGATAGCGGATGCAAATGGTATCAGCTATCAACCTAAGGAGTGTCATTACGAAGGGGATTGTGCAGGCACTTGTCCTGCTTGTGAGGCGGAGATACGCTATTTAGAGACGCAGTTAAGAGAACGGAAACGCAAGGGATGGGGCATGAAAGTGGCAGGATTGGCAGCAGGTCTTTGTGTTGCTACGGTTCCGCTTACATCATGTCAGAACACTCCCAAAGCTTGCAACGTTGAGAATAAAGCTCAGGATTCTACTGATATGCCAGTTATGGGTGAGAAAGTAGTGATACCAAAAGCACTCACTGCAGATTTGAAGAATGCTATTGTTATTGTTGGACGAGTGCTCGACTCATCTACTGGTAAGGCTGCTCCAGAAGTTAATGTTATGCTATTAGGAGGTAAGAAGAGGCTATCTTTGGGCGAAGATGGTAGATTTGTATTGCAGGTTAATCGTAATGACACCCTCGTGTTTTCATCTTATGGATTTGAGGATAAGGTGATAGCAGTGAAGTCTATTCGTAATCCTGATGATATGGTTGTCCGTTTAGAACCTTCTCTTGACGTAGTAGGAGAGATAGATAGGGAGTATTTAGAGAAAGAATTAGCCGACAGCACTGCTCCTCAATCACATAAAGAGAAATGCAATCAGAAATAACAGCACCGTTTATTGCCATTAATCGGCACAGGCTCACCACGGACGGCGAAGGCGTAACAACATTGGTAGGCTTTCATGGTTGTCCGCTTCGTTGCGAGTACTGCTTAAACGCTCAGTGCTTGCAGGCTGATGGTGTTTGGTGCAGGCTGACGCCCGGTGAGTTGTATAGTGAGGTGGAGATAGACGACCTTTACTTTGTGGCAACGGGTGGCGGTATCTGTTTTGGCGGTGGTGAACCCCTTTTACGTTCAGACTTCATTAAAGCCTTTGCCGAGATAATGAATCCCGAATGGAAGTTGACAATAGAGACATCGCTCAACGTTCCGCTTGAGAATGTCAAAGCTATTGCCTCGTTGGTGCAGATGTGGTATGTAGATATAAAGGATATGAACCCTGATATCTACAAAGCATATGGATGTAAAGAGAATAAGCAGGTAATCAGTAATCTTCAATGGTTAGCAGAGAACGGATATGCTGATAAGGTAATCATCCGTCTACCCTTGATACCTGAATATAATACAGATGAAGACCGCCAGCAGAGCCAGCAACAGTTAGAAGAGATGGGCTTTACAAACTTTGATAAGTTTAATTATATTGTGCGGTAGTAGAATTAATCCTATACAATATACATAGCTCATCTTTCGTTTTTTACTTGAAAAGCATTATCTTTGCAATTAATAAAAGAAAGAGAGTATGAAAAAGTCACTTATCATTTTATCAATTATATTTCTGTTGTTGCCAATTACAGTAACAGCACAGAGCTTCGACGCCTTATGGCAACAAGTAAATCAAGCTGAGCAAAAGGACTTACCAAAGACACAAATCAGCTTGTTAAAGAAGATTGAACAGAAAGCACAGAAAGAGAAAGTCTATGGGCAAATCTTGGCTGCCAGTCTGTTAGCATCAAGGTTACAGACAGAGATTGCACCCGACTCTGCTGAGGTAGAGTTTAAGCGATTGAAGGCAAAGGCAAAGATGGTAGAAGGGAAGGATGAGGTCTTGTCGGCTGTCTACAACTGTATCTTGGGTGTGATAGGACGGAATGAAGAAAGTGGAAATGCTGACGACTACTTTAAGAAGGCACTTGCTAACCCTTCTCTGTTGGCAAGTCAGAAAGCATCCGACTTTAAGCCTTTGATAAAGATAGGTAAAAACGATGATATCTTCAAGGGTGACCTACTGCATGTTATAGGTATGCAGGTGGGTAACTACGACAAACTACATAGCTATTATAAAAGCGTTGGAAACCGTGAGGCTGCTTGCTACACAGCCTTGAGGGGAATAAAGGAGGAGAAAGAGAGTATTCCAAAGCTCGACTCACTCATGCAAGTGTATAGCGACTTACCGATATGTGGAGAAGTTGTGTTGAAGCGTTATGCTTGTATGGGAGAAGATACTCCGGTTGAGGAAAAGATAGCATATATTGATAATGCACTTGTCCGTTGGGCATCATGGAATAGAATCGTATCATTACGTAATGCTCGTGCAGAACTGACAAGACCGATGTTTGATGTGAGTTTTGATAAGCGTAATGTTAGTTCGTCGGAGAAGAATAACTGGGTTAAGCTGAATACGCGCAATGTGTCAGATGTAGTCATAACGGTTACGCGTACGAAACTATCAGGAAATCATTCTATCAGTTTTGGAGATAAAGACGACATGGCTAAGTTGAAAGCAAGTCTGTTGCCTGCAACAACGCAGACGATAAACCGTACGTTCACTGGTCATAAGGATTATGAAGAGGTGAAAGACTCTTTCTTAATGCCTACATTACCTTTAGGTGTTTACCTCATTAAGGTAGAAACGCCTAAAAAGAATTTTACACCGAAATATGCTTTCTACTATGTTAGTGACCTCTATGTCATGAGCGAACTGCAACCAAAGAAGAAAGCACGGTATGTTGTTGTCAATGTTGTGGATGGTCAACCAATAGCAAATGCAACGGTTCAGGCTACCTATCCAAATTATTATAATGATAAGCCTTCTATCGTTAAGAAACTGGTTACGAACAAGAATGGAGAGGTAGTTTTTGACTCGGAAAGAACGACCCCTGACATCTATGTCTTTACGAATAAGGATAAAGCCTTTGAAGAAACTCAACTGGAGGGTTCGTATGATTACGATAAGGAGAACTATGACAAGATGGTAACTCAGGTCTTCACGGATAGAGGTATCTATCGTCCCGGACAGACGGTGCACGCATCTGTTATCGCTTATCAGAACACAAAGCAAGACTATAAGACTAAGGCTGCAGGCGGACAAACCTTCGATATGGTTTTGAAAGATGCCAATTATAAGGAGATAGGACGTAAGTCAGTAACCACAGACCGTTTCGGTACTGCTGCAGCAGACTTTAATCTTCCTACAAGTGGACTGACAGGTAGTTTCTCTATTTATGCTGATTTTGGAACAAAAGGATCTAAGCGTTTCCAAGTAGATGAGTACAAGCGTCCAACGTTTGATGTAAACTTTGACGAGTATAAGGAGAAGTATGCTGTCGGTGATTCTATCAAGTTAATTGGTCGTGCCAAGAGTTTTGCTGGTGTACCAGTACAAGGTGCAAAGGTGCATTATGTCGTTACACGTAGGACAAGTTATTGGTGTAGCTTCTATGAAGGTAGTGAGGAAGTGAACGAGCAAGATGTTGTCACAGACGACAAGGGAGAGTTTGTTGTTACCGTACCTTTTGTTCTGTCAGATAAAGCCAAGAAAGAACTGAAGTCTGGTAAGGGTTATCGTTCACTTTTCTATAACTTTAGCGTTGAGGCTTCGGTAACCGATGCTGCAGGTGAGACACATGACGGTTTTGCTTCATTGCCATTAGGAACAAAGGAGGCAAGTCTTTCTTGCATTATTCCTGAGAGGAACCTGCGTGACAGTCTTAAAACGATTAAGTTTAATTATCTGAATGCTGCAGGATCTCCTATAGATGGTACTGTGAAGTATGTAATCGTATCACAGCAGAAGGATAAGAATCATTATGTTTATAGCGATTATAAGACCGCGAAGGCAAATGAGAATGTTGCTATAAAGGGTTTGTCTTCTGGTGCTTATCGCCTACATGCTATTTGCGGAACAGATACGATAGATGAGGATTTTGTCGTCTTCTCTTTTGATGATAAGCGTCCGATTATTGAGACACATGACTGGTTCTATCTGAGTGGAATCCAATTCCCTCGCGATGGTGGTCCTATCTATATGCAGGTGGGTTCAAGTGATGAGAATCAATATGTTGTTTATTCTATCTTCTCAGATAATAAAGTGATTGAAACAGGTACTTTCAATCAAAGCAATAGTATACAGACACGCAAGTTTGTCTATAAGGAAGAGTATGGTGATGAGATATTCCTTAATTATGCTTGGGTAAAGAATGGTATCATGTATTCTCATTCAGAGAGGATTAGGCGTCCGTTACCAGATAAGAGCTTAATTGTGAAATGGAAGACTTTCCGTAATAAACTTATCCCAGGTCAGCAGGAGGAATGGACGGTAACCATTAATCGTCCTGATGGCAAGGCTGCCAATGCTCAACTGATGGCAACACTTTATGACAAGAGTCTTGATCAGTTCTTGTCTAATTCATGGAACTTAGGCAACTTCTTCTCGCTTAACTATACATCTGTTAATTGGGAGAGTTCGGATTATTCAGGTTTGGGTCTTTCATGGGAAGCTAATATCAAACCTTTTGATGTAGAGCTGTTGTCTTTCTCAAGATTTGATAGTCGCTTCTTAGAAGATTATGATACGCCAGATGCTTATATTTATTCAACAAGAGAAGACCGAATGGTAAGCATGACACGTGCCGTTAAGTCAATGGCTTTGGCAAAGGAGTCTTCTATGAATGAGGTCGTTAAGGTTGGCTTCGGACCTACTAAGGAAACGAAAGCGAAATTTACTGCTCCTGTTGTCAAGAAAGATGAGGAGATAAAACCAGAGAAGGACGAACCGAAGAATATAAAGCCTTCAATGCGTGAGAATCTCAATGAGACAGCCTTCTTCTATCCACAGTTGCAGACGGATGGAAAGGGTAATGTTAGTATTAAGTTTACACTTCCAGAGAGCCTTACTACTTGGCGTTTCATGGGATTGGCACACGATGAGGATATGAACAATGGCTTCCTTTCTGATGACATCGTTGCTCAGAAGACTTTGATGGTGCAGCCTAATATGCCTCGCTTTGTCCGTATGGGTGATGAAGCAATGGTTTCTGCTCGTTTGTTTAATCAGTCTGACAAGGCTATCAATGCAAAAGCAAAGGTTGAAATCCTTGACCCAGCAACTGAGAAGGTGCTCTTTACGGATAGTAAAGCTGTTGTTTTGAAGGCACAGGGGAGTGGTTCAGCAACTTATAGTTTAGCTTCATTATTGGCAAAGAATGCAAATAAACTTACAGCTGATCAGTCCTTGCTTGTTGTCCGCTTCACGGTTGAGGGCGATGGCTTCTCTGATGGTGAGCAACATTACCTTTCAGTACTTCAGAATAAGGAGTATGTAACAAACACCTATCCATTCACACAGAATGATGCTGGTGTGAAGACGATTAATGTTGGTAAGCTTTTCCCAAAGAAGAGTACGGATCAGAAGCTGACAGTAGAGTACACCAATAACCCTAATTGGCTGATGATTCAGGCATTGCCTTATGTGGCAAATGCAAGTGAAAAGAATGCTATCAGTCTTGTTTCGGCTTATTACGCAAACCGTTTGGGCAAGCAGATTATGAGTACTTCCCCATCGATTAAGCAGACTATTGAACAGTGGAAGAAGGAAACAGGTAAAGAAACGTCTATGATGTCGGCTTTGGAGAAGAATCAAGAACTCAAAACCTTGACACTTGACGAGACTCCTTGGCTAATGGATGCTAAGAATGAAAGCGAACAGAAACAGCAACTCGTGCGCTTCTTCGATGAGAATCAGATGCAGAACAAGTTGACATCAACATTCTCAAGTCTAAAGAAACTGCAAAACTCTGATGGTTCGTTCTCTTGGTGGCAAGGAATGAAGGGAAGTCTGTATATGACGGTTGCGGTGGCAAAGACACTCGCTCGTCTGCAGAACCTTACAAGTCCAAGCCCAGAGGTAACAAACATGATTAATGCTTCTTTCCGTTTTATGGATAAGAAGGTAGCTAAGTGTGTGGCTGAAATGAAGCGTGATGAGAAGAGGTATAATACGATACTCTTTCCATCTGATGACCTTTGTGATTATCTTTACACCAATGCTTTGTTCTATCATGACCGAGCTACAAATGACATAAAGTACCTCATCGACCGCCTGACCAAGAAACCTACGGATTTGACTATCTACGGTAAAGCGAATACAGCAGTAATCCTTCAGCAGTATGGTAAGGTTGAAAAGGCGCGTGAATACCTGCAGAGTATCAAGGAATATACGGTTTATACGGAGGAGAAGGGACGTTACTTCGATTCTAAAAACGCTTATTACAGTTGGCGTGATTATAAGATTCCAACAGAGGTGGCTGCTATTGAGGCGATAAAGACGATTACTCCTACTGATGGTAAGACGCTTGTTGAGATGCAGCGTTGGCTCTTGCAGGAGAAGCGTACGCAGGCTTGGGATACACCATTGAACTCAGTGAATGCTATTTGGGCTTTTATGAACAATGGCAATTGGTTGATGCAGAATGGAGAGCATGCTACGTTGATGCTTGATAACAAACCATTGCAGATAACACAGCCTACGGCAGGTTTGGGTTATGTAAAGGCTACACAGCCAGTTGATTTCCAATCGTCTGAAAATCATGATTTGGTTATTAGCAAGACAAGCACTGGCACAAGCTGGGGTGCTGTCTATGCACAGCTCTTCCAGGCGTCAACAGATATCTCTGATGCTTCATCTGGCTTGAAGATTAAGCGTGAGGTAATGGTTGATAGCGTACTGTTGAAGAGAGGTAAGAACCTTAAAGTTGGTGACAAGGTGCGTATTCGTTTGACAATCATTGCTGACCGTGATTACGATTTCGTACAAGTAGTTGACAAGCGTGCAGCCTGCCTTGAACCTGTTAGTCAGTTGAGTGGGTATCGTTGGGGGTATTACATTGCTCCAAAGGATTACACGACTAATTACTACTTCGACCAGATGGCAAAGGGTAAGCATGTCGTTGAAACAGAATATTATATTGACCGAGCAGGTGTTTATCAGACTGGAACCTGCACTGTGCAATGTGCATACGCTCCTGAATATAGTGGACGTACAGGCGCAGAGGTTATTCAGGTTGACGAGTAAACGAGTTGACAAGTGAACAAGCTATATGATAGAGTTGTGGAGTAGTGGCTGTTGTCTTAACTCCCATAACTTCTCAACTCCTTAACTCCTTAAAAAGAAATGCTTCAAATAGAAATAGATAACGGTAGTGGTTTTTGCTTCGGTGTGACCACTGCTATTAAGAAAGCCGAAGAAGAATTGGCAAAGGGTACAAAACTCTATTGCTTAGGTGATATTGTACATAACAGTATGGAGGTGGAACGCCTTACAAAGAAAGGGCTCATCACGATTAATCATGAGCAGATGCGCGAACTTCATAACGTGAAGGTCTTGCTGCGTGCACATGGTGAACCTCCTGAGACTTACGAACTTGCAAGACGTAACAACATTGAGATTATCGATGCAACTTGCCCTGTGGTTCTTGCCCTCCAGCGTCGTATTAAGACACAGTATGAGAAAGGTCGTCAACCTTCTTATATGATATCTTCAAAAGGCGGAGCTGCTGTTGATGAACCTTCAAGCCTTAAACCAGTAACGAATGAAGCGGTGGAAACCTCTACTTCTTCTGTTTCTCTTCCTCCTGCAGTAGGCGAGGGACAAGAGCTTAGTGCCTCCTCTTCCATTGTTATCTTTGGAAAGAATGGTCATGCCGAGGTGCTTGGACTTGTTGGTCAGACCCATAGTCAGGCGATTGTGATAGAGAAGTTTGAGGATGTTAAGGCGTTAGACTTTAATAATGATATCTATCTCTACTCACAGACGACAAAGAGTTTGGACGAGTTTCATAAGATTATAGAATACATTCAAAGTCATATCTCACCAAAAGCAAGGTTCCAAAGCTTTGATACCATCTGCCGACAGGTTGCTAATCGTATGCCAAACATATCAACCTTTGCTGCTCGTCACGATTTGATTCTCTTTGTGGCAGGCCGTAAGAGTTCAAATGGTAAGGTCCTCTTTCACGAATGTTTGAGTGTAAACCCAAATTCCCATCAAGTTGAGAGTGCAGACGAAATCGACATGAGTTGGTTTGATGGAGTCGAGACAGTAGGAATCTGTGGGGCTACGAGTACGCCAAAATGGCTGATGGAAGAATGCCGTGATGAGATACTCAGGCGTACGAAATAATAGCTTTATAATCCTCAAACAAAGAGATTAAACGCGAAAAACTATCAAGTTATGATAGTTTTTCGCGTTTTTTTTATACCTTTGCATCGTCAATCAAGATTTAATGTGACTTTTATTGCAACACTTGGGTTAGGTTTTTTCTTGAAATGACAGAATGCAGGGTAATATTTGTTGGGCCTTCCAACAGTTTAATATGATGGAGTATGTCAGTTGTTGATGATAGGTTTTAGGGATTTGTTCGTGGACATAACATTACTCTAATCAACAAAAGAAGATATCATGTTGTCCCATATTATTTAAGTGAAGTATTCATTAATAGTGTAGCATAGTAGATTTATGAAAGAACAAAAGAGTTTCCTTGTCCCTATGGCATTCTTAGGGCTTATGTTTTTCACTTGTGGATTTGCCTTGGGTATAAATTCATTGTTGGTTCCAGTATTGAAGGTGTCGTTAAGCGTTTCTTCAATGGAAGCATATATGCTCATTGGTGCAACATTCTTGCCATTCCTTATCTTTGGCTATCCTGCGGGAATGTTAATCAGCAAGATAGGATATAAGCGTACGATGGCTATTGCGTTCGGAATGTTTGCTGTAGGTTTTGGAGTGTTTATCTTCTCGGCAGATGCAAAGAGTTTTCCTTTGTTTCTGGCAGCTTCCTTTTTCTGTGGAACGGCTAACACCTTCTTGCAGGCAGCTATAAATCCTTATGTGACAATATTGGGACCAACGGAGAGTGCTGCAAAGCGTATCTCTATTATGGGTATGATCAACAAGTTAGCTTGGCCAGTGTCACCCCTCTTTATTGCTCTTTTCGCAGGTGCTTCAGGTAGTGTTGCGATAGATGATTTAGGTAAACCTTTTGCTGTGATTATTTGTCTGTTCGTTGCTTTAGGTGTAGTGGCTCTTTTGTCACCATTGCCAGAGGTGAAGGCAGCAGGTGAGGATAGCAGTGAGACTGATGAGGTTGACCAAGAAGTATCTGCTTATGCAAACAGTAAGAAGTCTGTTTTCCAGTTCCCACACTTGGTTCTGGGTGCTATTGCCATCTTCTTTTATGTTGGTGCAGAGACTATCGTGTTGGGAACGCTCATTGACTATGCGAATGAGTTAGGACTTGCTCATCCAGAAAACTATTCTTGGATAACTCCGATTAGTATTAGTATTGGATATATAGCAGGAATCATTCTGATTCCTAAGTATCTTTCTCAGACACGTGCTTTGCAGATTTGTTCATTCGTAGCCTTGTTGGGAACGACTCTTGTTGTTCTTCTTCCTGGAGTTTACAGTATATATAGTGTCGGTGTCATGGCTTTAGGATGTTCACTGATGTGGCCAGCATTTTGGCCTTTGGCATTGATGGATTTGGGTAAGTTTACCAAGAAGGGTTCATCACTCTTGACGATGGGACTTATCGGTGGAGCAGCAATTACAGTACTGTTTGGTCTTTTAAAGGATGTTTCAGATGCTCGATATGCCTATGGTCTTTGCTTTGTATGCTTTGGCTATATCTTGTTCTATGCGTTCAAGGGCTATAAGTTACGTTAATAGAAATAAGTAATGATAAAAAATAAACTGCCCGTAAGATACACGGGACAGCATTT
>ERZ773203.236-NODE-236-length-30268-cov-21.059378_pt1 | contig 30268 bp, 27 predicted proteins | sample MGYA00580529_ERZ773203 | MGnify/ENA primary metagenome ERZ773203 (study PRJEB29015, sample SAMEA2738176) | human oral metagenome | biome: human oral; feature: human-associated habitat; material: saliva | place: China | collected 2177 ... | reverse complement strand
TGTAACGGTACGCAAATCCGGGAGTGAGAGTGCGATCAAGGAAACCTTTAAGAATTGCGGGCTCAGCTGACCACCAGATCGGGAAACTGAACACGAGATGATCCGCCCAAGCGATGTCCTCTTGGTATCGCATAGGTGCGTTTTCATCTTCCATGTGCTGGCGATATCCGTAGCGCAGAACAGGATCAAAATCCTCCGTCGCCAGATCGATCATACGCACGTCATGCCCAGCAACGCGCGCCTCATCGGCGTATGCGGAAGCAAGTTGATGAGAGTAGCTCTCAGCGTCTGGACTGCCCTGAATAACGAGAATCTTCATCATTTTCCTCTTGTTGTAATCGGTTGATTACTACCATAGTGGTGGGCCTGTTCCGATGCAACATTAGGGGGTATAGACGGATTAAACGAGTATCTATGACGATACGCTCAGTGAGCACACAACAGCATTCTGCCTAGGATCTGGCAGGATCACGAGCGGGGATAAGTCTTAATCGACAGCCTTGACTACTACAAAGATCGCGACGCGTTCTCCCCCACAGGACGCTCGCCAATCTCCTGCTGAAGACGCACAAGGTACCCGTCGGGGTCCTGAACCAAGAACTGACGGACACCGATCTCAATGTCGCCTGCCCGATACCACTTCTCTTCGGGCTCAACAAAGATTGGCCACCCTGCGTTCTTGACACGCCACAATGCGGCATCCAAGTTCTCGACCTGCACCTCGAAGTTGATCCCGCGGCCAAGCGGTGGCTCAAGGGCACCGGTCGCCCACGTCCTCCCCTGGTTGATCTGGTCGAGCATCAGGTGCGCATTACCTAAGACGAGGTATCCAAACCCCTCTTCGGGCCTCTCATAGCGGAGGGAAAAACCGACCAGATCGCACCAGAAATGCCGGGAGGCCTCGTAGTCGGTGACGGAAAGTTCAGGAACAAGCCCGGGTTCACAGGTCATTTCTACACTCTATCAGGCAGCTCGGATACACAAGTTGAACTCGGTCACGGCTGTCGAGCAATTTCAATTCCAGCGGTTTGCAGGGTGCCACTAAAACAGGTCGGAGCGGGAACCTGTACGAATTGCTGTCACCACGCAAAGCTCAGGTTCATCTAGGTAGATCAGTAACCAATCCGGTTGAATATGACACTCGCGAAACCCCGCATAATCGCCGCTCAGAAGGTGGTCACGATGTCTCGGAGACAAGTCTGCACCTTCAAGGATCGCGTCGATGACCGCTTCAAGTTCCCCGATAGGAAGCCCCCGTTTACGCGCCCGCTTCAAATCCTTCTTGAACTGACTAGTCATCACAAGGGCCCGTCGCCCTTGTTGAGACTCACTCGTCATCGACATCAGCGAACGCCTGCGATGCCGACACATAGCGACTAGCAGCGACACGTCCGGCAGCAATGCTCATGTACGGTAAGGAAGCAAGCAACCGAAAACAAGAGATAGACCGCCAGCACTACACTATTCCGAACCAAAGACCAAAAGATAAGCATTGTGGGAAAATCTAAACTTTTGGATTTTCCTACAATGCCAACTACGGCGGAATCCCTCCCACTCCTTATATCTTTCTGTATACATTGAATTTGTATTTAGTAAAATGCAGACAACACCACGGATCGGCTTTTGGTTGGACAATTCCAACCAAACACCACAGCAGACAGCAGAAAACATTCTGAACGCTAGGAAGCCGGTATGATTGTTACATATAAGGGGAAGAAAAATTTCTTTTAGGTACTTGCTTTCCTAAAACTGATGTGATACAATGATTTAATCCAGAAAAGGAGTAAAAAATATGCGGCAAGGTATTCTTAAATAAAACTATAATCAAATAGTGGGAACAAAGGATTATGATAGCTCCTTTTGTAGGGGCTTAGTTTTTTGTACCCAATTTAAGAATACTTTTGCCTTATCAATTTTGACATATCCCCAAAAACAGCAATCACAAACAGGTGTATGCTGTATATGTGTATGTCCGCAACTTATAATCCCCAGTGGTAAAAGTATTTTACTGCTGGGGATTTTTATGCCCTTTGGGGCTGTAAAGGGAGGACAATCACATGAAAATAATCAATATTGGAATTCTTGCCCATGTAGACGCTGGAAAGACGACCTTGACGGAGAGCCTGCTATATGCCAGCGGAGCCATTTCAGAACCGGGGAGCGTCGAAAAAGGGACAACGAGGACGGACACCATGTTTTTGGAGCGGCAGCGTGGGATTACCATTCAAGCGGCAGTCACTTCCTTCCAGTGGCACAGATGTAAAGTTAACATTGTGGATACGCCCGGCCACATGGATTTTTTGGCGGAGGTGTACCGCTCTTTGGCTGTTTTAGATGGGGCCATCTTGGTGATCTCCGCTAAAGATGGCGTGCAGGCCCAGACCCGTATTCTGTTCCATGCCCTGCGGAAAATGAACATTCCCACCGTTATCTTTATCAACAAGATCGACCAGGCTGGCGTTGATTTGCAGAGCGTGGTTCAGTCTGTTCGGGATAAGCTCTCCGCCGATATTATCATCAAGCAGACGGTGTCGCTGTCCCCGGAAATAGTCCTGGAGGAAAATACCGACATAGAAGCATGGGATGCGGTCATCGAAAATAACGATGAATTATTGGAAAAGTATATCGCAGGAGAACCAATCAGCCGGGAAAAACTTGCGCGGGAGGAACAGCAGCGGGTTCAAGACGCCTCCCTGTTCCCAGTCTATCATGGCAGCGCCAAAAATGGCCTTGGCATTCAACCGTTGATGGATGCGGTGACAGGGCTGTTCCAACCGATTGGGGAACAGGGGGGCGCCGCCCTATGCGGCAGCGTTTTCAAGGTTGAGTACACCGATTGCGGCCAGCGGCGTGTCTATCTACGGTTATACAGCGGAACGCTGCGCCTGCGGGATACGGTGGCCCTGGCCGGGAGAGAAAAGCTGAAAATCACAGAGATGCGTATTCCATCCAAAGGGGAAATTGTTCGGACAGACACCGCTTATCAGGGTGAAATTGTTATCCTTCCCAGCGACAGTGTGAGGTTAAACGATGTATTAGGGGACCAAACCCGGCTCCCTCGTAAAAGGTGGCGCGAGGACCCCCTCCCCATGCTGCGGACGACGATTGCGCCGAAAACGGCAGCGCAAAGAGAACGGCTGCTGGACGCTCTTACGCAACTTGCGGATACTGACCCGCTTTTGCGTTGCGAAGTGGATTCCATCACCCATGAGATCATTCTTTCTTTTTTGGGCCGGGTGCAGTTGGAGGTTGTTTCCGCTTTGCTGTCGGAAAAATACAAGCTTGAAACAGTGGTAAAGGAACCCTCCGTCATTTATATGGAGCGGCCGCTCAAAGCAGCCAGCCACACCATCCATATCGAGGTGCCGCCCAACCCGTTTTGGGCATCCATAGGACTGTCTGTTACACCACTCTCGCTTGGCTCCGGTGTACAATACGAGAGCCGGGTTTCGCTGGGATACTTGAACCAGAGTTTTCAAAACGCTGTCAGGGATGGTATCCGTTACGGGCTGGAGCAGGGCTTGTTCGGCTGGAACGTAACGGACTGTAAGATTTGCTTTGAATACGGGCTTTATTACAGTCCGGTCAGCACGCCGGCGGACTTCCGCTCATTGGCCCCGATTGTATTGGAACAGGCATTGAAGGAATCGGGGACGCAGCTGCTGGAACCTTATCTCTCCTTCATCCTCTATGCGCCCCAGGAATACCTTTCCAGGGCTTATCATGATGCACCGAAATACTGTGCCACCATCGAAACGGCCCAGGTAAAAAAGGATGAAGTTGTCTTTACTGGCGAGATTCCCGCCCGCTGTATACAGGCATACCGTACTGATCTGGCCTTTTACACCAACGGGCGGAGCGTATGCCTTACAGAGCTGAAAGGATATCAGGCCGCTGTCGGTCAGCCGGTCATCCAGCCCCGCCGTCCAAACAGCCGCCTGGACAAGGTGCGCCATATGTTTCAGAAGGTAATGTAAAGATACATAATCGTCAAGACGGCAACAATCAGAAGTTATGGAGGGTAACAATGGAATATAGTAAGGAAGATTTAATGGAAGCAAAAAAGCAAATTTGGGGAGTGGGAGAGAACATGGGAACAGAGGAAAGTAAAAAAATCTGGGAGGAGAACGCACAATTTTGGGATAATGCAATGGGTGACGAATCTAATGAATTTCACAGAGAGGTAGTGCGTCCCAAAGTAACGGAACTTCTATCTCCTAATCCTGCGGATTACATTTTGGATATTGCGTGTGGCAATGGAAATTATTCTTCGTATCTTGCACAAAGAGGCGCTTCGGTTGTCGCTTTTGATTACAGCAAAAAAATGATAGAATTGGCTAAAAGACGGCAATCACAATATGCAAAACAAATTGAATTTTGTGTGGCGGATGCGACCGATCTGTGCGGACTGCGGCAGTGTCATGTATCAGCAGCGATACCAGACGGACAAGCGCAAGCAGGACTGTTATATCTGCGGTAACTACAAGAAACGCACCCATGACTGTACGGCGCACTTTATCCGCACCGACCTCTTGACCGCTGGCGTACTCTCCAATCTGCGAAAAGTGACAAGCTATGCGGCAAAGCATGAAGCCCGGTTTATGAAGCTCTTGATTGAGCAGAACGAGGACGGGGGCAAGCGCAGGAACGCCGCCAAGAAAAAGGAACTGGAAGCCGCCGAGAAACGAATAGCCGAGTTATCCGCTATCTTCAAGCGGCTGTATGAGGACAGCGTGACCGGGCGCATATCAGACGAGCGTTTCACAGAGCTGTCGGCAGACTATGAAGCAGAGCAACGGGAACTGAAAGAAAGAGCCGCCGCTATCCAAGCGGAGCTTTCCAAAGCACAGGAAGCCACCGTGAACGCAGAAAAGTTTATGAATGTTGTCCGGCGGCATACCAGCTTTGAAGAACTTACCCCTACTCTGCTGCGGGAGTTTGTAGAGAAAATTGTTGTGCATGAGTGCAGCTATGACGAGAACAAGACCCGCAGACAGGACATTGAGATTTATTATTCTTTTGTTGGCAAGGTGGACTTGCCCGAATAACCGCCCGACCTATCCGACACAATGCGCAAGTGCCGGATAGGAACGGCAAAATTTTTTACACTTCTATTGCTTCTTTATCACACATCAATAAATCTCGCGGGCTTCACGCATCGCAGCTTCAGTTTCGGCATTGAAACGAGGCTGGCGCAGTTCGAAGGGCAAACCACCTTCCATGATCGACTTGTGCAGAAACACGTTTACAGCGTCAGTGAGGTTCATCCCAAACTGGGCATACACCCGTTCAGCCTCTTCTTTCACGCTTGGGTCCACACGCATGTTGAGTGTTGCAGTCTTCATGACTCACCCCTTCGACAAATAGATGTACAGCATCGATCTCACAACGTCAGCACAACGCATGACACATGATGCGGTTTGTCATTACAAGAGATCTGTACGATTAGACAATCGTGCAATTTTAATTCCAAATAACGTTATTCGAAGATCGTTAAGAGGAAGCAGAGCACAAACCCGGAAAGTTATGCTTGTGCTGCAAGATCAACGACCTCGGCACCAACGATTTCCGCTAGGTCAAGCGGACTCAGCTCCACACTCACTCCCCTGCGGCCTCCCGACACCAGCATCGTTTCATGATCCAAACATGAGGAATCGATAAAGATTCGATGTTTTGTTGTCTGCCCCAAAGGACTAATCCCGCCAACGACATAGCCCGTGCGGCGCTGCGCAACAGCGGGGTCAGCCATAGCCGCGTTCTTCGCCCCGGCGGCTTTGGCAATGAGCTTCATTGACAGGTGCGCAAGCGCCGGAACACACCCCACCACGAACTCCCCCGTCGGCTCAAGCTTGACCATCAAGGTCTTAAAAGCAATTGCCGGGTCGATCCCCAATTTCTCAACGGTTTCTTCACCGTAAGCACGCGCGGAAGGATCATGCTCGTACTCGTGAACAACGAAAGGAACCCCGGCCTCGTTCAATTCCTCGATTGCGTGAGTGGGGCCTGAAGCGTGATCTTTGGAGTTTTTACGAGCCATACCCCCAGTGTAAGTCCCAAGGAGACAGTCTTTTGGTTTCAGCAAAAATAGAAAGCAGCCGGGCTGATGGAAATCAGCCCGGCCCTGAGTTTCACCGCAAATAGCGGAGCAGCACTTTAGACGAAGGTCGCCTGCGGATCATCGATCACCATCTTGCCGAAGGGGAAGCAGGTGATCGGGATGAGCTTCAGATTGGCGATCGCCAAGGGAATACCGATGATGGTGATGGCCTGGAAGAAAGCCGTGATGACATGTCCGATTGCCAGCCAGATACCGGCAATGAAGAACCAGATCAGATTCATCAGTGCCGAACCAGCACCAGCTCCAGGCATCGGGACAACTCGTTTACCGAAGGGCCAGATAATGTAACTCGCAATGCGGAACGAGGCGATACCCGCAGGGATTGTCACGATGAAAATACACGCGAGCAATCCGAAAAAGATGTAGTCCAAGAACAGTACGAAACCGCCGAAAACCAGCCAAATAATATTGAGCCAGAAGCGCATTTCATTCCTTCCATCAAGTTGCACTGCATCAAGTCTCGCACAGCAGTCCCTCAATTCACGCTCGCTTTTCCCCTGATTCTCCCCTGATTTCCCCCTGAGTCGTGTGGCTACACTGATGCCATGACTATTCCTTCAGCGATTGCCGAGGCCATTGACCGCATCGACCGCGCACGCCAGGCCGCCGGTCGCAGCGATCGCGTGGCCTTAGAACTCGCGGTAAAAACTCGCACCCCCGAGGAATGCCGCGAGGCAGCCCAAGCCTTGAGCGATCTGGGACAGCCGATCCTCTTGGGGCATAACCGCGTCCAGGAAGCCACGGCAACAGTTGAAGCAATTAGACAGGTACCGGGAGCACAGATCCACTTAATCGGTCCGCTCCAATCGAACAAGATCAATCAAGCCTTGGCCTGCGTCGACGCAATTGAATCGATTGATTCTGCCCTACTCGTCCAGAAAATTGATTCACGCCTGAGCCGTGAACTCCCCGTCTTTATCGAAGTCAACGTCTCTGGCGAAGACACCAAACACGGCTGCAGCCCCACCGATGTCCCTGCTCTTATCGAGGCCGTCTCCTCCTCGGCGCACCTGAGCCTCGCAGGCTTCATGACCGTCGGTCTCAACTCCTCTGCCGAAACAGATGTGCGCCGCGGATACGCCCAGCTGCGCCAGCTACGCGACCGCAGCGCCGAAGAGCTTAGCCTCCCCACAGACGCCCTTGAGCTGTCGATGGGGATGAGTAATGACCTCGAATGGGGGATTGCAGAAGGGGCAACAATCGTTCGAGTGGGAACCGCAGTTTTTGGGGCCCGGCGCTTAGCCGCGCGGAGATAGCGCCTTCCCAGCGATCCAATCGATCCCAACGATCGCGCCGAGGAATACCAGCGCCCCGCACAAGATTGCGACGATATTGACACATACCTGCTGGTAGCCCAAGACCGTCACATTGACGAAATCATAAGGGTACTGGTGGACGAAGACACCACGAACCAGCGTGTAGATGATCCACGCAATCGGAATAACCAGAGCCTTAAGGACGACTCCACCGCTGACTCCTCCGCGCGGTCCGCACGCCAATGCAACGACGATCATCAAGAGTGGAACAACGACGTGCTGGAGCGGGTTTGTCAGGACAGACCAGCCGCTCAAAACCTCAGTTGGACGGATCAAGAAGTGATAAACAATGGCCGTCACTGTGATCATCATGAGCGCACATAAATGCAACGCGCGTCCCCATGAGCCAATCTCACTGCCTCGAAGTGCGATGAGCGTTGCGACAATGGCAACCAGAATATTCGACCACTCCGTGAAGTAAGACAGGCATTCAATCATTCTCTGGCCGAACCCGGCCCAGCCAAAGGGAGCTCCACCGAACATCCCAGGCCGGGCCACGGCCTCGCGAGAATACCCGTCGATAGCGGTAATGACCAAGGTGAGGACCACACCAAGCCACGCGGCGATTGCCACAAGCGCATAGCCCCAACGGCCAGCGGTCGCCAGAGTCATCTGCTTTCCTCTCACTGGTCCTATGCCCAGTCGGGAAGAATACGCACGCCGCCCTTATCGGCAGACGCTGCAAGCATTCCGTAGACCTTCAAGGCATCAGAGACGTGACGCGAACGAGGCTTGGAAGGCTTCCACGGGGTGGCGCCCATCTCCGCGCGGCGGCGCTCAAGTTCCTCATCGCTGACATTCACACGAAGCAGACGCTTGTTGACGTCGATCTCGATCTCATCGCCCGTGCGGACCAAGCCGATCGCACCGCCAGCAGCGGCCTCGGGAGAGATGTGACCAATCGAGATACCGGAGGTGCCGCCAGAGAAACGGCCATCGGTGATCAGCGCACACTTCTTACCCAAGCCCAGTCCTTTGAGGTACGAGGTCGGGTAGAGCATTTCCTGCATGCCCGGGCCACCCTTGGGGCCTTCGTAGGTGATGACGACGACGTCGCCCTCTTGAACCTTCTTACTCAGAATCGATTCAACAGCCTCTTCTTGAGACTCCACAACGAATGCACGGCCAACGAAGTGGAAGAGCGACTCGTCAATACCCGCGCTCTTAATAACCGCGCCATTCTCGGCGATATTGCCGTAGAGAACTGCCAGACCGCCATCCTTCGTGTATGCGTGCTCGACATCGCGAATGCAGCCATTCTCGGAATCCGTTTCCAAGGACTCAAAGAGGTTCGCTGTTGAGAAAGCGTGGGTCGTGCGCACGCCACCGGGCGCTGCAAGGTAGCGATGCTTGGCCTCGTCAGTGGCGCTGCCACTGCGAATATCCCACGCACCCAGCCACTCCTCCAAGGAAGGAGCATGGACGGAGTGCACATCACGGTTCAGCAGGCCCGCGCGGTTAAGCTCGCCAAGCAGGGCGGGGATTCCACCAGCGCGGTGCACGTGCTCAATGTGGTAGGTCGTCGAGTTCGGGGCCACCTTGCAGAGGCAAGGGACGCGGCGCGAAATCGCATCGATATCGTCCAAGGTGAAATCAACCCCGGCCTCGTGAGCGATCGCAAGAATGTGAAGAACAGTGTTGGTGGAGCCGCCCATGGCAACGTCCAAGCTCATCGCGTTCTCGAAAGCGTGCTTGGTAGCGATCGAGCGCGGCAGAACCGAATCGTCATCGTTGTCGTAGTACGCGCGGCACATATCAACGATGCGGTGTCCTGCTTCCAAGAAGAGCTTCTTGCGCTCAACCTGCGTAGCCAAAGTCGTGCCGTTTCCGGGCAGCGCGAGGCCGATAGCCTCGTTCAAGCAGTTCATCGAGTTTGCAGTGAACATGCCCGCGCAGGATCCACAGGTCGGGCAAGCGTTGGCCTCAACCTGGGCAAGCTGGGTATCCGAAATCGAATTATCCACGGCCATGACCATTGCGTCGATCAGGTCGAGACGGTGCTCCACAACGCCTTCAATGGAGGCACCAGACTCCATAGGGCCACCGGAGACGAAGATCGTCGGGATATTCAAGCGCATGGCAGCGATGAGCATACCGGGAGTGATCTTGTCGCAGTTCGAGATACACACCAAGGCGTCCGCGCGGTGAGCGTTGACCATGTACTCGACCGAATCGGCAATCACCTCGCGCGAAGGCAGCGAGTAGAGCATGCCGTCGTGGCCCATAGCAATGCCATCATCAACGGCGATGGTATTGAATTCCTTCGCGACGCCGCCCGCCTCGCGGATTGCGCCGGCGACAAGCTCGCCCATGTCCTTGAGGTGGACGTGGCCGGGAACGAACTGGGTGAAAGAGTTCGCGATCGCGATGATCGGCTTGCCGAAATCTCCGTCCCCCATGCCGGTCGCGCGCCAGAGCGCACGTGCTCCGGCCATGTTGCGGCCTTGAGTTGATGTTGCTGAACGCAAGGGCTTACTCATCGTTTACTCCCCCAATGACACTTTTGTAACTGTTTCAACCCTAGTTCCGCACGGGGGCTAGTTCTCACCCAGATCAGGAAATGGACGAGGCCTTGCGTACACTTTTCGCCACGTGGCGCGGTTTTGCGGCGCTTACTAAGGCTTTGCGAGCTGTCCACTTTTTGACCGCCCACACGGTCAGAGCGATGCCAGCCAGAGCAAAAACGATAAGTTGGTATCGCGAAATCCATTCTTCGACAAGCGCCCAATTCGCGCCGAGCGCATATCCAGCACCGATAAGGATCGAATTCCACACCGCAGAACCAATTGCCGTGTACACGGTGAAGGGCAGCAGTTTCATTCGTTCAATACCGGCCGGAATCGAAATCAAAGAGCGCACGACGGGGACGATGCGCCCCAGGAGAACTGCAAGCGGGCCTCGGCGCACAAACCATGCTTCCGCGCGCTTGATGTCGGACTCCTTAACAAAAGGAATCTTCGCGGCCAGGGAGTAGAAGCGCGCCCGGCCAAACCATGCACCCAAGGCATACAGGGCCAGCGCACCAGCCACCGATCCGAGCGTCGCCCACACGATTGCGCTGATCAGCCCCATACTTCCCGAGGCCGCAGCAAAGCCTGCGGAAGGCAGGATCACTTCGCTGGGGATGGGCGGGAAGAGGTTCTCCGCAGCAACAGCAATACCTACGCCGGGTGCACCAAGGGCACCAACAAGAGAAACAACGGCTTGGACAATAGGTTCAAGAAGATTACTCATGCCTGTAGCATCACGGCGCAAGGCATGGAAGAGTTTTGCTCACCCTTTGTGTGGGCTGTGAAACCCGATCACGGGGCGGAGCACTGAACGAGCTCGCCCTCGCCCGCGATACGCAAGTGGTGTTCCGCGGCAGAGATGAAGACGGCCTCGCCTTGCCCCAGCGTGCACTCCCCCGCTTCGGTCGACAAACTCAGGCGGCCGCGGGTAACGAGAGCGATGCGCGGCCCCTCACCCGGGACACGCAAAGCGGTGAGTTCAGGGGTGCAGGTCGTGACAGTGAGTTCGAATTCTTGCGCGGGAGCGAGGAAGCGATCCGAGTGCGGGCTGGGGTGCTCGGGAGCGAGGCGAATCGGCGGGAGCGCCGAAAATTCAGCGATCTCCACCAATTGCGCGCTGTCGACATGCTTGTGGGTGAGGCCCGCGCGAATAACGTTATCCGAGGCCGCCATGACCTCAACGCCCAGGCCTCGCTGGTAGGCGTGAATTTGGCGCGGCGGAATGTAGGCCGCTTCTCCTGCACGCAAAGACACGGGATTCATGAGGAATGCCAGGATGATTCCCGCGTCACCGCCGTGCGCGGCCTCGAGTTCACACACCAGTTGGTCCGCACGAAGCGAAGGCGATTCTCCCGCTTCGAGGCGGCTCCGGCAGGCGGCGACAAATTCTTCCACCAAGGGCGGAGTCACTGGTGAATCGATATCGAAGACCCACGAGGCCAAGGAACGCAGGCCCCCGCGGACCGTGGAGAGGTTCAGGCGACGGCGGAGCAATTCGGCCAGCTCCCCATCCAGCCCTTCGAGGAGTCGCCGCGCCTTTCGAGGCACTCTAAAGCCAATGAGCGCGTCGAAATCGGTCAAGGCGTAGAGCATCTCGGGCTTGTGGTTCATGTCCCGGTAGGAGCGGTTCGGAGCCGTACGCTCGATTCCGAGGACTTCTTCGCGCAGGTAGCCTTCACGCGCGATTTCCTTGGTGGGATGAACCTGAAGAGAGAGTGTCTCATCGGGTGCGATGACCTTCATGAGGAAGGGCAGGTTGGTTCCGAAGGCGTAGAGGATGCCCGAGCCAAGGGCTTTTTTCGGATCCTGCGCGATGAGGTCACCCAGGGTTCGCCCATCGTTGATGAGCGTTGGGCCGTCGGGGTGATTGCCAAACCAGAGCTCCGAAACAGGCCTGGGACCGGGGGTTTCACCCAAGAATTCAGCGATTGCGCTCTGTGAGCCCCAATCGTCAAACTTGCGCCAGCCCTGCAGCTGTTCCATCTGGTCTCCTCAGCCTTCCATGACACCGAGGTCCGTGCGTCGTTGGAGAACAACGAGTGGACGACGTTTTTCCGAAACGCTCGGTATGTGTGAAAAGTTTAGCGTGTCCGCTCTTCGCGTTCAGCGAGAGCGCGTAACGCTCCACCCGATTCGTAGAGTTCATCCCAGGTTCCGCTCTCCACAATGCGGCCCGAATCCATCACGATGATGCGGTCGACATCGCGAATGGTGTCCAGGCGGTGTGCGACGACGATCAGGGTCTTCTCACTGGTCCGCCTGCGAATCCCAGCCAGCACGCGTGCCTCGGTTTCGCGATCAACTTGGGAGGTGGCCTCGTCAAGGATGATGATGGGGGTTTCGCGCAGGAGGGCGCGGGCAAGGGCCAGCCGCTGGCGTTGTCCGCCGGAGATGCGTTCGCCCATTTCGCCGACCTTGGTGTCGATTCCTTCGCTTTCTGCGGCGATCCACTCGCTGAGGTCAACCGCCTCCAGTGCGTCGTTCAGTTCAGCGCCGCTTGCGTCGGGGCGTGCAAGCAGAAGGTTCGCACGGATTGAATCGTTGAAGACGTGCGCGCGCTGCGGGGCCAGGGTGACAACAGAACGAATGTGATCTTGCGTGTCTTCACGCAGGTTCACTCCCCCGATGCTGATCGAACCGGAGTCCGGATCCCACACGCGAGCGAGCAGAGCAGCAAGCGTCGACTTACCCGAGCCCGATGCGCCGACGATTGCGGTTGTTGAGCCGGCCGGAATAGTGACAGTTACGTCGTGGAGGACTTGGGGGCGGAGATGCTCGTATTCCTCCATATCGCCGTGAAGTCCCGAAGCGATAGTGACCTTCGGGTAGGCGAAGTTGACGTCGGAAATATGAAGATCACCGTGTCCGTCGATGGAATGAGCGATTTGCGGATCGGGAACCAGTGGTTCGCGATCAGTCACCGCGAAGATTCGCGCCGCCGAGGCGTAGGCCTGATCCAGATCCGCGGTGAGGTCCTCAACCGCCAAAACCGGTGCAAAAGAGGCCAGTGCAACGCCCAAGGACATGGTGACCTGCGCGATGCTCAGTTTGCCCGAGGGGTAAGCCGAGTAGGCGACAAGGAGTTGAGCGACAACAGCCAGGGGAAGCAGTGCTTGATTAAAGCCTCGTCGAACGGCAATCCAGAAAGAGGTCTTGTACTGAGCTTGGAAAATGTATTCTTCCAGTTCATCAGCCATTTCCTTCATGCGATGTTCCTGCGCGCCAAAGGCAATGACTTCGCGCACGCCTTGAACCGAGTCAGTGACGTGGTGCGAAAGCCTACCGCGAGTCGCGCGAAGTACTTGCGCAGCTTCGTCGGTGGTCTTGCCACCTAAGGTCGGAACACAAATCCCTGCCAGAACAAGGAAAGGTGCCAGAACAAGAGCATTGAGCGGCGAGATTGCCACGCCCATCCACACGACAGTCCCGATGGGAACGATTACCGCTGTTGCCAGGGGCACCAGGGTGTGAGCGAAGAAGACCTCGACGCGATCGACGTCTTTCGTGACTCGCGACAGAAGGTCACCGGTGTCTGCGCCCTCGGTCATTGCTGGAGCCTGAGGTTCAAGAGAGTCGAAGAAATAGTTGCGCAGGAGGGCCAAGGAGCGGAAAGCAACGTAGTGTCCCGCATATTGCTCGAGGTAGCGGAACAATGCCTTGAGTAGGGACATGATCACCAGCGCCCACACCACCCATGACAGGGTGACCGAGGCTGGATCCGAGGCATAGGAACCCAATGCCCATGTTCCCACCGCAAAGAGCGCGATCCCTAAAACCAGCGCGACAATACGCGCAAGTAGAGAGAAAACAAGCGGGAAAAGGACGGGACGAGCGACGCGAATGAGGCGGCGTGAGAGGTCCATGCGCGTGAAGTTCTGGGGGTTCATCGAAGTTCCCCTTCCTTCAGTTCGACTTGGCGGTCTGCGTGGGCGATCGTTGCTCCTCGGTGAGAGATTGTGATGGTCGTGCGCCCACGTGCAACGGTATCGATGGCGTTAAGAATCTGTCTTTCACTTTCCAAATCGACGTGTGCAGTGGGTTCATCGAGCAGAAGGATTGGGGCGTCTTTGATAAACGCTCTGGCAAGTGCGACGCGCTGTGCTTCACCGCCTGAGAGAGCCAGTCCTTTGTCGCCGACGCGCGTATCCAAGCCCTCGGGAATGCGGGCCAGAAGATCGTCGAGGCCGACGGTGCGCAATGCTGTGAGGATGTCCTCATCGCTGGCTGCGGGGTTGGCGATCAGGATGTTTGCGCGCAAAGTGTCAGAGAAAAGGTAGGTGGTTTGTTCGACGACAGCGATTTGCGAGCGGACCCACTGCAGGGGCACCTGGGAGATATCAACGCCATTGATGAAGATGGATCCCTCGCTGGGACGGTGGTGCGCCTGGATCAAGCTTGAGAGCGTTGACTTTCCAGCACCCGAGGTACCCGTGATGGCAATGTGCTCACCGGGGGCGACGCGAAGGGAAGCTCCGCGCAGGATCGGGGTGTCGGCCTCGTAGGCGAAGGAGACGCTGTCGATGCGCACTTCCCCGGGGGTGGGAAGGACTGAGGGAGAACAAGCACCGTGTTCTGCGGCGTCGATCACCTCTGGGGTTTCGCTGGTGAAGCGCTTGATTTCGCGGGTTGCAGCGATTCCACCCATGCCGATGTAGAAGAATTGGCCGATCCGATCCAGGGGGTCGAGCATGATCGAGGAGAGCAGGACAAGTGTGACGGCCTGACCGATTGTGAACCAACCGTCACTCAGACGCCAGTAGGCAAGAGCTGTCGCACCGGTAATCATTCCCAGCGAGAAAACACCGTCAACGACCAGCAGAACCATCTGATTTCCGGCAAGGTAGCGCATGACTTTGCGGCGAACGTTTTCTGCGGCCTGTGCAAGGGTGCGGCCCACGCGCTTTCCAGCGCCGATGTAGGACAGCGTTGAAAGCCCCTGGATCGCGTCTAGTTCTTGAGCAGCAAGCGCGCGAGAGGACGCACGATAGCGGGTGGAAACCGAGCGAAATGCCCTTTGGAAAGCACCGACAGTAAGGGGAACAACGGGAATGGAGATTGCCAGGACCGCGGCCGATACCCAGTCGAAAGTAAATACGACTGCAACGACCATGATCGGCGTGATCAGCGAGGCTAGCATGGGTGCAATGAAGGTGCCCCGATAGTTCGAGCTACGTTCCACTCCGTCGGTCGCAGTGTTGACGATGCGACCCGAACGTTCCTTCGTGCGCTCGCTGACACCCAAGCGGAAAACCTGGGCAACCATGGCGTGACGTAGACGCGGTTCTTCTGCGCGCAGGCGTGTACCTCCCGAGAAGGAAGCGCTAAACGCCATCATTCCTGCTGCTAAGGCTAAGAGTGAAAGGTATCCCAGTGACGGGAGACTGATATTGCCGCTGATGAGAGCATCAATGACTAAACCGAGCTCGATGTAGAGAATGATCAGGAACATCGCAGGCAGCAGATTTTTGATGATCTCGATGACGTTCGCCATCCGCTGTTTCGGGAAAGGCTGCGGTAGTGCGCTTGGCGAGGCGTTGAGCTCCGGTCCCATCGATTCGCTCTCCTCATTCGGCTATATGACGTCATTCATTATGACGCTACTTAGGACTACCTTAGCTTCTTAATGACAGAAAGTCATATAGAAGGTTGGAGCAAGTAAAGAGGGTGCATAAAGGGGCGTTCGGAGTAATCCGAACGCCCCTTTATTAAGGTTTACAACGCAAACTCGCGGGCACGCCCACGCTTAAGTGCGCGGGAAGGCGGCCACGGCCTCGTCAATCAGGTCAGGCCAGACGGTACATCCAGCCGAAGGGATCTTCCGCGCGACCCATCTGGATGTCCGTGATGTCCTTCCAGATCTGGTGGGTGACGGGACCCGCGGAAAGCTCGACATCGAAATCATCCGAGGCGAGGCGCGCAATCGGGGTCACGACCGCGGCGGTACCACAGGCGAAGATCTCAGCGACCGAGCCATTCTTAATGCCCTCAACCAAGTCGGCAAGAGCAATGGATTCTTCGGTTACCGGCACACCACGCGAACGCAGCAGGCGGCAAATCGCGCTACGGGTGCCACCCTCGAGGATCACGCCGGTGAGCTTGGGGGTACGCACGCTTCCATCTGCCATGACGACGAACATGTTCATGCCGCCGAGCTCTTCGAGGTACTTGTGCTCGTAGGTATCCAGGTAGCAGACCTGCTTGAAGCCGCGCTCTGCGGCCAGGTTCTGCGGGAGCAGCGAAGCCGCGTAGTTACCGCCAGCCTTTGCTGAACCGGTTCCGCCAGGGCCAGCGCGATGGTAGTGCTTCTCAACCCAAATGGAGACACCGGTCTGAGTGCCCGACTTGAAGTAGGGGCCAACCGGGGAGCCGATGACGTAGAAATCAACCTGGTGAGCGGAGCGCACGCCGAGGAAAGGCTCAGAAGCGAAAGTGAAGGGACGCAGGTAGAGAGAGGAACCCTCGGCACCCGGAACCCACTTTTCGTCCGCACGCACATAGTTGACGAGCGCACCCACGAAGTCCTCGCGGTCCAGCTGCGGCATGGCCAGACGCCAATTCGAGTGGTTCATGCGCGCGGCATTGAAACCAGGACGGAATGTCCAAATGCTGCCGTCGGAGTGACGGTAGGCCTTGATGCCTTCGAAAGCGGACTGTCCGTAGTGAAGGACAGCGGCTGCGGGAGACAGGTCAAGAGGACCGAAAGGAATGACCTCACGCTGGCCCCATCCAGTTTCAGGCGTCCAACGCATGTGTGCCATGTGATCGGTGAAAACTGTTCCGAAGTTCAGTTCCTCCATGGCCTTTTCGTAATCCGCCTGCGGAGTCGGATTCGGGTTCTGGGTCAGCGGGAAACGACCAGCCAGTTCGTCTGCCGAAGGCAGAGGCTCCTCCCCCAATCGCTCCAATTCGGTGGGAGTATGCTGCGTTTCTGTCATCGTGTCCTCCTCAAAAGCTGAAGTAGCTTCAGAATATTCCCCTTGCGGGGGTCAAGCATGGGGTGGTCCGCCATCTGACCCGGTGAGGGTAGCTTCTGGTTCCCACTCTCCGGGCCTGGTTCGCGTTCCTCTAGGGTGAGCGGTGCCGGCGGAGTGGGTCTTCTGGTTTCTGCTCCCCGGGCGTCGGGAGTCTTCCGGCTCCCACTCCCCCGGCCATGGCCTCGTCAGCCGCGAATTAGCGCGACCAAGTCATTGCCGATCTGCTCGGTCGTACGCACCAAGGGATCGCCAGCGGAGTTAGCGGCCGCACGGTTGCGCATGTCTTCTTCAATCGCGTCCATGATCGCGCGCGACTGATCGGCATATCCGAGGTGATTGAGCATGAGCGCAACAGAGGCAATGGTTGCGGTCGGATCTGCCTTGCCCTGACCAGCAATGTCGGGCGCGGAGCCATGAACGGGCTCGAACATTGAGGGATGCGCGCCTTCGGGGTTGATATTTCCCGAGGCCGAAAGGCCAACGCCGCCAGTGACGGCTCCCGCCTCATCGGTCAAGATGTCGCCAAAGAGATTGTCAGTAACGATGACATCAAAACGACCCGGATCAGTCACCATGTAAATCGTTGCGGCATCAATGTGGCAGTAGTCGACGCGAACCTGCGGGTATTCGCGGCCCACTTCCTCGACGATGCGGCTCCACAGGCCGCCGGCGAAGACCAAAACATTGTGCTTGTGGACCAGAGTGAGGTGGTGAGCCGGACGGGCTGCTGCCTGTTCGAATGCGTAGCGCACCAGGCGCTCCACGCCAAAGGCCGTGTTGACGGAGATCTCCTGCGCGACCTCGTGAATCGTGCCCTTACGCAGGGTTCCACCGTTACCGGCGTACAGGCTTTCGGTGCCCTCGCGCACGACGATGAAATCAATATCGCCGGGGTTGGCCAGCGGGGTCGGGACGCCCGGGTAGTAGTGCGAGGGGCGCAGATTCACGTAATGGTCCAGAGAGAAGCGGAGCTTAAGGAGCAGGCCGCGCTCAAGAACACCTGAGGGAACCGAAGGATCGCCGATCGCACCTAAGAGGATGGCATCGTGCTGGTCGATGACCTCGAGGTCCGTGTCGGTGAGGATCTCGCCGGTGCGGTGGTAGCGGCGCGCGCCAAGATCGAATTCTGTGTACTGCAGCGTGACATCAGAGGGAATGACAGCTTCCAGAGCCTTAATGCCTTCGGGAACGATTTCCTGCCCGATGCCGTCACCGGGAATTACTGCGAGTTTCAGATTTGTCATGCTGCCATTGTTGCGCGGGGGCGGCAGGTCGGCAGAAGGTGTCCATATTTCGGGGTGCGTGGGGCGGCCTCAGGGCCAAGCCCGCGGGCCAAACCCTGCCACGTCCTCGTACCCAGCCCCTGGCCCCCCAGGTATCGACACCGCTCGGCGGCATTGACGCCATCTAGCGGGATCGACACCACTTGGCGGCATCGCGTACCCCAAAAACCGCGATTCCCGTCCTCCAAACGGTGCCAATCACGCCAACCAGTGTCAATCCGATCGGACGACAGCGGATTTCACTGTGAAAACCCGGCGCGAACCGCGAAAAAGCACTCAACCGTCTGACACCACCCGAAAGCCCCGCTGCACACGCAACGAACTTATCCACAGCGCAGGATTTCAAGGATTCATCCACAGTTTTCGCCCGGAAAACACAAAACCTTCTCCCCTACGCCCAGACTGTCACTATGACTATGCAACTGCCGCATGTAACCCTGAGCCATCGCGGGAGCTCCTCCAAAAGTTCCCATCTCAAAGGGCAATTGCGCTTACACCGCGGCGCCTACGTTCAACTGCCATTTGACCTCAGTCAGGCGAAGCCCTGGGAAATCTGGGAGTCAATTGCGCTGGCACGCATCATTGCGTCAGTGCAGCAAGGAAAAACGACACCACTTGTGGTTGGCAGCTCTGCGCTTCTACTTCACGGGGTACGAGGCTGGATCTCAAACCCAAACGTTGAGTTGTATCAGCCGCAGCGCCGTACAAGCCAGCTCATTCCTCCGTGCAGATGCGGGACAATCTCCGTGCCCGCGACCCTGCGAGTCTATCGGCGTACTCCCCCGATTACCTCCGAACGCACGCAGGTTTCAGGGCTGCTTACCGAGCACCCTTACGATGCGCTCATCCGCTGCGCGATGCACGATGATGCGCTGCAAGCATTTGCACTGGGATGCAGCGCACTGCGTAAATGGTGCGATTTCAGTAATTTCTCGCAAGACGTGTGCCGAGGCCGCGCGGAAGACATACGGAAAGAGATCCTTTCGCGTTTGGAACGCGCGAAGGGACGCCGCGGCTATGCCCGCGCGCAACGGATCCTGAGCGCGATCGACCCCGGGTGTAGCAATCCTGCCGAGGCCGCCCTTGCGTGGGTGGTTCGCGCACTGTGTCCCTGCGACTTCTCGACGCAGTATGAGTCTTCTGCAGGTGGACGACCTCTCTTCGCTGACATTGCGATTCCGCTGTGCAAGCTCATCATCGAGTTTGATGGGATCGAGAAACTGGGGTCAACACAAGGAGAATTCGACCGCGCGAAACGCTCATGGGTTCAACGCGAACAGGCACTACAAGACCAGGGCTGGCATTTCCTTCGAGTCAATTGGCAAGATTTCAATGACTGGAGTGAGCTGCGCAGACGAATTCGCTTTGCGATCGGGGTAGCCTCGAAGCCTATTCCCGCTCGTTACGCACTGTTGTGGGAGCCTCCAAGCGAGCGGTGCGATGGTGAAGGGCGACGCTTTCGGGCCCACGAGTGGCATGAGTCGGACGAAAGCTGGACTTAAAATTAGTTTTCCGCATGTGCGCCAAACCGGCACGAACTGAAGGCGGGAGTCAGTAGCATAATCCCATGTCGACAACCATTGATGTTTATCCGACAGAAAATGTCCTGCCTCTTGTTGAGGAGATTCGTGGGCGCACACAAGAGTTATTTCAAACATTGTTGAACCGTCATGGTATCGGTTCAACAATCGAGGTTAAAGCTTTCTATCCCTCTCGGGCGGATATACCAATTAAGTACGTTGAAAAAGATGTGGTGTGGACGCCGGATTTATATCTGGGCTTCGCATATTCGATTGATGGGATCTGGGATTCGGATTCTTGGCCTGCTTGTTTCTCCGTCGAAGATGACGATCGAATTAACGAAGAAGACTTGGTCTACCCATTCAACTCAAAACCGGAACATCTTGGCTTGTGGTACATCGTTGAAGAATTCGAAGATATTGTTCCTCCAACTCGACTGGCAAAAATTCTGGCACAAGACCACTATTGGTACGACGAACGTAACTTTGCTGGCCCTGCCGTTGCCTCAACCGGTTACGGTTTGGTTTGCGCAGCTCTGGCTGAAGCAACCGATGGAATCATCGCCTCATTCGACTGCGCATTCGATAAAAAGCACAACGGCGAAACCGCTGAGGAGTTCCTTTCCTGGTGGGGCGACAGGCAAATCGATTTCTATGGCGAGGACGCGTTCAGAAATCCGCGAGGGAAAAGATACCAACTAGTCATTGGGTAGAAAGCTCGTACACGCGCCCCCAGATGGGGGTGCTTCACAGTAAAGTGAAAGCATGCTTGACGATGTGGTTGCACAGAAATTACGCGCGTTCTCTGAGGAACGCGCTTGGGACCAGTTCCACACGCCCGAAAATTTGGCGAAATCAATTTCTATCGAGACCGCGGAGCTTTTAGAGTGCTTCCAGTGGTCGCCCGATGGGGATCCCCAGGCTGTCAAGGAAGAGCTCGCCGACGTCCTCACCTACTGCTATTTCCTTGCGATGAAGGTCGGGCTTGAGCCTGATCAGATCGTGTTGGAGAAGCTTGCTGTGACCGCCAAAAAGTACCCGGTTGAAAAGTCGCGTGGGAGCAGCGTGAAGTATGACCAGGTTGGATAGAAACACCTGTCTTTCGTTTGTCATCATGAATAGACAGCAGCAGCTTGCAGAATCATCTCGAGTGACAACAAACCGCCTGGATGATTGCCCAGATGACGCATAAGTGCCAAAATAACTTACGGGGTACTATTTCGAAGGCGATTTAGTGGGGGACTACATTGATAGAGACCGTTTTCAACAGTCCATTGATATTTTTTTTCGCCCTACAAATACAGCAAGAGCAGTGGCGTAGACTACACCTACTACATGACTACGACCAACCAGACGGAAGCCGTCTGACGACTGCTGTTTTTTTCGGGGAGTACTCTGCAACAGAATACGATTTCCATTCAAATTCCGAATCCTCACGTTTTGACATGATCTATATGGTTCCGATCTTGTTCTATAGACAAGCAGATGAGGCACCGCAAAAGACGCTTTCTTCATTAAGAGGATTCTGGCAGTACCGTCACGGTTCACTGCCGGTAACTAAAGAAGTCCAGTCAGATATCAAACTTTCTCTTCAAGACGATGGGCTCCGAGTAACATGCTCGATTACAGGTCTCGAAAACGATCTCTTCATACCAGCCAGCGACCCTCTCGTTACTATGATCAGAAAATGCGGGAACTGTGGATTCGCGGTGGCACATAACGGCCAATTTGTATTCACACGAGCTTCATTGAAACCCGAATCACCTTTCCCCGAATTCCCATGCGTAAAAGGAAGCTTTCTCAACAAAAAGCAGGGCGATTCAGACCTTCAAATGTTGATTCAAAACGCAGCGAAATACAAAATCAAAGTTCCTGCCAGACTAGATTCCTACCTTGACGTTCAAGTCGGCGGCTCAGACTACAGTGTTTACGAATCGACCAGCTCAGTCAATTCGCTGCCCATACCACCCAAACTTGGCACCAGGTGCTGGTCATGCGGAAAGACTGAAATAACGCGCGAACATTGCTCACCCAAATGGCTAGCCGATTATTTCCGCGTTACTCCTCTCGTTGCCCGAATTTTTTGTTCTCAATGCAACAGCTGGTTCGGAAAGAACCTAGAGGTTCCAATGTTGCATTTCCTCTTACCCTCTATCAAAAGTAGTTTCAACGAAAAAGAACGAATGCTCATCACGAATTGGGCTATTAAAACTGCACTGACAATGTCCTTGGCAAGCGCGGTACGAGTACAACAATCATGGCTTCATTCCTTACGAAACGGACAAGTTCCGGAAGGTTTTAGAGTATTTTTCGACCCGGGTGTACCGCTCAATAAGCCTGGGTTTAATTTTGGTGTTTCGCGATTCGCTGATGAAATTGTAAATTCTGGGGGGTTTCTGTTTACGATGTCAACCAGACTTTTTACACTTTGCGTTGTTCGAACGACCAAAGAGATCACAGTGCCTTTAGTAGAAATCTTCCCCAAGGTTTCTAAGCGGACAACTGAATTTCAAGGTTATTTTGCTGATATGCACCAGGCGATTCACGAATCTATCTCAGGAGAACCAACAGTTCCCAACGAACTACCACAGCATCCCCAAAGCAGAAAATAGAATTTACTAATACGTATGGTAACCAGCAGACAGCCATGTGAAACATCCATTTTTTATGAACATATAGTATGGGTTGGTTATTAGTCTCGTTCATAAGATTTTATTTTGAGGATTATCGAACTTTGTTTATTGTCTACTTTGTGCAACAACCTGACTTCACACAATCGCGACGATAATACCTAACGACGAGTTTTTACTCGCTTCGGACGACTTAGAACACAGATCCTAATAGTTTTGAAGACCATATAAATTGATGCTTATCCAAATATTGTGCTGGAGACAGTATCGAAATTATCTTTTGCGCGAGCAGAGCCGCCCTGACGCGGTCGTGGACCTGATCAAGCGCTTGGTCACTGTCTCGATGCAAACCCAGGAGCTCCTGGCGACGCTGCCACCGCTCGAAATTCCCGAGCAGTAGAGCGCGAATAATACGCACCAAAAAGCACCGTGCCCGAGAACTGTCGACTAATCGTCAGTTCTCGGGCACACGTTCTAGCGGTCCTACCCTCACGAATTCGGGTCGGCGTCGATCGCTCCTTGAACGTCATTGAACAGCAGGTTCGAGATCTCAACCTGCACGATCTCCACATTCGGCACGTCGTGCAGCAGCAGTGGATCATCCGCCGAGGTCTGCAAGGCCAAAGTTCCGCACCCAAACAGGCGATCATCCAGATCCTTCACCATCTGAATGTCCGAGATACGGCTGAGCGGCAGGTCGTGCCCCGCTCGCTGGAAAATACCCGAGCGCGTAATGATCCGCTTCGTCGTCACCGTGTAGGTCGCGGCCATCCATTTCGCCCACGGCACCACGAACAGCGGAATCGCGATAATGACAAAGACCATCCAAATCGCCGGCAGCGCCCACTTTCGCGAGTCCACAGGCACAAACACCGATCCAACAATCGCGGCAGCAAGCAGCAGCACAACCGCCACGATCCTCCACAGCAGCACCTTGATGTGCGTGTGCATATGGCGGACGACAACTTCATCTTTGCTCAGGAGCTTTTTCGACAAACCCATACCCTCATTCTGCCAGACCGCGCCCCGCCCTTCTGACAATTTCGACTCCCCTCGAGCCTGCTAGTCTGGAACAGTCGAGAGGAAACACATGAACACCCTGGTCACTATCCTTCTGGTTTGCGCCGCACTCATCGTTGTCATTGCCGGCCTCCACCTCTTCGTGACCGGACTCTTGGTCCGCAACCAAGCGGTTCGCCCGCCTCTCGGCCTCTATCTGCGCGATATCCCGGTCGGATCGCACGCCTGGAACGCCGGCCATCAAGCCGTGTGGGTCCTACTTTTCATGGGCGGAGTCCTAGGCACCGCGCAAGGAATCGCCGTTATCGCAATGGCCTTCATGCGCTCCTCCGGCTCGACCTCGACGAGCCTGATTTTCCTTGTAATGGGAGCGCTCACCGTCGCGGTCCTCGGCTGGAACGCGCGAGCAGGTGCAACCCAGGTTGCGCTTGCGACGATCGAAGAAGACCAGTCCTCCACTGACGAGGCCTAGCCGGGGCTTCCCCCACGCTGCACTCCCCAAAACACACACGAAGTCGGCAAATGTCATGCCTTATAGCCTGTGTCTTTTGCCGACTTCATGTGACAGACGGCCGGCCGGGCAAGACACCAGCGAACGCAAGAACTGCTCACATCCAGCTTTCTTTCAGCTATTTTCGTTGGAATGACCACATTTTCGCAAAACTGTATGGAACTGCAGGCTCGCTGCGTTACAGTGGAAACCTATCTCAAGAAAACCTGAATTTTCTCTGGAGTTTGCATGATTCTGTCATTTATTCGTCAGCGCACAGCGCTCGGCGTGGCCGCAGCGCTCATCACTGTCCCCCTCGCGGGCGCAGCACTGCTCGCTCCCACTCACGCAGCCTCGGCCGCTGATGGAAGCACGGCCTCGGCAATCACGCGCCCCGAAGTTTGTCAATCCCCCAACACCGTCATCAAGAGCGTCTTCTCCCCCGACGGCGACGTTGACAACTCACTCACCATCAACCACAACCCGACCGCGACGACCGCAACCGACGAAGCGGACCGCTTCGGTGAAATTGAGATCGCACAGGGCTCAACGCTGACTGTTTCAGGCGAGTTCTCCAAGTACACGACCTCGCGCCCTCTGGGTGGCACTTTCAATGTCAACACAACGATCATCGCTGCATCACCCTCGGGGATTGGCGGCGACTTCGACCCCGACCTGATCGGCGTCATCAACACCTCAACCGACCCGATCTCGCAGGCAAACAACGGCGGCAAGCTCTCCTACATTTTCAAGGCAACGAATCGCGCCGAGGTCGGTAAGACCTACATCGCCTACTTCCACCACACACTGATGGGTAACTCAGACTCCCCCATCAACACCGGCGGAAACACGAATCACCTGTTCTACACGGGCTTCCGCGTAAAGGTTGTTGCACCGAAGAACTGCGCCCCCATCGTCTATGACGCAAACGGCGGCACCATCAAGGGCCAGCCGACCTACACCGACGCGGTGGCCTCGACCGGTACGTCAATTACGACGCGCACGAGCCTTATCACTGAAGAGCCCGTTCGCGATGGCTACACCTTCGTGAACTGGGCGAATAGCACGACGCTGCTCGGCACGACCTACACCTATACCTACAAGCCGGGCGCGAATGTCTCCGTGTGGACGACCGCTGCCACCACGAAGACCTGGGAGCAACTGCTCGAAACAAACACCTTCACAGCAGTGTGGGCACCGAAGTACTCTCTGCGCTACGACGCGAACGGTGGCTCGACGACGCCTCCAAGCGTTGAAGGCAACTTTGAGGTCGATCGCAAGACCGGCGACGTTACACAGCCTTCGGTCACGAAGACCGCTGCAGACGCAATCACTCGCGACGGATACACCTTCAAGGGATGGAAAGACCAGGCAAGTGGTGAGGACTTCACTCCTGGCGACGCGGTTGAGCTGACCACCGCGAACCCGAACCGCGTGCTGGTTGCACAGTGGGAGCAAAACGCTGTTCCTACTCCCACCCCCACGACTCCGACGCCTTCGGCAACCACTCCGGCACCTGTGCCTTCGACCTCTACTCCCCCGGTTGCACCGACTGCTCCGACAACGCCTACAACTCCGGCAACGCCTTCGACTCCTCAGCCTCCGGCTCCGGTCGGCCCCAACCAGCCTTCTAACCCCGGTCAGCCCGGCGGCAACCCAGCACAGCCTGGAACAGATGATCCGGCACAGCCCGCTCAGCCTGCACCTGAACAAGGCACCCAGGGTGGAAACGCTCCGCGAGCACTGGCACACACCGGTTGGTCACCCGTCGCTCTTGCTGCCTCGGCAGCCTTCTTGAGCATGGGAATCACGATCCTCATGGCAGCGCGTCGCCGCGGCGAAAACTGAAGCGCAGCGGTAATAGCACCAAGGGCCCGCTCAGCGGAATAAGCCTAAAGCTGCCAACATATTTCAATACAAATGGCCGGGACCGGGGAGCATAATCGCGCTCCCCGGCCCCGGCCTCGTTAATCAGCAGACCAACCAGACGATCAGATCAGATCCACGCTCCCGAACGAGCGAAGTAGTACCAAGTGCCGTCGATCTTCTGCCAGCCAGTACGCATTTGGCCATCGGTGCCGAAGTAGTACCAGGAAAGGCCGATGCGCTGCCATCCGGTCGCCATATGGCCGTCGGTTCCGAAGCGGTACCAGTGTCCATCGAGGTTCTTCCAGCCGGTCACCATGCGGCCGTCAAGGCCGAAGTTGTACCAGTGGCCATCAATCTGTGCCCACCAGGTCTTCATGACACCCGTGCTCGGATCAAAGTAGAACCAGCTACCGTCCTCGTGGAGCCAGCCGTTCGTGCGGGCGCCGTAAGAGCTGTAGTGGCTCCACTTCCCATCCTGCTGTTCCCAACCGGTGACCATGATGCCATCAGCGTCGAAGCGGTACGTTGCATCGCCAATGACAACGCTCTGTGAGGCCGCGAAGCTGCCGTCCTCGAGCTGCCACTTCCAGCCGGCACCGGTGTTCACCCAGTGTGCGGGGGTTGCAGAAGGCGTGGGATCCGGGGCCGGGGTCGGCTCGGGATCAGGGGTGGGCTGAGGAGCGGGAGTTGGATCGACTGAAGGCGTGGGAGCCGGAGTCGGGTCCACCGAAGGGGAGGGCGCCGGGCTCGGATCCACCGTCGGAGCCGGAGTGGGCTGCGGATCGACCGAAGGCGTGGGCTGCGGAGTAGGCGCGACATCCTCGCCCGGGTCGTTCAAGCCCAGGTACGCGGCATCAACGCGCATGAAATCAATGTTCTTGTACCCACCGGTCTCATACAGCAGGCCCCAGGTTCCATCATTCAGCGCGTGCAGGGTCGAGTAGGCCATGTCGCCGCTCTCGAAGACCTTGCCCTCGTTCCAGGTGAAGCCATCATCGTAGGACACGCGAATCGTTCCATTCGCGCGGGCACTCGACGAATCCGCATTCGAGAAGAGCAGCACGCGTGCGCGCGCCGAGCCCTGAGGTGCATTCGGGTATGCACGAATGATCGAAGCATTGTTGCGCGGATCAGTCAGGTCCCAATTGTGACGGAAAGGACCCCAGGTCTGACCGCCATCGTAGGAAATCGCCTCGAGGCGCTGGCCCGCGGTGCCCTGCGTCCGAGAGTTGAGCAGCAGGCGCCCGTCAGAGAGCTCAACGACCTTGTTCTCATCCGCACTACCTTCACTGGGAGCGCCCGGCTTCCACGTTGCGCCGTGGTCGTCGGAGTAGATAGAAACCGCCATGAGCGAGGTGCTACCCGCATTTGCGACCGCGTACTGCTGAATCAAGCGACCGGCGTGTGCGCCGTAGCGCAGCTGGATGCCCTCACCGGAAGACGCGAAACGCGTAAACCAGTGACCTTCATAACCAGCCGTCACCTGATCGGTGATGGTGCGAGGGTTCACCCACGTCTGACCGTTGTCATGCGATTCGACAACGTGTGCGTGGAGGATGTTGCGCGCGTTGGGATCGGTTCCCAGCTGCGATTGGAAGAGACCCGCGTCAAAAGACTTCACCGAGAAGAGGAAGATCGTCCCGGTAGCGCGATCAACAACGAAAGAAGGATCCGAGAATCCGACCTTATTCGCGCCGGGGGTTCCGGCCAGAGCAATTTGGATCGGTGTCCACGACTTACCGCCGTCCTTCGAGATGCGGTAGACGATCGAGTTCGCCTGGGGCGCATCCTGGCAGGTCTCGGGGCGGCCATCCCATGCGGCAATAATCCAGCCGTTGGTGGCTGTGGTCAGGGCGGGGATGCGATGACACTTGAATCCATTCAGACCAGGCGAGGCCAGGCGCGCAACCTCGCCGATCGCGTAGTCCTTGGGGGTTTCCACCGGGTCAGGCTCTGCTGCACGCGAGCCGGGGAGCACGGTGACGGCCTCGGCAGTGGCGGTAATTCCGCCGGCGATGACGTCGTTTCCGTTGCGGTCACGGGTTGCTGCCCACGTCGAGGTGGGGGTGAAGGAGCCGGCGGTCAGGTCGGCCTCGGTGATCGTGTAGGTCGCGGACTTGCACTGCTTGGTGGTGTGCGCGGCGAGGTTGTGCCAGCGACAGTTCGGCGCGCCGGTCGTCAGGACGCCTGCGAGGTTTGATTCCTTCGGGAATACGGTCAGAGCACTGTCAGTCTGGTTCGTGTAGGTGAAGGTGAATGTGAGGACGTCCCCCACATATACCTTGTCCCCGAGGGTGTCTGTACGCGTTGCGGTAACGGTGATCGGCGCTGGGGTTGTTTCGTTTGCCGAGGCCGTGGCAACGTCGCCAGGTTGCGCGTCAGTTTCGGGGGTTGCCTGTGCCGGCAGAGAGAACGACGCACACAGGAGTGCAGCGCCTGAGACGGCTGCCAGGGCCCGCCCATATCGACGGAGGGTCATCTTTGGTCCTTCTGGATGAATGATATGGATGCAAGACTGAAAAGCGACACCTGAGTCAGGTCTCAGTCATCACGTAAGTCATCTTACAAATTCGCGGAAACTTCAGACAGTTTCATCAGGATACTATTCGCTGCCTTTCAGCATATTTACACCGATTTTATTGACGTGCGTGCGATTAGAGGTGGCACTATCGGCCTACAACCGGCTTTGACACACGAAAGCATCAATTGGCACAGCCTATCCAAGGGCTCGTCCACATACGAGGTCGGGGCCGGGCACCTACTTCTTCTTTCTTTTCTTCGGTGCGGGTAGCTCCTCCCACATGGCTGAGACTACGTCGCGCAGCGTGTCACGGTCCTCGATCTCGACGAGGAGCATCTCCTTCGCTCCCTCGTAGGGGATGGCACGCGGGGCGTCGGGCAGGAGGCGTTCGGAGGCGGGCGTGACCTTGAGCAGGAAGCGGTCGTCGTAGATGCCGCCGATGACCTTGCCCCGGTAGTAGAGGACGTATTCGCCCATCATCTTGCGGTGCGCCACATCGTCCAGCTCGCCCAGCAGGTCGAGCACGAACTCCAGGTATTGGTTGGTGGACGACATCGTTCATCCTCGCTTTCCCGCTCGCCACCGCGGAACTTGGTCCCGCGCCGCGGCGAGCGACTGTCCTATGTTATCGCAGTGTAGTCGCCTGACGTCCTGTCCTCTGACAGCATTTTTTCATTGATCAGCGAGGCCGCAGCACAGGGAACGAAACGGCCAAGACCGCGTTCAGGTTCGGGATGGCACCGCTGTGGGACGGTGCGGGGTAAGGGTCTGTCCCGCACGGTCAAAGCTCGTTAGTCCGGTGGCATGGCTCCTCTCAACAATTCGCGGGGATTCATCACGTTCATCGTCCGGTACCTGGTACTCAGAGTGGCTTTCCTAATCATGTTCCCTCTCTCTTACGCGATGGACCTCGCCCTGTTGTACTTCTTCGGCTTCACCGACTTCTTCACATTCTTCCAGGTGTTGATAGCCATCACCCAAAAGTTCCTCGACAAGGCCGGTTCGTGGAAGCCTGTCGCGATCGCGGGCGCCGTCTTCTCCGACGTGGCGGTCCTGTGGTGGCTGGGAGACATGCTGGGAGGTGCACTTGACGGCTCCTCTGACTGGGGGCTCGTGACCGCGTTGCCCTACCACTTCGTCGCCGCCGTGTGCGCGTGAGGGCTCCGCGAAATCTTCCATACGTCGGATTGGGCTTAGGCTGGTGTTGTTGACACTTCGTGAAGCGGGTGCGTGTGCCTGCGGCCAGTGAGGTGCCTGTTATGGTTTTTCGTCGTCGTTTTACTCCGGAGTATCGTCGTGATGCTGCGTCTTTGGTGTTGGATACGGGGTCTACGATCGCGTCTGTGGCCCGGGATTTAGGGCTGGGGGAATCGGTGGTTGCCGGTGGGTCAAACTCGAGCGTGAGCGGCGCCAGGCCGCCGAACAGGGACGCCCTGATCCACGCGAGATGGAAGCTGAGAACACGGCGCCCAGTCGGCGGGTGCGCCAGCTGGAGAAGGAGAACGAGTTTTTGGGAAAAGGCAGCGCCTTCTTCGCGTCGCGTCACCAAAACACCAGCGCTTTGAACTGATGGACGCGCACAAGGGCTTCCTACTCGATCACTGTGATGGCCAAGGTTTTAGGGGTCACGCGCGCAGGCTATGACGCGCGCGGGCGTGGATGTGGTGTGCGTGCGGTCGCCGCGTCGATGCGCCGCCAAGGCCTCACAGGCCTGAACACGCACCCGCACCCGGATAGGCGCGGCGGACGAGGTCCAGTGGCCCATGAAGATCACTGCGCCCGCCAGTGGGATCAAGGTGCCCTGGATCGGGTGTGCATCACGGATTTCACCTACCTGCGGTGCGCGCAAGGCTGGGTCTACCTGTGCCGTGCGCGATGCACACTCGCGTAGAGTCCTGGGATACGCCATGGGCGAGCAGCAAAGCACCAACCTGGCCATCACCGCACTCGACATGGCCGCAGCCACCCGTGGCGGCTTCCCCACTGGGGTCGTGCTCCACGCTGATCGGGGAACACA
>ERZ773203.234-NODE-234-length-30457-cov-17.434445_pt1 | contig 30457 bp, 21 predicted proteins | sample MGYA00580529_ERZ773203 | MGnify/ENA primary metagenome ERZ773203 (study PRJEB29015, sample SAMEA2738176) | human oral metagenome | biome: human oral; feature: human-associated habitat; material: saliva | place: China | collected 2177 ... | reverse complement strand
GTGCTTAATTGGACTTCAAAAGGGCGTTAGTAAGGGTCTTAAAGGGCATCTTTTGTAAGTCAATTGGGCATCTTTAAGAAGCCAAAAGAGCATGTTTAAGAAAGTGGAATATGAAAATATAGGACAAAATACACCTCTATAAACATTCGTTCTTTTGTTACTTTGTCTTTGCATTACCCTGTTTTTGTTCTTTTGTTACTTTGTCTTTATCTTATTCTGACTTACATTATCCTGTCTTCTGTTCTTCTACTTTGTCTTTGCATTACCCTGTTTTGTTCTTTTGTTACTTTGTCTTTATCTTATTCTGACTTACATTATTCTGTCTTCTGTTCTTCTGTTACTTTGTCTTTTCATTATTATGGTCAATAAAAAAAAGATAAAAACTTACTGAAAGGTTCGATAAAGCAAACAATAATTTGTATCTTTGCTTGTTAAATTGTCATTAGATAAAAGTTTGAACATATGAAGAAATTTTTGATATTCTTGTTTATGTGCCTTCCAATGATGGCTGCGGCACAGACTACGCTGACTCCAGAACAGAAGTTGGAACAGGCACAACGCCAGTTAGAAGAGGCTAAGGCTGCCTTGGAACAGGCGAAGGCAAACGCTGCAAAAGCGAAGGCTGAGGCTGAAGCAAGAGCCAAGAAGGAAGCTGAGGATAAGGCGAAAGCAAAGGATATAGAAAAGAAGATTGCTGATATGAAGGCTGAGGCTGAACGATTGTCACGCGAGGCTGAGGCACTCAGTGAGGCTGCTAATAAAGCTCAGACGACTACGGTAGCACCAGCAACAAAGACTGCGGCAACCACTACAAAGGCTGTTAGCAACGCTTCTTCAGATGCGTGGGTTGTTCCAACAACGCCAGCGACTGCTGCAGCACGTGCTAATAAGAACGTGAGTACAGACACTAAAGCAAACAAAGACCTTTATCTTCAGAAGGGTATCATACCAGAGGTGAACGGTCAGGTGGTATGGACTGAAACATTCAATGTACCCGGAGCAACTGCTGACGAACTCTATAACAAGGCGTTTGCTTATCTTACAGAACTTACACAGGGCGACAATCAGTTGAGTGGTAGTAAGGTTGCCTTGGTGAACAAGGGTGAGCATAGTATTGTGGCAACGGCACGTGAGAAGTTGATTTTCTCATCTTCGTTCCTCTCATTAGACTATACGCAGTTTAACTATGTGCTTCAAGCAACTTGTCGTGATGGACAGGCAACATTGACAATGAATCGTTTGACTTATCGTTATGATGTTCAAGGCAATGTTTCTGACCTATCGGCAGAGCAGTGGATTACCGATAAGTATGCTGTCAATAAGAAGCAGACTCGTCTCTTGCCTGTATCTGGTAAGTTCCGTCGTGCTACTGTTGACCGTAAGAATAGTATCTTTGAAGGCTTCGCGCAGGCATTGAAGTAAGACAAAGAAGGGATATACTTTTGGGTGTGTCAGTGGTGATGGGTTGGGATAACGCCTTTATGTACGTTTGGTCTTTGCCTATTCTAATGCGCTGAATAAAGCGTTAAAGCAAAGCTACTGGCAAACACTTTTAATACAATAAAGAAAAGAAAATGGAACTACAGAATAGTACGGCACGTCGTCCAGAACGTCGTCGTCATAAACGTGAGACAGAAGATAGGTTTCTTCCTATCCGCCAATGGCTTAACATCATCTTTATGTTAGGTGCGCTTGTTGGTGTGATTGTCTATTTCTTAACTGATAACACTACGACTGGTACAATTATTATTCTTGTTTCGATGGTCTTTAAGATGGTCGAAAGCGTACTCCGTTTTATTCGTTAAATGAAGAAACTTACTATCTTATTTTCCCTTTTTGTGTTAGTGGCTAATGCTGCTATGGCACAGACAGACGGCACCACTCCGTATGATGATGGTACATTCACGGCTGATGGTTATAGAAACAATCGTAACATAGGACGTTCGGATTCTATACAAAGTGAGCATAAGGAGATACCACGTGGCTTGAAGGTGTGGACGATTGATGAACGTTTCGGTGACCGCAAAGCTGCTGTTCCCGATACGCTGTCGTATATGTATATGAATTCTAACCTCACTTATGGAAAGCGAGGAGAGTATAATACTTTGGGAAACCTTGGGTCTCCACGTCAGAATCGTATCTTTATTGATCGTCCTGCCACGTCAGAATTCTTCTTCCTCGACCCGTATGATATGTTTATCGTACAGCCAAACAACTTTCAGTTTACCTCAACCCTTTCGCCAATCACGGTTCTCTCTTATAATACCGCTGGTAACAGAAACAACGGAGAAGACCGATTTAAGGCAATCTTTGCGGTGAATGTGGGTAAGGAGTGGGGCTTTGGCTTTAAGTTTGACTACCTTTATGGACGTGGATATTATAGCAGTCAGAGTGCTTCTCACTTCAACTATTCAATGTGGGGAAGCTATTTAGGTGAACGCTATCAGGCACATTTGCTCCTTTCATTGAATCATCAGAAGGTCGCTGAGAATGGTGGTATTGCCAATGATGCCTATATCACGCATCCAGAATCATTCCGCGATAGTTATAGCGAGGAAGAGATTCCAACCATATTGAAGCAGAATTGGAATAGAAATGATAATCAACATGTGTTCTTCAATCACCGTTATAGCCTCGGTTTCTTCCGTAAAGTGCCGATGACGGAAGAGGAGATTAAGGCAAAGCAGTTTGCTCTTAAATCTCAGAAAGCACAAGAAGCACAGCAGGATAAAGAGAAGGCTCGTCGCCGTGCAAAGGCAAAGGGCGAGAAGTTTGATGAGGAGGCTTACGATAAGGAGAAGCGTTCTGCAGGCCGACCAGATGATGCTGTCATCGCTGGAGATGCGTCACAAGTGAAGACAACAGCGGACAATGCCAATGGCAATGAGCGTATGACGGTTAATTTGGAGGACTCTACTCAGATGGCAAATCTCAAGAAGCAGGATGCTTTGGCTAAGGATTCTACTCAGAAATGGATGAAGGAAGAGTATGTTCCTGTGACAAGTTTCATTCATACAGTGCGTTTCGATAATTACCGTCGTATCTATCAAGCATACGAAACTCCGACTGATTTCTATGCGCAGAACTACTTTAACTATGGTACTGCAGCCAATGATTCGATTTATGATACGACAAAGCACTGGTCATTGAAGAATACCTTTGCTGTCGCTTTGCTTGAGGGATTCAACAAATGGGCGAAGGCTGGGCTGAAAGCTTTCCTTTCCTATGAGTTGCGCCATTATGCTCTTCCTTCAATGATAACGCCAAGTGGGAGTACTGTTGCCTTCTATAATGGTGACAAGACATGGAACCAACATGACATTTCTGTCGGTGGTCAGCTGTTGAAAACACTCGGTAAGACGTTCCATTATGATATTAGTGCGGAGGCTTGGTTGGCTGGAAGTAGGGCAGGACAGGTTCATGTTGATGGTCATGCTGACCTCGGTTTCCCTCTTTTGGGTGACACAGTTCAACTCGCTGCAACAGCTTTCTTCCACCGTTCTGCTCCATCCTTCTATATGGGTCAGTACTATGGTAAGCATTATATGTGGGACAATAACCTCAATCAAGAGATACATTCTCGCATCTTGGGTGAGTTCTCTTTGAAGAAGACACGCACCAAGTTGCGTGTTGGTTATGATGTTCTTAAGAACTATACCTACTTTGGTATACAAAACGACCGCATCCAAAGCGGTGATAACTACCTTGTACAGCATAACAACTTGAATGTTCGTCAGTCCAGCAGTCCTATCAACTTGCTGACTTTACAGCTACAACAAGACTTCCGTTTGGGTATCTTCAACTGGCAAAATGTACTGACATTCCAGAAGTCAAGTAAGGCAGAAATACTCCCAGTACCAACATTTAACGCATATAGTAACCTGTTTATACGATTCAAGATAGCACGTGTGTTGGATGTTGACCTTGGTGTTGACGGTCGTTACTTTACAAGTTATTATGCGCCAGAGTACATACCTGGAGTCGGTGCTTTTGGTATACAAGAGACCGATGCGAGCCGTACAAAGATTGGTAACTATCCACATTTGAATGCTTATGCTAACTTCCAGTTACAGCATACTCGCTTCTATGTGATGTTCACGCATGTAAACAGTGCTGATGGGGGTAAGTATTTCTATACGCCTCACTATCCATTGAACCAGCGTGTATTGCAGTTTGGTATCAGCTGGAACTTCTTTAACTAATCGTTTAGACATTCAAATACGTGATTTCAGAGAATGACAAGATAAAGACCAACAGTCTTTCTGCATGGGTACTTGCTGCGCGTCCGAAGACGCTCACTGGTGCAATGGTACCCGTAATGATAGGAACTGGTTGGGCTTGGAAGCTAAGTGGCGGGGAGAACTTTCGGGTTGTCCCTGCCATTCTTTGTTTTCTCTTTGCCTTTCTGATGCAGATAGACTCCAACTTTATCAATGACTACTTCGATTGTTTGAAAGGTAATGATGATCGTGCCACTCGTTTAGGTCCGAAGAGGGCTTGTTCTGAGGGCTGGATAACTCTCCCAGCCATGCGCATAGGACTTGTTATCACTTCGTTGTTAGCTTCTCTTGTTGGTATTCCCCTCATCTTCTTTGGTGGTTGGGAAATGATACTTGTTGGTGTAGCCTGCGTTCTCTTTGCCTTTCTCTACACCACTTACTTCTCTTATCTTGGCTTAGGCGATGTCTTGGTACTGGTATTCTTTGGTATTGTACCCGTCGTTTTCACCACATATGTCATCCTTCCTGACCATTCTCAAGCCCTGTGCTTTGAGGTTATTATGTCGGGTGTTATTTGCGGTTTGGTGATAGATACCCTGCTTGTTGTCAACAACTACCGTGATAGAGAGAATGATAAACGTGACGGAAAGATAACCCTCATTGTGAGAATAGGTGAGGAAAAGGCAGAAAAGCTCTATTTGGCTTTGGGGCTTATGGCATATATTCAGTTATCATTCCTTCTCTCTTTAGAAGATAGCCATAACCTTCTTACCTTAATTCTCTTGGTCATCATCTTTGCACCTTATAATATCTTGCATTACAAGACAGCCATGCTGATGAAGAAGATAAAGAAAGGTAAGGAACTAAATATCATCTTGGCGCAAACCGCTCGGAACATGCTAATCTATGGTATAGCAACCACGATTGCATTAGTTGGTTTATAAAACCGCTTTTAATTTCTCTCACCTAATCCCTCATTTCATCATCACCCAACATTTATCACCCCTCACCCAATCCCTCACTTCATCATCACCCAACATTCATCACCTCTCACCCAATCCCTATGTCCCAGCCCAACCTCGAACTAATGAACTTTGTGGAGCGACAGATTCTCCCACGCTATAATGACTTTGGAAAGAGCCATGGACTCGGACACGTGCAGCGTGTCATTAAGAGTTCACTTGCTTTGGCAGCCGTAACGGGTGCCGATGTGAATATGGTATATGTCATTGCCGCCTATCACGACCTTGGTATGGCAGGACCACGAGCCATTCATCATATCACCAGTGGTAAGATTCTCATTGCCGATGCACGACTCCGAAAATGGTTTTCAGCCGAACAGTTGAAGATTATGAAGGAGGCAGTCGAAGACCATCGTGCCAGTAGTTCACGTGTACCACGTAGCATCTATGGTAAGATTGTTGCTGAGGCTGATCGTGATCTTGAACCAGAAGTCGTCTTCTCACGTGCCATTCTCTTTGGTATTGAGAACTATCCAGAGAAGAATGATGAGCAGATGTGGCAGCGTTTCCGCGACCATATGAAAGAGAAGTATGGTCGTTCTGGCTATCTGAAACTATGGATTCCTGGCTCACCAAATGCCAAGAATCTTGAAACAATTCGTAAGACGATCGACAGTGAGGCGGAGTTGCGAAAGGTGTTTGACCGCATCTACAAACAGATACGTGAACAAGACGAAAAGAACTAACAAAATACAACTGAAATGACGAAAGAAGAATTGATGCGAAGAGCTATCGAACTCTCTGCCGACAGTGTACGAAATGGGGGCGGTCCATTTGGTGCTGTCATTGCTCGTAACGGCGAAATAATTGCCGAAGGAAGCAATGGTGTGACCATTTACAACGACCCAACAGCGCATGCGGAAGTCTCTACAATCCGCAAAGCGTGTCAGAAATTGAATACCTTTGACCTCAGTGGTTGCGAAATTTATACCTCTTGCGAACCCTGTCCTATGTGCTTTGGCGCTATCTATTGGGCTCACCTCGATAAGATCTACTATGCCAACGACCGCAAAGATGCTGCCGACATTGGTTTTGATGACGATTTCATCTATCAGGAGATAGCCGTGCAACCGCAATATCGCAAGAAGCCATCAGAAATCCTTTTGCGCAATGAAGCGTTAGAAGTCTTTAAGCAATGGACAGCAAAGACGGATAAAACAGAATATTGATATCCTCTAACGATAAGTCAATGTAAGCATACTGCTGTTTATATTGACCTTTTTGTTTATGAAATACTTACTACGAATAAACTTTTAGGTGATGAAGAGAAGAGTATTAAAGACGAGGAATATAATACTTTTTATCACAGTGTTCCTTTCAACGTTGATGATAGAATTCATCTTAGTATTCCTACAAGGCTGTTCTGATGGCGTAGGTCTTGCTTTCGATATAGATAAACAAGCCTTCGTTGTGGAGCAAGGTTGTGTCTGTGGTGGCTGCTTATACTTTAGCGGTGAAGATGCTGCAGATGAGTTCTCTGTCATTTATAATAAGAATGTACACGCCTTTTGGTATGATAGATACAATCCATCTGTCCTTGAAATCAACAACCTCCCCACTTGTTGTAATGTTGTTTTACGTGAAGATACCTTGTTTCTTCGTCGCCTCCCCTTACGACCAAACACCTCCTATGAAGTTTACCGTATGTCAGGTTGCCGCGGGACTTCTCCCCTTACTATCAAGACCGACAAGCAGGGTAGGGTAGTTATTGCAGAAAGATGATTACAATAAAATAATATTGATAGGTCAATAATTCTCACAAACCTTTGTCATTCGTATTTAATAGTATATGATTAAGCCTTGCTCATAGTCTTTTCTATTGATGTGTTGATGCTCCGCACATGTGGTGCGGATGCTTCGCACGTTTGGTGTTGATACTTTGCACCAATGGTGCGGAGTACCAAATCCTTTGCAATATATTCTCTGTATGAAAACAACTTAAGCCTAATATAATGCCATAAAAACACTACAACATTTGTAAGATATAATGAAGCGCATGCCTTGAAATGCTTAATAATTGTTAAGCATACCCCTTTTATTTGATGTAATTATATATCTTTACAACCCTAAACAATTACTAACCTCGCTGCAAGCAAGAATAAACCTAAACGCACAACAAGTAAAGGAATAGTTTGAACGTTGTTGCAGTCGATTAAACAAAAGCAGGGTTACGCCTGAAAAGGCATACTACTATGTGTGTAACATGGCGCAGAGATGGCGATATGAACGCACATAATGGCGAATAGCCAACCTAAAATGAAGCTATAGATAACTGAAAACAATTTACCTAAATTTATACAAATGAACATTTATCTACATCGAACTATGAAAGCGATGGGCAGGCTTTTGCTCATCATGCTGTTGCTTGTCCCACTGTGTGTGGATGCGCAAACGTTAACAACAATCACAGGTTCTGTTAAAGACAGTCAGGGTGAACCGCTCGTCGGGGCAACTGTTATGCAGAAAGGAACGTCAAACGGAACGATTACCGACCTCGACGGACAGTTCTCTATACAGGTGCCAGCTAACGTTACGCTGGTTTTCCGTTACGTAGGTTTTGACGAGTCAGAGTTGAAGGCAGCTGCTAATATGGCTGTAACACTGAAAAGTAATGTCAAAGCCATTGACGAAGTGGTCGTTGTTGGTTACGGATTACAAAAGAAAGCCAACCTCACTGGCTCCGTTTCTCAAGTGAAGATGAGCGACGTATTGGGTGATAGACCAGTGGTGAATGCTGCAGCAGCACTGCAGGGAGCTATGCCTGGACTTACCATCGGCGGTGGTTCTGGTCCCGGTTATTCTAAGTCTTTGAACGTGCGCGGTACGCTTTCTATCAATGGTGGTGGTCCGTTAGTCTTGATTGACAACGTAGAAGGCGACCTGAGTACGCTGAACCCTGAAGATATCGAGAGTGTAACGGTATTGAAAGATGCTGCCAGTTCAGCTATTTATGGTGCGCGTGCAGCAGGCGGTGTGATATTGGTAACACTGAAACATCCGAAGAATGACGCTCGTTTCACAGCTAACTACAACTTTAGTTTAGGCTGGGAGCAGTCGCTCAACCATTTGGAGCAGGCCTCGTTGATGCAGTATTTGGATGCTTATCTTGAGGCTGGTTACTCTAATTCTTACTGGGCTGGTAATGGTGATGTGAGCAAGTGGCGCGACTATTTGCAGAAGTATCAAGCTGATCCTTCATCTGTTGCAACTGTAGGTGATGGTATCTTTAAGGACACTGATGGCCGTGTCTACTGGCTATCAGAGAAGAATTTGGCTAAGAACATCCTTACAACAGGTTCAATTACCAACCATAATCTGACCATCTCTGGCGGAACTGACAAGATTCGCTACCGTGTTTCAGGAAGTTTGAGTCGTGAGAATGGACCATTGGTTACGGATAAAGATATGTTTAGACGTAAGACAATCAGCGGCTTTGTTTCAGCTGATTTGCAGAAATGGTTTACGCAAGAGGCAACCCTTACCTATACCAATTCAGTGCGACAGTCACCTGAGAACGTTGGTAACATGAGTGGTTTCTATTCAACTCGTTTGATTAACTATTACCCAGAAGGACTCATTCCTGGTGATATCCTTGGTATTCAAGATGATTTACCATCGCAGACTCCTCTTAATATGTTGACCAATGCACCTTCTGCTTTTAGTGAGCAGTCTGTGCCACGCATCTCTTTGCGCTCTATCTTCAAGCTGTTGCCGGGTTGGACCGTTACTGGTGAGTACACCTATAACCGCACTGATGAGCACTATCAGTTCTATTCTAACAGATTTAGATTTGCTGATGTGCAGTTGGCTGCTAAGTATTCAACCGAGAAAGGTCAGGACTTCTATCGTATGTATGACGCTACAACAAAGTATAATGCGTTGAATATCTTTACGAATTACGACCATTCTTGGGGCGCACATTCATTCAAGGCAATGGCTGGTTTCAACCAAGAAAAGTCGTTCTATCGCTACTTCTATGGTAATGTACTTGCTCAGGCAGTTCCTACCGTACCATCATTTGCAGGCGGAACAGGTGAGAAGACCATTGATGATAAGTACTCTGAGTATTCTATTCGTAGTGGTTTTGCACGTCTGAACTATTCTTTCATGGACCGCTATTTACTTGAGTTAAACGGTCGTTATGACGGTTCTTCTAAGTTCCCTAAGAGTCATCGCTTTGGCTTCTTCCCATCAGTGAGTGTGGGATGGCGTTTAGGTCAGGAGTCGTTTATGAACTGGTCACGCAGCTGGTTGGATGACTTTAAGGTGCGTGCATCCTACGGTTCGGTTGGTAATCAGCGTATCAGTCCTTATCAGTTCTCACCAGTAATGAGTCTACATAGCAATGGTACTTACATCTTGGATGCTGAAGGAAAGACAACTTACATCACTTCTCCGGGCTTGGTAAGCCGCAACTTCACGTGGGAGAAGGTTACTACGTTGAATATTGGCTTCGATCTCTATGCCTTTAAGAACCGCCTTACTGCTACATTCGACTGGTTCGATCGTCGTACAACGGGTATGTTGGCAGCTGGAATAGAGATTCCTAAGGTTGTAGGAACAGCTGCTCCACTGCAGAACGTGGCTGATATGAAGAATAGAGGATGGGAACTTAACGTTACATGGCGCGATAAGATTGGTGACTTCGGCTATCATGTAGGCTTCAACATCTATGATAGTCAGGCAGAAATCACGAAGTTTAATAACGAGTCTCGCCTACTTTCAGACTATTATGTAGGAAGAAAAATCGGTGAGATATGGGGTTATGAGACGGATGGATACTACACCATCAACGACTTCAATGCAGATGATGCAAAGCATAAGACTTGGACTTTGAAAGAAGGTGTAGTAAAAATCAATGGCTATAATCCACAACCAGGTGACGTGAAGTTCAAAGACTTGCGTCCTGATGGTGTAATCAATGCAGGCGATAATACCGTAGATAACCCTGGTGACCGTAAGATAATTGGTAATGACGCAGCACGTTATCAGTTCGGTATTAGCCTCGGTGCTTCTTATAAGGGATGGAGCTTAGAAGTACTTTTACAAGGTGTTGGCAAGCGAGACTACTGGCTTGGCGGTCCAGCAATGTTCCCATTCGGTGGCGCAGGAGCAGGCGATGCAGTGTTCCAAGCACTCTATGCGAACCAAACCGACTATTGGAGAGCTAAGAGTTACGACCCATCAAGCAGCGATTATATGGTTCCTGTAAATCCAGATAGTAAGCTGTTCCGTATTTATGATCAAGGTAACAATGTGGGTTCTAACACTCGTGTAAGCGACAAGTATCTGCAGAATGCAGCCTATATGCGTATAAAGAATATCACACTTGCCTATACCCTGCCTAAAGAATGGGTAAGAAGAGCTTTCATACAAGATGCTAAGTTCTATCTAAGTATAGAGAATCTCGCTACATTCAGCAGTCTGCCAAAGGGCTATGACCCAGAAGGTACAGCAGCTTCTTCATCTGCTAACGCTCTCAGCAACGGCATTTCATGGGGCTATCCATATTACCGCACTATCTCTTTAGGTGCAAGTATCACATTCTAATCATAATAAGTACTTATGAAAAAGATATTAACAGCCATCTGTGTTGCAGCAACAACGCTAACGGCATGCAATGATAATTTTCTTGAGAAATACCCTTTGACCGACCTCACTGAGGAGAATGCGTTTAAGGAATACGATAACTTCAAGGCGTTTATGAACCCTTGTTACGAGATGTTTACGAACACCACGATTCATACCAGTATCAACAACAGCTATATGAATGCGCAATTCTATGGCGATTGGTATGGTGGATTGGTAACTCATCGTGATAACGCTCGCAACCCATATGCCTATCAAACCATTACGGCAACAGCCGATGGTGGAGGTTGGGACTTCTCTTATATCCGTCGAGTGAACATTATGTTGAGTCATCTCAATGACGGTGCGCTCACCGAGGCACAAGCTGCTCATTGGCGTTCGGTGGCTTATTTCTTCTCAGCTTACTGGTATATGGAACTCATTGATCGCTTTGGCGATGTGCCTTGGGTGAACAAAGTGCTTGACGAGAGTTCGCCAGAAAGCTACGGACCACGTACACCACGTGCTGAAGTGGCAGATAGTATCGTGGCAAGATTAGAGTATGCTGCAGCGAACATCGGCAACTTTAACGATGGTGATAACACAGTGAATGCAAATGTTGTTAAGGCAGCTTTGTCTCGTTTCTTGCTCCGCGAAGGTACATGGGCGAAGTATCATGGACTCAACGAGCCTTATGAAACCTATCTACGGAAGTGTCTAACGGTTTCGCAGGAACTGATGGATGCTTATCCAACCCTCTATAAGGGCGAGGACAAGCAAAACCAACCTGCTACTGGATATGGTGAGATGTGGACCACAGAGAGCCTAAAGGGTAAGCCGGGAGTTATCTTCTATAAGGAGTTTGTTAACAATGTCTTGATGAATCGTTATAATGACTTTGAACACATTGCTGCCAACTCTGCCGATGTACCTCAGTACACGGTGGATATGTTCTTGATGAAGAATGGTTTGCCTATTGGCAATACAGCGTCAGGCTATCAAGGTGGCAAGGGCAAGGATATGTGGGGTACTTTCGCTGATCGTGACCCTCGTCTTTACCAGAACATCCAACCTCCTTACGTTGTTGCTCCTCATAAAGGGGCGGTTGATAACGTAAACACCTTTAAGAGTTGGAAGTTCTTGAAGGCGGGTGATAACAACCAAGGACACGTCGTTACAGCAGATGAGGCTGCCAAGTATCGTTACTACATCGACTATATGGGTGCTAACGAGAAGTGCTTGCGTGGTGGTTCTTATGGCGGTGAGGGTATGAAGAGATGTCCCGGACAGAACTGGGGTGCTGCGCTTACACCAGTGAGTCCTAACCTCACAACCGACTCTCGTGTGCCATATATGCGTTGTCGTACGGGTTACTACTTCTGGAAGAACTATGATATGTGGGAGTTCTCAACCGGTTCTTCGGCTTTCTGTACAGCTGACAAACCAATCTTTAAGATTGAAGAAGTGCTGTTGAACTATGCTGAGGCTGCATGGGAATTGCAGCAGTTCGACCAAGCTGTGGCTGATAAGACTATCAACAAGCTGCGTGATCGTGCTGGAGTTGCACACATGACAGTGGCTGACATCAACGACAGTTTCGACCCTAATCGTGACAAGGGTAATGCTCCTTGGTGGACAGGTAAGGGCGGAAAGTTTGGTAACTACAATGTAAACCCAGTCTTGTGGGAGATTCGCCGTGAGCGTCAGATTGAGTTGTTCGGTGAGGGCTTTGCCTTCTATGACATCCGTCGTTGGGCAAAGGCTGCCTATTATGTCAACCGTCAGCCTTGTGGTTTGTGGACTACTGCCAGCGATAATATCTATGCACCAAAGGCTAATGCCTACTCAGGTCAGTTTGTAGACTACGAAGAAATCATGAGAAGTGGTAGGGCTTCTGCTGAGAACAACAATGCTGGAAGTGGCTGGATCTATACCTACGAGAGTCCACTTGCACATGGTGGATGGTTAGATACTTACTACTTAAGCATGGTTCCTACCAGTCAGCGTGCGCTCAACAAGCAGCTAACGCAAAACCCAGGCTATAAAGAACTCTTCGGTTTGAGTGACTAATCCGCTCATACCTCCTCATATTAAACAGTCCCACACTAACTTTTCCACTCTCATTTTTTGAACGAGTAAAAGACTATGAGGTGATGGGAAGCCGAGGAATGATACGAAAAGAGGGATGCACAAGTTGATGTGTATCCCTCTTTAATCTCCTCTGTTTTGTAAATAAACTTCAAAGGCTGAAAATCAAAAGACGCTCTTTTGGCTTTCAATTAACGCCCAATTGGCTTCTAAAAGATGCCCTTTTGCAATGCAACTAACGCCCTTTTGAAGTCTTACTAAGCACCTTTTAAAATACTGTTTTGCAACTCCTTGATAGCAAGCGACTTACAAAGGCGATTTTAGAGCTTGTTTTTTACCCTTTTTAAGCGTAAATATATAGAAGAAATGTAAAGAAAATTCAATCCTTCCGCAACGTAATAAAACATCTTTATTAGCTGCAGAAAGTGGAATCCTTAGTCTTTCTTAGTGCTAAAAGAACGCACTATACATTTCTATAAGGGTTGAGAGCTGTTGTGACTTTGCATCAATCAGTTCCATTTTACAGTCTAACTGTCCGCGTTCACTATCTATCACCTCTAAATAAGTAGCTCTGTTATTGAGGTATAGTTTTTGAGCAACTGAAACGGCTCTTACCAAAGCATCGTTCTGTTTCTGCTTAAATTGTTGGAGCAACTTAATGTTAGAAATCTTAGATTGCAGCGTACTTGTTTCTATAAAAGCAGTAAGCAATGTTTTGTCGTAATTATAAAGAGCCTCTATCTGTAATGCATCAGCCTGAGCGAAGTTGGCTTGAATAGCCTTCTTATTGATGAGAGGAGCGGTAAGTCCACCTAAGGCATTAAACGCCAAAGACTCTGGTAGTTTGAATAAGTACTTAGGGTTAAAAGCATTTAATCCAATAGCCGCAGAGATATTAAACGAGGGGAGAAACTCTTTACGTGCAGTCTCCACATCCCATTTCGCAGCCTTTAGCTGGTGCTCAGCTTGAATAACATCAGGGCGTTGTAATAGGAGTTGAGTAGATAAGGAATGTGCAGTTGTAGGCATTGGCAGCTGTAAGAAGTCAACCTTTGTGCGTTGTATGGTTTGAGGAAATCTACCTAACAGAAGGTTTAGATTATTCTCCGTCTCAACGATAGACTGACGTAGAAGGTACTCATCAGCCTGTGCTTTAGCCAATTCAGCATCGAACTTCTCAACAGCTAACTGTGTATCAGCATCAGCTTCTTTCTGAATACGTGCGATTCTTACTGCATCCTTCTGTAGCGAGATGTATTGTTGCATAACCGATAACTTGTAATCAAGAGCCAACAATAGGTAATAGTTCTCTGCTACATCTGCCACTAACTGACTTTTGATAGCACGTTGTCCAGCTTCAGAAGCCAAATATCGCTCTACAGCAGCTTTTTTACCACTATTTAATTTGTTCCATAAATCTATGGTCCAGTCTACTTGTAGTGATGGAGAAAGATCTGGAATAACAGTTGGAATCTTATGCCCCGGAGTCATCTCCGTACCAACATTACCAGCTCCCTCAGCTGTGTAGCGGCCAACTTTAGAAACTCCCGCACCAATATTTGCTGTAACAGAAGGTAGGAGAGCAGCTTGTTTAGCATTAATCGCACTTCTTGCTATCGCCAGTTCCTGCAATGTAATCTTAAGATCTTGATTATTTTGTAAGGCAGTTTCAATCAGTGTCTGAAGCATTGGGTCTTGGAAGAACTCTCGCCATGCAGGAGATATAGTTACGCTACTATCCTTGGATAAGGCTGGTAAAGAGTCCTTAAGCGTATCTTTGGGCATTGTAGCCTGCGGTGTTTTGCAGGCAACGATGCTCATAAGGATTACAAGAATAGTAATGACATGATATAGTTTACTCTTTGTCGTCATGAGTACTTTCTTTTAATTGTTTGTTCTTATAACGTTTATCTTTCTCTTCACTCAGTGGCTTCTCCTTCTGATAATGTACCAATTTGTCAGTCATTCCAGCAAAGATATAGTAAAGGCCAGGGATGAGTAACAAGCCGCCTAAGGTACCAATGACCATTCCTCCGACAGCAGCAGTACCAATGGTACGGTTACCAATGGCACCAGCACCAGAGGCAAATACCAATGGAATCAAACCTGCTATAAAGGCAATACTCGTCATAAGGATAGGGCGGAAGCGTGCAATAGCGGCAGAGATGGCTGCTTGAGAAATCCGTTCGCCCGCATTCTTACGCTGAACGGCATACTCAACCATCAGTACGGCATTCTTTCCTAACAAACCGATGAGCATCACCAAGGCTATCTGCGCATAGATGTTGTTCTCTAATCCACAAGCTTTTAAGAAGAGGAACGCTCCAAATATACCCACTGGTAGGAATATAATCACAGGTAATGGCAGTAGGAAATTCTCATATTGTGCTGCCAAAATAAGGTAGACAAATACGAGACAAACCACGAAGATGACGATAGCCGTATTACCTTGTTCTGCTTCGTCTTTAGAGATACCAGCCCAGTCATAGTCATATCCTTTAGGGAGAGAGCGTTGTGCTACCTCTTGAATAGCCTGCAATGCCTGTCCGCTTGAGTATCCAGGTGCTTGTGCTCCTGTCACTTCTGAGGAGTTGTAAAGGTTATGACGAGTAATCTCACTCATACCATAAGTCTTTGAAAGCGACATAAAGTCGGAATATGGAACCATCTGTCCATCTTCATTTTTACTATAAAGACTTAATAGATGATTAGGGAAATCACGATACTGTGGAGCAGCTTGTACAATTACTTTATAAGGTTTTCCGAACAGAATAAATCCTGTTTGGTAATCCGAACCTACTAAGATTGACAAGTTGTTCAGTGCCTTTCCGGGCTTAACTCCCTTTTGTAAGGCTTTCTCATCATCAACATGAAGCATGTACTGAGGGAAGCTCGCAGAGTAAAAAGTGAATGCGTTACCAATCTCGGGACGCTTGTTTAGATCTTTAACGAACGCTTTGCTTACCCGCTCCATCTCATGATAATCGTTTTTACCAGTCTTATCTAAGAGACGTAATTCGAATCCACTGGCAGCTCCATAGCCTGGAATTGATGGCGGTTCAAAGAAGTCTATGTTTGCTTGTGTGATATTCTCACATTTCTGTTCCAAGTCACTAATAATCTCCTTTGCGGTACGTTTGCGATGTTTCCAGTCTTTGAGGTTAATCAAACAACTACCAGAATTGGCACTTGTTCCCTCAGAAAGAATCTCAAAACCAGCTAAAGAAGACACGCTTTCGACGTCCTCTTCTTTCTCTGCTATCTTAAGAAGCTGTTGTGCAACAGCGTTAGTTCGTTCGATAGTAGCCCCTGGAGGAGTCTCTATTACGGCATAAATCATACCCTGATCTTCTTGTGGAATGAAGCCCGAAGGGAGTCCCATATTGATCCAATATGCCAATCCACAGAACACCAATATCAATATTATTGTTAAAGACTTCTTCTTTACTGTATGTTGTATGAGGCGTTCGTACTTACGGCTACCACTATCGAATTTAGCATTAAAGCGTTGCAGGACGCGTCCAATAAACCCTAATTTAACATGGTTCTCCTGCTCCTTTGTCAAGATAAGGGCACACAATGCAGGGGTCAAGGTTAGGGCTACAAAGCCAGAGAAAAGGATACTTGACGCCATTGTGATTGAGAACTGACGATAGAACATACCCTCTGGACCACCCATAAAGGCTACAGGAATGAATACAGAAGCCATAACTAAAGAGATTGCAATAATCGCTCCACTGATCTCTTTCATGGCTTTTTCCGTAGCTTCAACAGGTGAAAGTTTGTTGCGAGAAATCTCAACATTCACCGCTTCAATCACCACAATAGCATCATCCACCACAATACCAATAGCCATGACTAAGGCAAAGAGGGATATCATATTGAGCGTTATGTTGAACAACATCATTGCAATAAAGCTGCCCAAAAGTGATATTGGCACAGCCATAATCGGTATGATAGAGGCACGCCAATCCCCTAAAAAGATGAACACAACTATTGCTACTAAGATGAAAGCCTCAAACAAGGTGTGTATTACTTTCTCAATACTTGCATCTAAGAAGCGGCTAACGTCATAGCTAATCTCATAGTGCATCCCCTTAGGCATATCTTTTTGCAGATGATCCATAGCGTCCTTCACCTTGGTGATAACGTTACGAGCATTACTACCATAAGCTTGTTTCAAGGTTACAGCAGCTGAAGGACGTCCATTGAAGGTTGAGTAGATATCGTATACCTCGCTACCTAAGTGTACATCGGCAATGTCTTTCAAGCGTACGATATTACCATCTTTATTGCTCTTGATGATGATATTCTTATATTCATCCTCTGTTGTGTAACGTCCTGGATACTTTAAGACATACTCTTTGACCTGTGAACGTTGTCCTCCACTCTCTCCCAACTTTCCCGGAGAGACCTCTATATTCTGATCTTCAAGTGCATCACTGACGTCATCTGTTGATAATCCGTAGGCTATCATCTTGTCTGGATGGAGCCATACACGCATTGCATAATTACGTGTACCAAGGATATCAAGGTCGCCAACACCATCGACACGCAACAACTCTGGTGATATGTTGATATCGAAATAGTTGTAGAGGAAGCCCTGATCAACCTTTGGGTCATCACTGTAAAGATTGATATACATAAGTATGTTTGGCTCTTCACGTGATATCTTTACACCCTCTCGGATAACCTCCGCAGGCAACTTATTGGTAGCCGATGACACACGGTTCTGAACATTTACAGCATCGACATTTGGATCGGTTCCCAACTTGAAGACGACATTTAGCTCTGCTTCACCATCGTTTCCCGCATTACTTTCGATATATTTCATGCCAGGAATACCATTCAAAGCCTGCTCCAAAGGGATGATAACTGATTTTACCAACAACTCATTATTTGCTCCCGGATAGTTAGCAATCACGTTTACCTTAGGAGGAGAGATGGATGGGAACTGCGTTATAGGTAGATTTGAAAGTGACAGAATTCCAATAAAGGCAATGACCAATGACACTACAATAGAGAGCACTGGTCTACGAATAAAGATCTTAAACATACCTAATTAGCGTTTAACTTATCCAACTTCATTGATGCTTGTGGAGAAACCATAGACACACGTACCTTATCTCCATCATTTACTTTCTGTATACCGTCAAGAAGATAACGGTCAGTAGGCTGTAACCCTGAGGAAACAACGTATGCTCCTGTAAATTCAGCATCAATCTTGATAGCACGTTGGCGAGCAATATTATTCTTGTCAACCACAAATACATACTTCTTATCCTGAAGCTCATAGACAGCTTCTTGTGGTATCAATATTGCATTTTTCTTTTGTATAAAGAGTTTTATCGTACCCGTCTGACCATTACGTAAAAGATTGTTGGTATTGCTAAAGACGGCACGAACAGCAATCGTACCTGTTGAACTATCAAACTGTCCACCAATATCTAATATCTTTCCGCTTGCAGGAAAGACATCGCCATTCGCCAAAACAAGCTGTAGTGGAGTTTGTGAAAAGCGTTCTGGATGGAGGCGGAAATCTAAATAATCTGTTTCTGAAATATTGAAATAGGCAAACACCTTGCTATTATCTGATAAGCTGGTAAGTAAATCACTCGGCTCTACCAGACTTCCTGCTTTATTAGGAATACGCCCTAAGATGCCTGAGAAAGGCGCACGGATAAGAGACAGACGCTTATGTAATACAGCCAATTGATAGTCGGCTTCTGCTCCTTTCAACTTAGCCGTAGCCATGCGCTTCGCATTATTTGAGAGCACTTTGTTATCCGTTAGCGTTGTTACATTCTGCAAGTCGATACTTGCCTGTTCTGCTGCAGCCTTTGCCTTGGCAATCTCTTCGTTAGCACCAACAATTGCAATACGGAATAGAGGTTGACCTGCTTTCACAAACTGACCTTCACTAACATACACATCTTGCAAAATACCGGTTTGCTGAGAGTGAACTTCAATGTTACGTTGCGAGGCAATGTTTGCTACATAAGACTGTGGTAGGGAGATGCTTTCTACCAGTGGTGTCGTTGCAGTGTAAACTGGTTTTACTTGTGTTTCTTTCTTTGAATGACATGCACACAGAAGAAACATGATTGCAAGACAAGACAAATGAATTAAATTCTTCATAAATTGGTCTTTTTGTTTTCGTAAAAACAAGTGAAAAGTTAACGCGTTAATCCAACGCATCCTGACTACTCGTTGTAGCCATATCTACTCATTCTGTTTTCTCTTTCCTATCTTATAATAATAGAAAACAGAACTGTCGTTACATCTTTATGGAAACTTATTAAGAAAAGTGTTTCCTAAAATACCCTTCAGAATCATTGCTTTGCGATATAGAAATGTATCTTTTTTGTTACCTATTGAATATGTTCGCAAAGGTACGTCGTTTTTGTGTAGTATGCAAGTAATTCTGTGGTTAATTTTCGGTAAGCACTGAATAGTTTTCTCTGAAGTCATTTTTGTTATAGAATATGTGTTCAACTCAATTGCGTTATGCGACTATCACGTGTAGTTGGCTTGTTTACTTCTTTCCCCTTTTATTTTGATTAACCTATTGTATAGAGCCATATCATTGGTTTGCTAAGTAGAGATTCATAACGAAAAATGCAACGAATGAGAGGTAAAAAATGATTACAAAAATTAGTGTATTTACCCTAAAAGGATGGCGAAAAATAGGAATAAAAAGCGAGTTTGTAATCGACAGAGTATCAGTAGGTTATAAAAGTGGTTTTTAAAAGGTGCTTAATTGGACTTCAAAAGAGCGTTAGTAAGGGTCTTAAAGGGCACCTTTAGCAAGCCAAAAGGGCGTCTTTACGAAGCCAAAAGAGCATGTGTTGGTTTCGAGATGTGTGAAAATAGTTTACAGAATGGGGTTAATGAAGGGCGGTTTTCTTGTTTTTAATGGAATTGTATGACTTCCTCATCACTCTTGTTTTCTTGTTGTCATCTTGTTTGGGCTTATAATTTGGCGTAGCTATTGCGCTTTTATTGTAACGATAAGTAAGTCTGCTCGATACTAAAATAATACAGTTCAGACACTAATAGATGATAGTGTATAAACGGAAGAACCTTTGATTTTCTCTGGAACATCTTTTTTCTTCTCTCTTTTTTAGGTATATTTGCACTGAAATTAAATCATGATAGCAATGGAAATGATGTCGGCAGTGCGTCCGTTAGAAACTTTTGTACCACCTCGTGCTGCTGGTCAGTGTGATGTCTTATCGTTGGCTCTCCCACCAATGCCGCTGTTGCACGTAGCTTTTGTGGGTGTAGGAGCGCGTGGACGGATGGCAGTGACACGCTGGTGTCATATTCCTAAGGTTGAGATAGTTGCTGTTTGCGATGTGTCAAAGGAAGTGGCAGAGGAGGTTGCACGGCACGTTGAGCAGTTGGGTAAGCCTCGCCCAAAGGTTTATTGGGGTGAGACGGCTTACAAAGACTTATGCCAACAGCAAGGAGTTAACCTTGTGTATGTTTGTACGGATTGGATGTCGCATGTGCCAATCGCTATCCATGCAATGGAGTTGGGTAAGAGTGTGGCAGTAGAAGTACCTGCAGCCCTCACCTTAAAAGATATTTGGAAACTGATAGACACCGCTGAACAGACCCGACAGCACTGTATGATGCTTGAGAATGCAGTCTACGATCGATTTGAAATGGCGGTGTGTCAGATGGTACATGAAGGCCTGCTTGGCGAACTTGTACACGTGGAAGGCGGTTATGCTCATCCTATTGGCGACCGTTGGACACCTTGGCGTATGGAATATAGCCGTCAGAATGCTGGCGATGTCTACCCAACACACAGCATCGGACCCGTCTGTCGATTGCTTGATATTCATCGTACTGACCGTATGCACTACCTCACAGCCATGCAAACCAATGCTTTTCTGGGTACAGAGATGTATCAAGCGGTAATGGGAAAGGTGTGTGATAGCTTTGCTAATGGCGACCAGACCTCAACGATGATACGTACCGTAAAAGGGAAGACGATGCTTATTCAACACAATGTGATGACGCCACGCCCATATAGTCGTATGTTTCAAGCAGTCGGAACAGCGGGTTATGCAGCTAAATATCCTGTCCCAGAGGTGCAGTTAAGCCCAGAGATAGCAGCCAAAGTGGGTATTGAAATGGAGGATGATAAGCTACCTTTGAACGCTTCTCAGATAGAGACACTACTCAATCATTATACGCCTTCTTTCCCTTCAGAAACAATTGCCTTAGCCAAAGAGCTCGACGCACGTGGCGGAATGTCTTATTTTATGGACTTACGACTCGCCCAATGCTTGCAACAAGGTTTGCCGTTGGATATGGATGTGTATGATTTAGCGGAGTGGTGTTGCATTGCTGAGCTATCCAAACGCTCTATTGAACAAGGCTCAATGCCAGTGATGATTCCCGACTTCGTAAATCGTAGGTCTTCTGTTGACATGGAAAGTATTTAGTGGCAATGGCTGTTCTTGTCGGGTAGAATGGTAAGTGTGCATCCCGCTCTTGGTGTTGAGGCTTCATACTTACCATTCTACTCTTATTGTTTAGTCCCATCAACTATCAATTTTCATACCTATAAGTTTGGAATATTTGCAAGAGTAGATTTCTTCTCACTATTTATAGGTATTTATATGCATATTTTAAATATAAGTATCTCTAAATACTTGACATTACGTTTTTTTTCTCTATCTTTGTCCTCGGTAATTAGTAATGCTCAATCAGTATAACAATTAACAAGCATATTAATTAATTCGTTTCACATAATAACAAATAAACAGTCATGAAAAAAGCATGGAGAGGATTTACTGGAACCAAGTGGCTTGATGAAGTCAATATGCGTCAGTTTATCCAAGATAATTATGATAGTTATGATGGTGATGCTTCCTTCCTTGAGAAGCCAACAGAAGCAACAGACAAACTTTGGGGTATGCTCAAAGAACTACAGAAGCAGGAGCGTGCTAAGGGTGGTGTCTTAGACATGGAGACCGAGGTGGTATCCAGTATGACTGCATATGGTCCTGGCTATATTGGTGAAGGAACAAAGGAGTTAGAGAAGGTTGTTGGTCTGCAGACAGACAAGCCTTTGAAGCGTGCCTTTATGCCTTATGGTGGTATCAAGATGGCTGAGCAGGCATGTACAACCTATGGTTATGAGCCATCTGAGAAACTTCATGAGATTTTCACGAAGTATTGTAAGACACATAACGAGGGTGTCTTCGATGCTTATACAGACGAGATGAAACTCGTTAGACACAATCATATCCTCACAGGTCTTCCTGATACCTATGGTCGTGGTCGTATCGTGGGTGACTATCGTCGTGTTGCACTCTATGGTGTAGACTTCCTTATCAACGAAAAAGCAAAGGATCTCCGCAACTGTGGTGATGGTACTATGACTGAAGAGGTTATCCGTTTGCGTGAGGAAATCTCTATGCAGATGAAGGCTTTGAAGGAGATGAAGGAGATGGCAGCCATCTATGGCTATGATATCTCTGAACCAGCAAACAACGCACGTGAGGCTGTACAGTGGCTTTACTTTGGTTATTTGTCAGCTATTAAGACACAGAACGGTGCTGCGATGTCAGTTGGTCGTATCTCAACTTTCCTCGATATCTACATTCAGCGTGACTTCAAGGAAGGCACACTTACGGAGGCTGAGGCGCAAGAACTCATCGACCACTTGGTAATGAAGTTCCGTATGGTTAAGTTTGCACGTATCCCTTCATACAACCAGCTCTTCTCTGGTGACCCTGTTTGGGCTACCCTCGAAGTTGCGGGATTGGGTATGGATGGCCGTTCAATGGTAACAAAGACTGACTTCCGTTTCCTCCATACACTTGAGAACATGGGTCCTTCACCAGAACCTAACCTCACTGTGCTCTATAGCTCACGTCTTCCAAAGCACTTTAAGGACTATGCTGCGAAGATTTCTATCTCTACAAGCTCTATTCAGTATGAGAATGATGACGTGATGCGACCAATCTGGGGCGATGACTATTCAATCTGCTGCTGCGTATCTGCAACACAGACGGGTAAGGAGATGCAGTTCTTTGGTGCACGTGCAAACCTCGCTAAATGTCTTACCTACGCAATCAGCGGTGGTGTTGACAGCAAGACACGTGAGCAGTGTGGACCTGCTTATCGTCCAATAGAGGGTGATGTCGTAACATATGATGAGTTCATGCCTCGCTTCATGGATATGATGGAGTGGTTGGCTGGTGTCTATGTAAACACATTGAACCTCATCCATTACATGCACGATAAGTACTTCTATGAGGCTGCAGAACTTGCACTCATTGACACTGACGTACGTCGTACTTTCGCAACGGGTATCGCTGGCTTCAGCCATGTGGTTGACTCTATCTCTGCTATCAAGTATGCAAAGGTTAATATCATACGTGATGAGACTGGTTTCCCTATCGAGTTCAAGACTGAGGGCGACTTCCCACGTTATGGTAACGACGATGATCGTGCTGATGACATCGCTGTATGGTTGTTGAAGACCTTTATGAATATGATTCGCAAGCACCATACCTATCGCAATTCAGAGCCTACAACAAGTATCCTTACCATCACTTCAAACGTGGTATATGGTAAGTTTACGGGTAATATGCCTGATGGTCGCCCAGCTGGTGCACCGCTTGCTCCTGGTGCAAACCCTTCTTACGGAGCAGAGCAGAATGGCTTGTTGGCATCGTTGAACTCAACAGCTAAGCTTCCATACGAGTATGCGCTTGATGGTATCTCTAATACACAGACAATTAGCCCAGATGCTCTTGGTCACAATGATGAGGAGCGTATCAGTACACTCGTGGGTGTAATGGATGGTTACTTCGACCGTGGTGCACACCACTTGAATGTGAATGTCTTTGGTGTAGACAAACTGATTGACTGTATGGAACATCCAGAGAAGGAAGAGTATGCAAACTTCACAATCCGTGTGAGCGGTTACGCTGTGAAGTTCATCGACCTTACACGCGAACAGCAGATGGATGTTATTGCACGTCGTGCGCATGGTTCAATGTAAAGTGAATAATCAACATAACAACTTATCGGATTCGCTGACTTCCGAAATGATGCTACGGGTACACTCTGTAGAGTCGTTCGGCTCGGTTGATGGACCTGGTATTCGTTTCGTTATCTTCCTTAAGGGTTGTGCTATGCGATGCCAGTATTGTCATAATCCAGACACATGGGACAGGGCGGGGGGCAACCTCCGCTCTGTTGATGATGTCTTGTCCCAAGCCCAACGTTATCGGAGTTATTGGGGAACGAAGGGTGGTATCACCGTGAGTGGGGGTGAAGCTCTGTTGCAGATACAACCTCTTACGGAACTGTTCCGTAAAGCTAAGGATTTAGGAATCAATACCTGCCTTGATACTTCAGCCCAACCTTTCAATCGGGAGTCGAGTAGCTTCTCTGCTTTTGAAGAGTTAATGAAATATACCGATTTAGTATTGTTGGACATAAAGCATATTGATAGCGATGCCCATAAGCAATTGACTGGTTGGAAAAACGAGAATATCCTCGACTGTGCTCGCTATCTCTCTGACATCGGGAAACCTGTATGGATAAGACATGTCTTGATTCCTGGTATTAATGATGATGATGAATCTCTCTATAAACTTCGTGCTTTCATAGATACTTTAAGCAATGTTGAGCGAGTGGAGATTCTGCCTTATCATTCGTTAGGTGTCTATAAATGGGAGCAGTTAGGTATTCCTTACGTACTCAAAGATGTAGAATCGCCTACGGAGGAAAGTGTACTTCATGCGCGAAAGATATTAACAGAGGGGAGATAATTGGGACTGTTATAAAGTCTTTTGGAATCGTTCGATGTAAATATTTTTCCTCTATTCCTTTTTAATTAAGGCTTAATTGCATTCGAATTAAGCCTTAATTAGCTTCCAATAGGTGCCCTTTTGAGGTCTTACTAACGCCCTTTAGGAGTCCAATTAAGCATCTTTTAAAACGCACTTTTGTAACTGATTGGTTTCGTGGAGGTTACAAACTTGGTTCATATATCTGTTTTTTAGCTTTGTTCCGAGGTTTTTATTTGAAATTATGTAATATTTTTTCAGAGTCTGAATAATTAGTTTTAACGTTATGAGAATCATTATGTTTGGGGGTAAGGATAAGGAAGGTGAGCAAGATAATCTTGCTATGAGTTTGTAGAATGATAGAGGTTAATTATATAAGCAAGATGCTAACTCGCATGAAGAATGTTATGTGTTAAAGGCTTTTTAACCTTATTTTTTACGTAATAAATTACGACAATAGAAATGTTAAAGGCTATTATGGGAAAGGGATTGATACGCATTATCCGTATAATAATAATCTTAATTTCGTGGTTATGTACATCCGAAAAATCAACAATAAAGGTTAATAGTGTTTTTAAATAATAAAAAATATTCTCCCGAAAATTTGGTTGTTTAAAAAAAAACGTGTATCTTTGCATCAAGTTTTTTTAGTGGTTAATTTAGTTTTAGTATTTAAACCTTGGGTGATGTGAATCAGTCAAGGTCTTTTTTTTGTATATATTGGAAGTCTTATACAAAGATTCCTGTATAGGTAAGATTAACTCATAACAGATAATTCACAGTTTCAACTAATCATTTTTTTATTAATTATGTACGATATGAAATATGTTAATGACCGCATACGTAGACAAGATCGTCTGATGGATGAGGAAAGAGCGATAGAACTTCTGCGAGATGGAGAATACGGAGTTTTGAGTATGGTCTCAGAAGATATGGGATATGGTATTCCTGTAAACTTTGTTTGGGACGGCAAGAATAGTATCTATATCCATTGTGCACCTGAAGGACGTAAGTTGGTGGCTATTGAGCAGAATCCTAAAGTTTCGCTCTGTGTCATTGGTAAAGTAAACTTGTTGCCACGCAATTTCACCACTGAGTACGAGAGTGCTATCTTCTTTGGTGAGGCACATATTCATCTTTCTGAGGAGGAGAAGATGCATGCACTGCATCTATTGATAGATAAGTTATCACCTGACTTCAAAGAGCTTGGCGACAAATACGCTCACATGAGTTTTCATCGCGTTGAAATTATCCGTGTTGATTTCTCTGAATTCAGTGGTAAACGAAAGAAGGTGCATTCATCAGGTACGCCAACCGGAGATTAAAGGAATACTCGTAGAATGATATTCACCACACATTAAATGTTTCACATAGCAAAGGTCGGCATCTCTCAGGACCTAAGTATTAGTTTTTAGCGAATGGATATAGCTATTATTGGCGGAGGAGCAGCAGGGTTCATGGCTGCTATCGTGGCTCGCAGGACAAACCCTGCAAGTAAGGTGACAATCTTTGAACGTGCACAGAAGGTGTTGGCTAAGGTTGAAATAACCGGAGGAGGACGTTGTAATGTTACAAATAGCTTTGCAGCCATTACGGACATGAAGCAGGTTTACCCACGTGGGCATAAACTCATGAAACGATTAATGAAGACGTTTAGCCATGAAGATACTTATAGATGGTTTGAGCAATATGGTGTGCCATTGGTAACGCAAGAAGATGAATGTGTCTTCCCAAAGGCGCAAGATTCTCATGCTATTATTAATTGTTTAGTGCGTCAGGCTAATGAATTGGGGGTTACTATATGTTGTCGACATCGTTTGGTGAACATCCATAGGATGGAAGATGGAAGATTAAAACTGGAGTTTGAGAATGGTTCACATCGTGTGTTTCATCGTACTATTATAACAACTGGAGGCTCACCCAATGGACGTGGATTACAATACCTTGCCCAACTTGGACATAATATAGAGCCTCCTGTACCTTCACTTTTCACCTTTAATATAAAAGATCGTGCTTTTTGCGACCTTATGGGAACGGTTGTTGAACCTGTTGTGACGACTATCCCTGGAACAAAACTGCGTGCGAAGGGTCCATTGTTGGTAACACATTGGGGTGTAAGTGGTCCTGCTGTCTTGAAACTTTCTTCATATGTGGCTCGTTTGCTTGCTGAAAATGATTATAAAGCTCCGCTTGCCATCAGCTGGACTGGCGAACTAACACGGCAAGAAGTGGAAGAGAACCTTCTTAAATTGCAAACTGCTAACCCACGTAAGCAGGTTGCTACCTTACATCCATTTGGTCTGCCGAGTCGTCTGTGGGTCTATATACTAAGTAAACTTGACATAGATGCTGTGAAACCATGGGCTGAGATTGGACGTAAAACACTAAACAGAATGATTGAAACATTGGTAAACGATCAATACACCATTGCTGGTAAAGGTGCCTTTCGTGAAGAGTTTGTGACGTGTGGTGGTGTGAGTCTTAGCTCTGTTAATTCTAAAACGCTTGAAAGTAAGGTTTGTCCAAATCTTTTCTTTGCGGGTGAGGTGTTAGACATTGATGCTATTACTGGTGGTTTTAATCTTCAAGCAGCATGGACAACAGGTGTTGTGGCTGGGCAATGTGCTGCAGGTAGTTAGCATCTTGCCACTTTGCTTTTAGTTAAAAAGTGTTTTAATTTTAAATTCCTTCCCCATACATTTTGTAGTTTCAAAAAATATCTATACCTTTGCACTCGCTTTCAACAAGGAAGCAGGTTGGCTACCAAGTAACCTTCTGGAGAGATGGTAGAGTGGTCGATTACAACGGTCTTGAAAACCGTCGTACCGAGAGGTACCGGGGGTTCGAATCCCTCTCTCTCCGCTAATAGGCTTTAAAAGGTCTTCATAAAAGTAGTCATTTTAGCCTTCAAAAATTAGATAATCGTTGTAAAATCAAGGTTTTACAACGATTTTTCTTTGTATATACCTCTATCGCCTGACGGCATAACCCTATGTTTTGACAATCATCATTCGGTCAAATTCTGCTACATAAACTGCTACACAAAAATTGTAGCAGCAAAAAATGTAGCAGTGACGGGATTTTGAATACCATATTGACGGTATTAATTCTTTCTTTTTCAGAGTGTTATATATTAACTTTGCAGCCGAGTGCTACACAAAAGAATGATGCATTATGAGAACAAATTTCAAGGTGTCCTTCTACCTACGCTCAAACTATGAGAACAAAGAAGGAAAGTCGCCTGTAATGCTCCGTGTATTCCTTAACGGAGAGATGGCAAATTTCGGATCTACGAAAATCTTCGTGGACAAGACAGTATGGAACAATGCCACAAGTCGGCTCAAAGGTCGGACGGCTGAAGCTTTATCCGCCAATGCCGCATTGGATTCTATTTCTGCTACACTGAATAACATCTATCACAAATTTGAGGACGACTCTTCCATGTCATTGGAGAAAATCCGATCTTATTTTGTGGGAAAAGACAGGGAGTATACAACTTTCCTCCCTGTATTCGACAGATTCAACGAAGATGTCAGGCAACGCGTCGGACACACCATCAGCAAAGACAGCCTACAAAAGTACAGCGTTTTAAGAAGACATTTCTCTGAGTTCCTTATTCATAAGTATGGAAGAAAGGATGTAGGACTGACAGAGTTTACACCATCCGTGGTACAAGACTTTGAGTTATATCTGAGTACTGTGGCAGGTTGCGCTTACAACACATCAGTCAAGAAAATGAAGGCACTCAAGACCGTAACCATCTATGCGCAAAAACGTGGTTATCTTCTTCACGACCCCTTCCTCAATCATCGTTTTCACTTGGAGCCAGTTAATCGTGGTTTTCTCACGGATGAGGAAATTATGAAGATAGCCAACAAGGATCTTGCTATTCAACGCTTGGAGTTAGTAAGGGATGTTTTCATCTTTTCATGTTTCACAGGTCTAGCATATATTGATGTTTCCAATCTTACACCGGACAATATCGTAACACTTGATGATAAGCAGTGGATTATGACCAAGAGACAGAAAACAAATGTGGAGACAAATGTTTTATTGCTTGACATTCCCAAGAGTATCATTGCCAAGTATAGTCATAAGACCTATCGAGATGGCAAACTATTTCCCATCCTAACGAATCAGAAAACCAACGCATATTTAAAAGAAATTGCCGACCTTTGCGGTGTCAAGAAGAATCTGACCTTCCATCTTGCTCGGCATACATTTGCGACCATGTCGCTCAGCAAGGGCGTTCCTATGGAAAGTGTGTCGAAGATGCTGGGACATACAAATATTAAAACTACACAAATATATGCCCGTATTACGAATAAGAAAATAGAACACGATATGGAACAGTTGGCTGGCAAGTTAGACAAGTTCAATGTTGCTATGGGCATCAACTCAAAATAATGTATAACCCTAAATCAAGAAGATTATGACAACAACAAAGAAAGAGCTTTCTTACTTCCGTTTGAAGTTGGAAGCGTATCTCGGAGAGCATTACCCAGAGAGAGTGAATGAAAATACGTTTATAACTGCTCGTGCAGACGAAGCATTGACAGCTTACTGCGATGCTATAGCACAAGGTTTTTCTCACCCAGAGGCAGAGACAATGGCAAGCGAAGTGTTGTATCGAGGACTGCATTTTTCAAAGTATGACACGCTTGTATCTGTCTTGGAGAATGAGTTTGAGAAAGAACTGCCCTCCCCACTCCCCGAAAGACTGTCCCCGATACTTTTGAAGAATAAGGCTGTGCAAAGTGTTTTCGATAAGTATGAACTGACAGACGACTTTGGGGCGAGTCCAGAGTATGAGAAACTCTACACCGAACTGACAGGGACAATCGTTCTGCTTATAGAGGTTAATGGCCTGCCAACCGTCGATAGTGAGAACATGACTTGATGTAACACCATCGGGAGCTTTTGTAGTGTCAAGAGCCAAGATAAACGCTCCGCTCCACACGCCAAGAGTTTGTACTAACACTTGTCTTTGTGTAGCCTGCGCATCTTGTTATTGCTCTTGAAACTATTAAAAGCTCCGATATGAATACATTTATCATGAATCAAGATGTCCACACACCTGCCTTCATCAAGGCAGACGCATCGAACAAAACCGATAATATCAAGCAGCAGCCGACTTCTCCCAAGCAAGTCCGCCGCTTCGGTTGGACACGCTTCATCGAACTCGCTATCCTGCTTTCCATCGTTATCGGTGCGGTTTACCTCATCTCGAAGATAGTTACGCCGCAAGTCGTAACCGCCGTTTCGGTTATTCTCGGTTTCCTGATACTACGCTTCATTGTCAGAGTGATACTGCAAGTAACCTTTACAATCCTGCGTTGGCTGTTCTGGCTTGCCGTCATCTTGGCAATCCTGCTCTGTGTGCTCTGAGCGCACAAGGAACGGTATTCTTCGATTCATTCTTCTTTATGGGTGGTTATCTCGCTTGAGGTAGCCACTCTTTTTCGTTTTCATACAAGGCGTTGCACTTTCGCTTCTCACGTCCACATATTCCACCTTGATGTGCCATAAGTCGGTGCTGATTTCTTTTTATTCGCAAAGGTAGTAAGGGGCTACGGCTTGCACAAGGTCTGTGCCTTTGGTTTGCACGGAAAATCTCCACACCTACATTTCATTTCGGGTAGTATTTTCCTGCAAAACCTTGTGCCAGCTACGCCCCCTACCTTCTTATTGCTACAAAAAGGAATCAGCATACTCCGATCTTTGGACGCATAAA
>ERZ773203.232-NODE-232-length-30567-cov-13.957427_pt1 | contig 30567 bp, 33 predicted proteins | sample MGYA00580529_ERZ773203 | MGnify/ENA primary metagenome ERZ773203 (study PRJEB29015, sample SAMEA2738176) | human oral metagenome | biome: human oral; feature: human-associated habitat; material: saliva | place: China | collected 2177 ... | reverse complement strand
AAATTTAGCACAAGAACAGCAATTTCATGACAATAGTCTTTAAATAAAAGATTTAGATCCTCCGATTGATTTCCCTCTATAGCTGAGAATACGGCTGGACCATCGTCTTGATCTAACCCAAGTAATTGACTGGCTTCATGAACAAAGCCTACTGCAGACCCCTTATTATCGACAAGACTTACTAAGCAATGCATAAACAATTCCCACTGGAAAGGTAGAGAGGTTTGACTCATTCTTTGGGGACTTGGAGCTCGCAGATATTGGGTGACTGACAGAGGTGATAGCAAGTCCTTCTGTGAGACAAGTCCTAAACCAACACCCGTACCTAAAACCAAAGCAGCCCCACAATCTAAGTCTTGTAGACTTCCATATCTGGCTTCAGCCAAAGCTGACGCGTCAGCATCATTGATAACCTTTACAGCCAGTTGAAATGTTTTAATCAATCGTGACCCAAGAGGAATAGCCGTTAAATAAGGGATAAGACCGCCCTTGAAAATGAAGCCACGTTTACTATTTATTTCGCCAGGGCACGCAATGGCAATCCCAGAAATGATATCCTTGTGAGACGAGACAATATACTCTAAAGTCAACCAAAAGTCGTCTAACGTTGGTGGTGTTGGAACTTTAGATTGATTGCTAATCCTAAAATCATCATCAACTAACCCAAACTTGATAAAGGTTCCTCCAATATCAATAGCTAAAATCACACCACTTCACCTACTTTTTATTATTGACTTTATGGGTTCAAAGCTTCTTCTATGAATTGGAGTAACACCAAAGTTATCTATGCCAGTCAAATGATCCTTAGTACCATAGCCTGCATTTTTGGCAAATGCGTAACCAGGAAACTCCTGATCATAGTCAGCCATCATCTTATCCCGAGTTACCTTTGCTACGATTGAAGCTGCCGCAATTGATAAAGAATTAGCATCCCCTTTTATAATTGATGTTTGTCCTATTGGTAGGTCTAAAGTCATGGCATCAATTAACAAATGTTCTGGTTTGGGACTAAGTTTTTCAATAGCTTCAGCCATAGCAAGCTTGGTTGCTTCATAAATATTGACATCGTCAATCACATGATTGTCCTTTATACCAATCCCGACGGCTACCGCTTCCTTCATGACCTGCTTATAAATAGCTTCATGTTTTGATTTTGGTATTTTTTTACTATCATTAAGACCTTTTATTTTGCAAAGCTTCGGTAAAATCACCGCTGCAGCTACCACTGGCCCAGCCAAAGGGCCACGTCCAACTTCATCAACACCTGCAATGAGTTCAACTCCCTGAGCATAAAGCGATTTTTCATAACTGAGCATCACCTCTAAGCGTTCTTCCTCAGCAATCTCAGCTTGTATAGCTTTACGGCGTTGCTTAATGGCAGTTTGTATACCAGCTCGACTATCTTCCTCAAAACTTGCCCATCGGTGATCGTCAAGGTCTGTCAAAGTGGCCAATTGCTCTTTGACTTCTTTAATTGTCGCCATCAGTATCGACCCCAACAATATCAAGTGTGTAACGACCTAGTTTTCCATCACGAACTTCTTTGACAAATAGATTGTAGAAACGGTCATAATCTTCACGGAAGCCAAGTTTTCGAGTCATTTCCATAATGATTTCTGGTGCCTCTTCTTCAAGGTCAATCCCTTTAAAGCGTTCCTCTAAACGTTCAGGATAGTAAGTTTTAAAATAGTTAAGACCAAAAATCGTAACTTCATCCATTGGCAATAGCTGGTCCTTGATAGCACCGGTCAAAGCAAGTTTCAAACCGACCAATTCGTCTTCAAACTTAGGCCACAAAATCCCCGGAGTATCAAGGATTTCCAAGTCCTTATTAGACTTCAACCATTGTTGACCTTTTGTCACACCAGGTTTATTTCCTACAACGGCAATTTTTTTACCAGCCAAACGATTCATCAAGGTAGATTTCCCAGCATTTGGAATCCCAATAATCATGGTTCGCAAGGTCTCTTTCTGGATACCGCGTTCACGTAGTCGTTGAATCTTGTCAGCCATAAGACTCTTAGCAGCGTCTGTCACCAATTTAACTGTAGATTGTTCCTTGGAATTGATGGCCAAGGTTTTAATCCCTTGACTCTCAAAATAGCTACGCCACTCTTTTGTACGATTACTATCAGCAAGATCAGCCTTATTGAGAATTAGAAGCTTTGGTTTATTGCCAACAATTTTAGTCAGCATGGGATTTTGACTTGACAGTGGCAAACGTGCATCCACTAAAATTGTTACAAAATCAACATGCTTAAGATTTTCCTGAACTTGTCGACGGGCTTTGGACATGTGACCAGGGAACCATTGAATAGTAGCCATGTTTATCTCTCCTCTTTATTTTCTTAGTAAAATATGATTTAAACTCTTTAAAAAAAGCCAAAGACTTGGCTTAACTTTACTTATATTATATCAGATTTAGTTTAAGATGCCCAATCGATAAAAGTTGACTAAGCCTCAACAGGCATAAAGTTACCGACAATTTTACCGATGATTCGGGGATCTTCGTCATAGGGTGCAAACTTATCACCATAACGTTTATTAAGAGAAACTAAACGAAGGCCGTCCTCCTCACGATAGACCTTTTTGATATAGGTTTGACCATCCCAGTCTACAGCATAAACAGCTCCATCATAATCAAAACCTGTTTGTTTGATTAGCACTACTTCACCATTTAGGTAGGTAGGTTCCATAGAGTCTCCAAATACCCATGATGCAAAGTCATGATCTAATTCTTCATCATAGAAAACTTCATCATAATTGCCATCACCAAAGTAAGTGTAACCAGTTCCGGCTGATAAACGCTCGAAAACTTTGTATGAGTAAAGCGGAATAACAGGTGCTTTCTGCTTTTCTGCTTCTTGCTCTTCTAGGAGAGCCTTAGTGAGTCGCAAAGCTTCCTGACGATTTTCCTCATTTAATTCCAAGTAAACTTCTACAATCTCATGTTCAGAAAGAAAATAGGTCTCAGCTACACCAAAAAGTTCGGCCAAAACCGAAAGATTCTTTTGATTAGGTTTCGTCTTACCATTTTCCCAATTAAAATAAGAGGAGCGTGAAATTCCTAGATGCTTAGCTACTGATGCTTGGCTCATTCCTTGTGCTTCTCGAATTTCCTTAAGTCTTTGTCCTGAAAACATAGCTACCTCCGTAAGTTAATAAACTAACATAAGTTTATCAAAAAAAGCAGTTGTTTTCAAGTGAAACTAACTACTTTTACATTTCTCTTTTATCTCATTCTTTAACTAAAAATCCTAGATGGTTAAGTGCCTCTTCAATATAATCTATATCTTGCTCACTATCTGCTTCGACAAGATGATAATGAACACCGTTTGTCAAATCAGATAAAGGGCGAAAGTCATTTGACGAGGCTTGGTCTAAAAAATGACTAACATCTCGACGACAAGTCAATTTCAACAAAGTCTGAATTTCTCCATAAACTGGATGATCTATCATGATATTTTGAATACGGCCTCCATTATCAACAATAGCCAAAAGCTCATCCTCCATATCGGACACTTTATGATTCACCTTAAATAGTCGATGTACATAAGAATTGTCATCGCTACTTTTATAGATATATCCCCTATTAGTTGAAATAATCTGGGCACCATCTGCACGCAAGAGGGCAATATCTTGAACAATGATTTGACGTGTCACACCAAAATGCTCCGCCAAACTCTGTCCATTCATTGACTCTTTAGCTCCCTTTAAGAGTGCCAATAATTCTTGTTTTCGATTTGAAGCCATAGACCAACCATCCCTCTTTCAATTAGCGTATTTTTCGAATACTTTTGAAAATCGTTAATGCTATAACATAGTCTATCATACTATGGACAATAGTGCCAAAACCAACTAAAACAAAGAGAACATAGAACAGTTTTTGGAAATCCTCTCCTGTTACGGAATAAAAAATCACGCAAGCAAGAACTTCACCTATGGCATGGATAAGTCCTAAAACAAAGTTAAAAAGTAATGATGATTTATGGTTTTCTATCGTTTGTGGAAATTTTTTCAAATAGAGTGCGCCTAAAAAGCCAAATATAATATGAGAAAAGGCTCTAAAAACAACAACAATCGGATAGCCAGCCATAAAGTATCCCAAACTAGAAGCTAAGATAACAAAAGCAGTTACCCAGGGAGATATAAACATGGCTAGAAATATTGGAACATGACTCCCCAAAGTATACGAAGCCGGTGGGATGATCAGTTTAATTGGCATGATACTTGGGATAAGGATAGCAATTGCAGTTAATAAAGCTGCAAAGGTCATTTCTTGAATTCTCTTTTTAGGTTTCATGATTTACTCCTTTTTACTGTATATACATTAGTATATTACAGTGTATAGTTGTATAAGTCAATATTTTTCAGAAAAAAACACTAGAGCAAAATGCCCTAGCGTTCTATGTTTCTTATTTACGTTTTTTCTTAGCTTTTTTCATCTTATTAGCTTGACGCTTCATCGCATGTTTCATGGCAAATGAACCAACCTTACCTTTAAGGCCACCACCAAGCATTTGGCTAAGATCCATATTTCCAAGATCTGGCATACCAGCGCCACCCATCATGCCTTCAAGAGCAGACATGTCCATATTACCCATATCCGGCATATTTGGCATGTTTTTTGGCAAATTATTTGGGTTAAGACCCATTTGACGCATCATTTGCTCCATATCACCAGACATAACACCTTGCATCATTTGTTTTGCCTGGTTAAAGTCTTTAATAAACTTGTTTACTTCGATGAAGGTATTCCCTGAACCATTGGCAATACGGCGACGACGACTTGGTGTCAAAAGATCTGGATTTTCACGTTCTTCAGGTGTCATAGATGATACGATGGCACGTTTGCGAGCAATTTGTTTCTCATCTACTTTAACATTAGCCAAGGCTGGATTGTTAGCCATACCTGGCAACATCTTGAGCAAATCCTCCATTGGACCCATATTTTGTACCTGGTCTAATTGGTCGATGAAGTCATTGAAGTCAAAAGTGTTTTCACGCATCTTTTCAGCCAACTCAAGAGATTTTTTCTCATCGTACTCTTGAGAAGCTTTTTCGATAAGGGTAAGAAGGTCACCCATACCCAAAATACGACTTGACATACGGTCTGGGTGGAAAGTCTCGATATCCGTAATTTTCTCACCAGTACCCGTAAATTTGATTGGCTTGCCTGTAATCTCACGAATAGAAAGAGCTGCACCACCACGTGTGTCCCCATCAATTTTTGTAAGAACAACACCAGTGATATCTAGCTGTTCGTTGAACTCCTTGGCAACGTTAGCAGCTTCCTGACCAATCATGCTATCCACAACCAAGAGAATTTCGTTTGGATGAGCAAACTCCTTAATATCATGCAATTCTTGCATGAGAGTCTCGTCAATCTGCAAACGACCAGCCGTATCAATCAAGACATAGTCATTCTTATTGGCACGCGCTTGTTCCAAACCATTTTTGACAATCTCAACTGCTGGTATCTCTGTTCCCATATCAAAAACAGGAACATTGATTTGTTGCCCCAAAGTTTTCAATTGATCAATAGCTGCTGGACGATAGATGTCCGCCGCAATCATCATTGGACGGGCTTCTTGTTCCTTGATCAACTTATTAGCCAATTTACCAGCAAAGGTTGTCTTACCAGCCCCTTGGAGACCAACCATCATAATGATTGTTGGAATCTTTGGAGATTTTTCAATTTCAGATGTTTCAGACCCAAGAATCTCTGTCAATTCTTCATTAACAATCTTGATAATTTGTTGTGAAGCATCAAGAGTATCAATGATTTCGTGACCTACAGCACGTTCACGAACACGTTTGATAAATGTCTTAACGACTGGTAGCGCTACGTCTGCTTCAAGAAGTGCCAAACGAATCTCTTTAGTGACTTCTTGAACTTCTTTCTCTGAAAGTTTTCCTTTACGTCTTAAATTTTTGAAAACGCCTTGCAAGCGTTCCGTTAAGCTTTCAAAAGCCATATATCATTTCCTCTCTTACTTTCTGCTTGAATCTAATCTCTATTATCAATGCTGCTGAGCACAGCAATTTGTTCCTGAAGATAGCTATCGTCTGGATATTTTTCCATGATATCATCAAAAATTTGGCTACGAACGATGTAATCTGAATACATATGTAATTTCATCTCGTAAGCCTCTAAAATCTTCTCAGTACGCTTGATGTTATCATATACTGCCTGACGACTCACACCAAATTCCTCGGCAATTTCTGCCAAACTGTAATCATCCGCATAATATAGCTCAATATAGTTCATTTGCTTATCTGTCAAAAGTGCAGCATAGAACTCAAAAAGGGCATTCATGCGATTGGTTTTTTCAATTTCCATAAGCTCCATTTTACCATAAAATCATGGTGTTAGCACGATTCTTATGCAGAAAAAAGCAGTGACTTCTAATTGTTCTCCAAATAAAATTCAAAACGGTCACCAACATAGTAACTTCGTACATATTCGAAAGCCTGACCATCTTGGAGGAAGGAAATTTGTGTCAAACTTAGGAGAGCATCACCAGTCTTAACCTTGAGGTGCTTGGCTAAACTACTATTGGCCAAACTAGCTGAAATGGTCTGCTGACTTTTCCCAATTTCATATCCATTATCGGTCAGTGTCTTGAAGAAATGTTCTGTAATTTCTGACTCCTTAAAACCTCGGATAATTTTCTCAGGGATACTGGCAATCTCATAGGCAACTGGAAGATCATCCGCAAAGCGAACACGTTCCATACGAATCACATAGGACTGTGGTAGGACACCTAAATTCTTGATTTCAAATTCATTGGGATGCACACGTTTATATGAAATAAGCTCACTAGACGGTTTCTTGCCTTGGGATTTAACAATCTCTGTGAAACTCGTGGTTCCACGCATCTTTTCCTTAACTCGACTGCTGGCCACAAAAGTACCACTGCCTGGTTTACGTTCTAAAATACCCTCGTCTACTAAAAGTGTTATGGCCTGACGCACAGTCATACGACTCACATCAAAAGTGTCGCAAAGATCCCGCTCGCTAGGGAGACGTTGCCCGATTTTCCAAGTGCCATCATCAACATCTGCCTTAATCTTATCATGTATGCGAATATATGCTGGTAGCATCTAATACCCCCTTCTTTACCCCTATTTTACAAAAAAACTAATAGAATTGTAAAGGTGACGACAAGACTTACAGTTCATCGTATAAATCTAGGTGCTAAGTCCTTAAAATTGTGATACAATGATTGCATAAGAGTCCATGTGTGACGTAAAAAGAAAGGGTAATAATGACTGACATTTCTACTTTGAATGATGTGCAGAAAATCATTGTTCTAGACTATGGTAGCCAATACAATCAGCTGATTGCACGTCGTATTCGTGAATTTGGCGTTTTCTCTGAATTGAAAAGCCATAAAATTACCGCTGATGAAGTTCGTGCCATCGATCCTATCGGTATCGTACTTTCAGGTGGTCCTAACTCTGTTTATGCCGAAGATGCCTTTGGTATTGACGAAGAAATTTTTGAACTTGGTATTCCAATTCTTGGTATCTGTTACGGAATGCAACTGTTGACCCACAAACTTGGTGGTAAAGTTGTTCCTGCTGGTGAAGCTGGTAACCGTGAGTATGGCCAATCAACACTTCGCCTTCGTGCCCAATCAGAACTCTTTGCAGGGACTCCTGAAGAACAAGTCGTTCTTATGAGCCACGGTGATGCTGTTACAGAAATTCCAGAAGGTTTCCATCTTGTTGGTGACTCAGTAGATTGCCCATTCGCCGCAATGGAAAATACTGAGAAAAACTTCTACGGTATCCAATTCCACCCAGAAGTTCGTCACTCTGTATATGGTAACGATATCTTGAAAAACTTCGCTTTCGGTATCTGTGGTGCTAAAGGTGACTGGTCAATGGCTAACTTCGTAGATATGCAAATTGCACAAATCCGTGAAACAGTTGGTGACCGTAAAGTCCTTCTTGGACTCTCAGGTGGAGTTGATTCATCTGTTGTTGGTGTCCTTTTGCAAAAAGCTATTGGAGATCAATTGACATGTATCTTCGTTGACCACGGTCTTCTCCGTAAAGGTGAGGGTGACCAAGTTATGGAGATGCTCGGAGGTAAATTTGGCCTTAACATTATCCGTGTTGACGCTTCTAAACGCTTCCTAGATCTCTTGGCTGGTGTTGATGATCCTGAGAAAAAACGTAAAATCATCGGTAACGAGTTTGTTTACGTCTTTGATGACGAAGCAAGCAAACTTAAAGGTGTAGACTTCCTAGCTCAAGGAACACTCTACACTGATATTATTGAATCAGGTACCGAGACAGCTCAAACAATCAAATCTCACCACAATGTTGGTGGTCTTCCAGAAGACATGCAGTTTGAATTGATTGAACCACTTAATACCCTCTTTAAAGATGAAGTACGTGCCCTTGGTACTGAAATGGGAATGCCTGACGAAGTTGTTTGGCGTCAACCTTTCCCAGGACCAGGACTTGCCATCCGTGTTATGGGTGAGATCACTGAAGAGAAACTTGAAACTGTTCGTGAGTCTGATGCTATCCTTCGCGAAGAAATTGCCAAAGCTGGTCTTGAGCGTGATGTATGGCAATACTTCACTGTTAACACAGGCGTTCGCTCTGTCGGTGTTATGGGTGATGGCCGTACTTACGACTACACTATCGCTATCCGTGCTATCACTTCAATCGACGGTATGACAGCTGACTTTGCGAAACTTCCATGGGAAGTTCTTCAAAAGATTTCTGTTCGAATCGTTAACGAAGTTGACCACGTTAACCGTATCGTCTACGATATTACAAGTAAACCACCTGCAACCGTAGAGTGGGAATAATATATAAGAGTAACTTTGGCTAAGAAACCTTGATTTAACAGCATTTTAGACATTATAAATAGTGTGAAAATGAGATAAAATTCTTTGGATTGTCTCCAAAGTGTCTCCAAAAGAAGCTTTTAGTTTGAAAGTTTCTTTTTTGTTTAAAGAATATGGAAGGAATGATATATGACCTCTTCTACTGCTGTACTTGATTATTTGAAATTACCTGAAGATGAGTATCATGATTTCAAACAAAGATGGCATAATGATAATTCAGAACTTGTGCGTGATATTTTAAATTTTGTTAATACAGTTCATCATGATGATTGTTACATCTTTTTCGGAGTAGCTGACGACGGTACTATTATTGGTGTAAATGAGGATATTAATCGGAAAGATAGTGAAACTTTGACTGATTTACTTCATAAACTATATTTATCGACAAATAGTCAAATTAAGGTAAAAGTTGATACTCAATTAATTGAAGACAAAGAGATTGATATCTTAACTATCTTTGATACTAATTTGGTTCCTATTTATCTAACGAAAGAATATAAACCAAAAGGAACTAAGGGATTAAGTGCTGGTTTAGTGTACTCCAGAAATGGTGCGATTAATACACCTAGAAATGAATCAACTTCTTTTGAGAAACTAAATTCATTATTTAAAAAATATAATAAAATGGATACTTCGATTCAAGAACGATATAAACAGGTATTAACAGATAATAAGAATTGGTCATATATCGAAAATGATGAAGGAACGTTTTTTATCTATAACTTAAATCCAGATTTCTATATGAGATTTTACGTCGATACTCAAAACCGTTATCAGGTAGATGCATATAGTCTAAATCAAATGGATTGTAAAATCAGTTGGTATGTACTTGAAATTAGATACAGACATCTGACGATTTTTGAACGATTGTTAAATTTTTTAGATGGAGGGAGGGTATTGGTTCCTAGTCCTAATTTGACTTCTTTTGAAAGTTGGGACAGAGGAGGAAGCTATTATTATATTTTCAAAGATTCTTTAGATTATTTATTATTAACATTTTTAGCTGTGGTATTTCCAGTGATTGATAGCTACTCCTTGCAGAGGTTTAAAGAAAGTGTTGTGATATTAGAAAACAAAGAAGTACAAAAGAGATTGCATGATAAAGTAAACTCTATTTATTCAATACAACAAATTCAAGAGTTAACTACTGCTTCTGATATCGATAGTTATTATGAACAACACATCGCAGGAAAAATCTCTGATATAAGTATAAGTGAGATGAGTTATATGCTAAGACAAAAGAAAATAACAGATTTATTAAATCGTACTCTCTCTGAGAAGTTCAACAAGTCATTAGATAATTAAATATCTTAGTCGAAATATCAAAAAAAGGAATCCAAGAGTTTTAAATTCTTTGGATTCCTTTTTTATATTAGTTGATTTATTTATAACAAGTTTAGTCGATTATCTTTACCTTCTCTTCATTCGTTATAAAAGATACTGTCAATAATTTTGTGTAAACACCCTAGTATAGTTTGAACTGCACCCCAAAAGTTAGACAGAAAAAATCTAACTTTTGGGGTGTCAGATACAATGCTTATAGTTTTCTTCAACCATGCGACTAGGGCTAGACTGGCTAATAGTGTCATAGAACATGTCAAGTTGAGTTTTTAAGAGTGTCATCGTTTTATAAGTCTACAAACTCATTCAAATCTATTATTTCATCAAATTGTTGGATAATTCTATCGGTGTCTACATGTGTGATGTAAATAATTAATTTACTCGTTTGTAAAAGTCGATTCTCTATTTTTGATAACGTTTCAAGGTTAATACCAGAAGAAAATTCGTCTAAAAATAAGATATCCGTCTTCATCAATAAGGCTCTTGCCAAAGCAACTCTCTTGGCTTCTCCACCTGAAAGTTTTATAGTATCGTTTGAAAGCATTAACTCTAAAGACTCTCTATTAGCCCACCTAGATAATTCTACAAATTTCAATGTCTCAAACAATTCCTCTTCTGAAACATCCTCAGAAAATAGAGTAAGATTAGTTTTTTGTTCTATAAACTAATAAAATACTCTCTGAATAATCTGAATTAATTTTTAATGAAGTAATATTATTTGACTCTATATCAAGTTTTTTAACCGAAAAATAAGTTTTATTTTTATAACGAATATTGAAATCATCGTAGGAATCAGTTTTAACATCTTCGAAATTTTTATTATCCAAACTAAAATCTGAATTCTTTATTGATTCAATATTCTCTTTAGTACTAATTACATAAATAACCCCATCAAAATCAGTAAATGATGCTTTTAGAGTCTCTCCTTCTTTTTGTTCCGTAATATAAGTTATACCTAAATTGTCTGTATCATCTTTGGATATTTGTTGTCCTATTTCTTGTGTAACATCTTTTACTGTTTCATTTATACTACATGAAACTAGCATAATGCTTGCAAGAGTAAAGATCATACATAATATTACTTTTTTAATCTTCATGGTTTTCACTCCTAACATACTCTAAAATATCACCAGGTTGACAATCAAGTGCTCTACATATTCGTAAGAGTGTAGTGAAACGTATGCCTTTTGCTTTTCCCGTTTTCAAAATTGATAGATTTGCCTCTGTGATATTTATTCTTTTTGCAACTTCTTTAGATGTAAGTTTCTTTTCTTTAATTAACTTTTCTAAATTTATTTGTATCTTATTCATTACATTAAATAAAGTCCTCATTTTCTTTTTGAATATTTTTTCCTTTTTCCAATACGATAATCAATATAGCGTTAAATAATATGAATACAGTATGTACCACGTAATTTTTCAACGAAAAATCAAATACTTCACTAACATTTTCTACACTTAAATAGTTGAATATTAGATTAATCAATAATTGAATAGCAGTCACCAAAACTAGAAATATCATCGATCTTTTTAATTTTTTAAGATTCTCACCACTAAAAAATTGACCCTTACTGAAACCAAATAACAACTTACTCCAAATTTTTAATAACTGGACAATAAAAACAAAAATTATAATTAACAATATAAGAATAACTAATGGAAAAATTATTGGAACATCAATAATGGAATCACCATAGTCAAATGTAAACATCCAATGACTTCTCTGTCCCCCAAATAAAACTCCTACTATTCCTAAAAATAACAGGAAATTTATTCCCCAAACAGGATACCTCATTAGAGATAAGAGATGACTTGTTATTTTTAATATTTTTTTCATGTTAAACACCTCAATTATTGTCTTGCAATAATTCTTTCTTTGATATTATTGTAAGACAATAATATTTTTTTGTCAATAATTTTAAAATAATTTGGCTATTTATTCGTAAGTATGCAATAACAAGGTGTAACAAAATTACCAAAGTCAATGACTTTGGTAATTTTGTTATACTTTGTTATTGGACGTTACACTGATTTTTCTATTATACTGGTTCAAAATCTATGATTGCAATAGAGAACACGACTTCTTGAACTATTTTTTTGCGGTGAATAGCCCTCTTCATGAGTCAGTCCACTTCCTCTTCCGTAAGAACTTGAACTTCGTTAACATCTCTTAGCCGGGTAGTTTTCTATTTTCATACCTCTTGTAGAGTACCCCACCTCACCATCCCAGTAAAGTACTTTGAAGCGATTACTTCGTCTACTGCAAAAGATAAAGATAGATTTTGAAAATGGGTCTAAATCGTATTGTGATTTCACCCAAAATACCAGGGAGTCAATCCTTTTCTTAAGCCTGTTTTTCCGCAAAAGATATGGACCTATCCCAGATTTATTTATTGTAATGTCGTTACATGCTCCATAGTAATAGTTTAAGGTAAAGGGGAGATTCCTTTTTGTGTTTACACAACTTATTTTACACAACCTTATAATTGTTTATCAAAAAATGTAACTAGGGTACATTTTTTGGAATTCTTTCACGGTGTTGTAAAGTCTTGTGATTTCTTTAAGTTTATCAAATTCTCCATCACTTTCATTATATTGTTTTGTGAACATAAAGTATGAATTATTAAATAAAACTTCTTCGAATATTTTTTCGCCATCTTTTATATATTGCACCAGTTCAAAAATTGCTTTATCTGAAATTTTTTCATTCATTTCTGAAACTTCTTCAAAAATTCGATGTAATTCCTCGCTTAACATTTTATAATCAATTTCTAAAGTTTTCCAAATACTTGTCAAATTCTTACCATAAATTTTATCAGCTGGACGAAGGTCGAAATTAGGTTGAGACACTTTGTATATAATCAAATCCCAAAACTGATTATAGAAAGCTTCGAGAATATCAATTGAATTATCTTCTTTTCGTACACTCAAACCATTACATAAATTTCTACACTGTTGTCTGATAAAACCTTCAGAATCGAATTTATCTTTTGCATTTTCAAAGATTTTTTCGACAGCTACATTATCTTTAGATTCTATCTGAATTTTCATAAATAAGAGTAGGTCGTTATTTTTTAAAACATAATCCCTTACGTTATCAAAAGTTGCTCCGTAATTGATAAAATTATCCAATTGCTTGAAACCATAATCTATTTCTTTCGCAATATTTTTAAAATCTTCTTTACTCTTCAACTCAAAATTTACTGACGAAACACACTTATAACTTTCTACTTCTTCACTAATAATTTGTTTATGTATCCAATTTTGAAATTCTTCATCGTTATTTGAATATGTAAATGATTTATAAAACAACATTAGACAATCTCTAAAAAATATTCTTTTAATTTCTTCAAAATCTTCATAAAAATTATTATTTTCATAATCATATTTTATTAGGTGCCTAAACTTAATTATATTAGCTTCTAATCGCTCAGTTTTCCCCCATCGTTTTATCAACTCTTTAATATGTTTAAAGTACGTCCGTTCAAATTCAAGTAAAACGTTACTATATTTTGGAGTATCGATAAATATACTTTGAAATCTACTCAGGTCAAATGTGTAACTACTGAAGGGAGCATCGATTTCAGGATTAAATAATTTTCCTATTTGCTTTAAATTAGCTTGTGATGGATAATCTTTTCCACTCTTCCACCTAGAAATTTGTGCTTCACTAACACCAATTAGTTTTGCAAGCCTTTTTTGAATAGCATTTTTTTCATCAGTATCTAAATCAAAACCTATTAGTTTTAGCGATTGTAAAGTATCAAAAAATTCTCTTTTTTGATTTCCATTGAGAATTAAATAATCTGATTCTTCTGTTGCATATTCTTGGTTATATGACTTAGAAACTGTAGTTAAAAATTCAATAAAGTTCGAAAAATTCTTATGGAATGTTTTTCTCCTATTAATATCAAGAGATTTTTGAATCCTTATATCACATTCCATACTTTCTTTCTGCATATACACTATTAATTGACTATCAATTTCTTCCATAAGCTGTTCAAATACGGTTAAAGTTTCTCTATTGAGAGAAACTTTAATATTATAATTCTTTTTAAAATTTTTAAGAAATTTATAGAATTTATCGAGTAGTTCAAAAGTAGGCTTTGAATTTCCTTTTCTCCAATTGGTAAGTGTATTTTTCGAAAAATCTAATTCTTTTGTAAGGTCTTTAGTCGTAATGCTAAAGTCCTTTTTTATTTGTATTAAAAATTCATTTAATAATTTACTAAATTTTGTTTCTTTCATATTTGGATTATATCAAAAATCCCATCGATTTTAAAATTGCCTAATTTGTAGTTTTTCTAATTGCTATCATTGATATCGAAGAAGTTAATTCTTCAAAAAAATAAATATCGTTCTAATTGATGCGCATCAAGTGGACGGATTGAAACTTAAGTATAGATACATCAATTAGATGCTTTCTATCTTCTTAGTTTCGCCGTTTCTTTGATGTGCTTTTTTCGTGCTCTCATTCGGCTGGCTAGTGTGTTTCTAATCCGTCCAAGGACCGGAAGGAACATAATATGGCTAATAAAGTCGAGAACAAACGAAATGCAAACATTACTAAAGCTGTTAAAGCTGGTGACTGGTCTAGTGTAGATAAGTTGCTCAGTCAGCCATTTGAAAATCTAAAACGTAAAGACAAGGATTACAGTCTATCTAGCCTCAATGCTGAAGTACGGACTGAGGGAGAATATACAGAAGTTATGGATTTATATGCTGACAATACCTTCAATCCCATTGAAGAACTGCTAATAAAAGAGCGTAATGAGCGCCTTTACAATGCTCTTTCAAAACTTTCTGAAGATGATCGCCATATTTTCTTAGCGATCACATTACATGGTACTTCTGCCCTTCAGTTGACACAAGAAACTAAGTATAAAAGTCATAAGACTGTTCAAAGTCATTATCTAAAGGCTTTGGAAGCATTAAAAGATGAGCTAAAAAATTATTTTTAAATTTTTTGACAGGAAATTACCAATTTCCTGTCTTTTTTCTCCTTAAAGATGAGGAGGTGAAAACTTATGACCTAATCAACAGTCCAGCTCATGACTAAAACCGAGCCATTGACCACCTTAACACAACACAAAAATGAAATACATGAGGTAACTCACATGAAAACACGTAACCGTAAAACTGGCTATTCAGCCAATACTGCCATGGAATACATTGACAACAAACAGGCTATTCACTGCCTCAGTACAGAACTAGAACCGCAATTAAAGTTTGAAGATAATCAGCCGACAGGGGAAATTATTGCCTATAAAGCTTGGTTCTCTCAAAAAGGACTTCCACCATTTCAAGTGAAATTTGATTCAGAAATTGACTTGCCTAGCTATATGGCAATGGTTGAATTTGACACTCTTGAAGCCTGTGAAGTTGGCTTTAATGTCTATTTCCGTGCTCAAAATCTCAAGGAGGTCAAATAATGACTAATAGAGAATTAGAGCAATACCTACTTCAATCCCTAAATATGGGATTAGGAGCACTTATGCAAGGTGAGACCAGCTATACTAATAGTTTTGACACCAAAATTCTATCTGATGGTTTCCTTTTTATTCCACGTCTTCCAGCAGGTTATATCATTGATGATGACTTGTATCAAAAAATCTTCCTGATTGCTAATGCATCACTGTACCCACGCTATACCCTGTTCAAACAGAACTCTGCCTATTTCATGGCACTTGATACAGATGATATTCATGTACAACGTGGGCTATTCTTCCCTTGGAAAAAGGGCGTTTCTGAGCGTATGGTCATCTCAGATTTAGAAGCATTTGCAAGTGAACAGGATAAGTATATCCTGCCTATCATGAAGAATCTATCTCTCAACTATAACAAGGTCACGTCACTCGCCATTGCTGGGAACAGTGGTTCAGGTAAGTCCTATGCGCTCACGTACTTCCTAAGTTTACTCAAAAATTTCTCAGAACTTATCATTGTTGACCCTAAGTTTGATACCCCCTCACGCTGGGCACGTGAGAATGGCATTGCTGTGATTCATCCCCAAAAGAATCGTTCTAAATCAGATTTTGTCAGTGAAATCAATGAGAATCTTAGTTCTTGCTTGGGACTTATTCAGCAACGGCAAGAAATTCTATATGAAAACCCTGAACAGCAATTTGACCATCTTACAATAGTCATTGATGAGGTCTTAGCTTTATCCGAAGGGGTCAACAAAACCATAAAAGATTCCTTCTTCTCTTTGCTCTCACAGATTGCACTCCTAGGACGTGCTACGAGGGTACATCTATTACTGGTCAGCCAGCGCTTTGACCACAATACAATCCCTGTATCAGTCCGTGAACAGCTCAACGTCCTTATTCAGATTGGCAATATCAATAAGAAAACGACACAATTCTTATTTCCTGACCTTGACCCTGAGGGTATTGTCATTCCTATAGGCAAAGGAACAGGGCTCATTCAAATCATTGATAATGAGCATCCTTATCAGGTACTGCCACTCCTTTGTCCAACTTATTACACTAAGAAAGGAATATTATAACTATGAGAAAGTCTTTCTTCCAAAAAACTTATAATCTCATCAATAATCTTTTACTGCTGGGATTCTTAAGTGTAATAATTAGCCTAGCAATGAGTTATCTAAACTCCTTAATTGGAGAGATAGCTATATCGAGTCTAACAAGTGAAATCAGTCTCATTCAATCAAAGCTAAATACAGCTGAGTACTACACCAGCTTATTGGGTGTTTTGCTAATAATTGGTGCTATCTTTTTGATAAATACAGGATTATTAGAGCGCTTCCTGCATGATTCCTTTTGGAATTACTTCAAATCAATCTATCAAACCATGCGTTTACGCCACTACTTGAAGCAGGATGAAAAATCTGAATCAGTGATTACCGTTGATAATCAGACAACTGTCACTAAGTTTAATCCTATTCTCAAGGCTTTTAATAAAACCGTAAGCAAGTGTACGGTAGATGTTCGAAAAGAATCCGTCTCAGTCTTTATCAAGTATCCCAGCACTCAGCAAGCACAGCAGTTACTGAGGGATATGGAAGCTCATATCAAAGAAGAAATTTCTAGCAGGAATCCTAATTATTACTTCTCTTCTCCTAATAGGGAAGGTAATAAGCTCTGGTTCAAAGGTACTAGAAGATAAGCTAAAGGCGGTACTTGGCTCACAAAGTGAAAGCCAAAAGTACCGCCTTTTAAAATCTATTCAGCCATGTAATGGGGCTACTACGACCCCCATTACATCAATAATCAGTAATCACCATTACCAAACTACTCGTAAAAATCTCCTAATAGATAAGACCAATAGAAATGAGGTAACTACCTATGGCGAAAGATAAACGCTCGAATAAGTGGGCTTTTCTACTCTATAAAGAAAGTGTGCCTGACAATTATTTGGATATTCTAGAAGAGATGCACATTCCATTTGTTTTGAGCCCTTGGCATGACAAAGATGTCAATAAAGAGACTGGGGAATTTAAAAAAGCTCACAAGCATGGTGTTCTATTCTTTGATTCTCTAAAGAGCTACTCTCAAGTTTCTGACGTACTGACTAGTAAGTTAAACACACCAGCCCACGTAGAAATTGTCATGAGCCCTAAAGGGATGTACGACTATTTTATACATGCGGAGAATCCTGAAAAGACTCGTTACAATATTGAAGACATTGAATCGGGTTGTGGCTTTGAGTTAGATAAGTTCCTAATTGAAAATAATAGTGATAAATTTCTTTCAACGGTCATTGACATTATTGAAGAACATAACTTCACTGAATTTAACAGCCTCGTTAGATATGCTCGCAAAGAAGACATCGTACTACTAAATCTCATAGTCAATAAGACCTACTTCTTTGCCAAGTATCTTGATTCACGCAGACACAGTAATAATAAAGAAAGGAAATATAATGAACGCTAAAACTGTAAATTATAACAACTTGATGGAATTAGGTTTTCCAAAAGCTACTGCTCAACAAATCATTCGACAAACAAAATTAAAAATGGTACAACAAGGCTATACTATTTATAATAATAGGAGGTTAGGAAGTGTTCCTATTTCTGCTGTAGAGGATATTCTTGGCTTTAAGTTACTCGACTAGAAAGTGGTGACTTATGGCAAAAACAAATTTTCAAGATGTCTACGTTGATAATAAAGGACAGTTCTATTATGAAGTCAGCTTAGGAAACGACAAAATTACTGGAAAGCGTATCAAGAAGAAATCTCGTAAAGATGCGAACGGCAAGAAGTTTATCTCAGCAAAGGAAGCTTATACTGAAGCTATTAGAATCAAGAATGACTATTTACAATCACAGGGTTATTCAAATTATGATATGACTTATGAGCAGTTTATGAATACTACTTATCTGCCATATTATAAATCAGAGGTTACTGAGCACACCTACTCTACTCGTCAGCCCTCATTAAATATTATTATTAAACGCTTTGGCAAGAAAAAGTTAAAAGATATTTCTATCAGAGATGTCCAAAATTTTAGAACATGGTTACTATCTGAAAAAGGTGCTAACTACTCTAATGCTTATGCTAGTTTGACATTTGGTACATTTAGAAAATCTCTTGATTTTGCGGTTGATATGCAATATCTTGATAGTAATGTTTCAAGGAAAATCAAAGCCATTCCTAAAGGAAAGACTGCCATTGAATATTGGACAAAAGAAGATTTTGAGAAAATCATTAGTACTATCTGTATATCTGATTTTTATGAACACCTTTGCTTTGTGATGTTATGGTTATACTTCTGTACTGGCTTACGAGTAAATGAGGGCACTGCTCTATGGTGGAATGATATTGACTTATCTAAAGAAGAGTTACGTGTTAGTCATATGCTAATCGCTAAAACTAAGACTGATTGGGTTAGACAAAATAGAACCAAAACAGATTCTGGACTAAGAATTATTTCATTAGATGATGATACCGTAGAGATATTGAGGGAATGGAAAAAACGGCAATCAAAACTAGTAAAAACAAATTTTGTTTTAAGCTATGACTGTAACCCTATGATTAAATCTACTATTTCACGTATTATCAAGCGGTACGCTAAACTAGCCGATGTTCCACCAATACAAGCTAAGGGATTAAGACATTCACATGCCTCTTATCTCATTAATGAGTTAAATGCTTCAGTTTTGATTGTCTCAAAAAGACTAGGTCACTCCTCTCCAGAGATTACATTAAAGCACTACGCTCATCTCTGGTCTGGTGTTGATAAGGAATTAGCAAGTGAAATGGCCGGACTCATTCGAATTAAACATGCGGACAAAACGAGAATTCACTTTAATGGGAACCAAGCATTATTGAGATAGTCTCCAAAATTGTCTCCAAGGAAAATTTAATCAGCTAAAAATACTGTTATATCAACGATTATGAGTACTTTTGTTATCGTTGAGTGGGAGTAAAATATAAACCTAATTTAAAGTGACTTGATTGATTTAACAGCATTTTGAATTGTTTTAAAACGCTAAAATATAATTAATTATATTTGGTTCCCCACCAAATACCCCACCAGAATTTCTTTCTGGTGGGGATTTTTTATATCTTAATTACAAAAATAAATCAATAAGCAATGTTATGGGGTCAGAAAAATTTTTGCTTTTCTGATGTTCAATACTAACTCTTACATCATACCTAGATAATGGGGTAAAATCAAAACTCTCTGATAGTTATTTATTTGTAAAAAAATTCACTTTAATCATTTGCTATATTTCCTTCATTCACATTTAGCCCATAAATTTCAAAATCATGGTAGGATCCATTATAGAACTCGAATTGGGAAATTTCGCTTTCCTTTTTAAAACCTAAACTGATTGGTATAAACTTACTTTTAACATTCTCAACATCTATATAAATCAAAAGCTTATCAATTTTAAATTTGGATGGAATGATTTTTATTAATTGTTTTAATCCCTGCTTTACAAAACCTTGATTTTCATATTTTTCTGATATCCAATATCCAATTTCAGCTTGATGTTTTTGTAAATCAATATTATGTATATCTATCATCCCTACTGGTGTCTGATTGACGCAAATTGTTAACATAAATAACTCATTACGCTCCATTTTTTCACGTGCATACTTTATAAACGCTCTTTCATTTTCAATACTTTTCATTTCTTCCACCCAAGGAAGCCACATAGCAAGACGTTCTCGTTCAATAGAAACAATCTCATATAACCCTTCACTATGGCTATCGGATATATATAAAAGTTGGCATCGTTTCCCACGTGATTTAAATTCTATGAATAGTTTCGAGTCCAAGTTGGTAGAATCCACTTCATACTCCTTGTTATAAATGATAATATTCTTTAACTCTTTATTTACGAAATCATTATATAACTTTTTTACTACTTTTCAAATAAATAAAATTTTGTCTATCTTTTTGAGGACAGAACACATTACAACAACAAATGAATTAAGGTAAAACTAAAAGGACCTAGTCCTATATAGTAGAGAACTAAATCCTTCACTTAAATTATTTGTCTAACTTTCTAGTATCAGTTCAAGTTTACACCACTCGACTCTTCACATAGTCAGGATAGCATATAAAGATGTTTGCTTACTTAGTGAAATCCAATACTTTACGTCCTTGAATTTCACCTTTTTCCATTTGATCAAAGACTTCTACCGCTGTATCAACAGGAACAGTTTCAACAACCGGTACTACCAAGCCTTGTGCACCAAAGTCGAAGGCTTCTTCTAAGTCTTTACGTGTACCTACAAGAGATCCAACAACACGGATACCATCTAGAACTGTTTTGACAATTGAGAGATCCATATATTCTGATGGGAGACCAACCGCAACGACTGTTCCACCAGCACGTACACTATCGATAGCCTGGTTGAAAGCAACCTTAGAAACCGCTGTTACAACAGCACTGTGTGTACCACCAGTTTTTTCTTGGATATAGCCTGCTACATCTTCAACTTCTTTACCGTTCACCACTAAATCAGCACCAGATTCTTTAGCCAAATCAAGTTTATCTTGGTTGATATCAACAGCCACTACTCGTGCATTGAAAACCTTCTTAGCATATTGAATAGCCAAGTTACCTAGTCCTCCAGCACCATAAATAGCTACCCATTGACCAGGTTCAACTTTAGCTTCTTTAATAGCCTTATATGTTGTAACTCCCACACAAGTAATAGATGAAGCTTGAGCTGGATTAAGTCCTTCTGGAACTTTCACAGCGTAGTCAGCAGTAACCAAAGCGTAGTCACTCATACCACCGTCAACACTATAACCAGCATTTTTTACAGAGCGACAGAGTGTTTCACGACCAGTTGTACAATATTCACAATGACCACATCCTTCGAAGAACCAAGCGATTGATACGCGGTCACCTTTTTTTAGTGTCTCAACACCTTCGCCAACTTCTTCAACAATACCAATTCCTTCGTGTCCTAAGATACGACCTGGTACTTGGCCAAAGTCTCCATGAGCTACATGAAGGTCAGTATGGCAAACGCCACAGTACTCAACTTTAACCAAAGCTTGACCATGACCAACTACTGCTGGTTTTTCATGATCAACAACTTCAACACCTGTACTTGCTTGATTAACAACAACTGCTCTCATCTTAATTACCTCCATATGATAACTTTTAACACCTTCGTTATAGCACTTACAGAGATGATATCAACGCTTACATAAAGCTTTTCTTAGCTTGCGAAAACTTTCTTGAAAACACTCTATACAAGTGCAATAGCTACTATTTCTACTGCTGATATAGCTATATTTCAATCATTCCCAAGATATCTATACTGTCTCACAAGTGTCTTGGAATCCGGTAGGCTGACTTCAAAATGGAAATAATGATTGCATCCATCTCTGGCATTCTCTTTATTTAATAAAAAATAATTCTTTTGACTGATAGCCATTTCCCTCATAATATCATCCGTCAAAAAGGTTAAGGGAATATCCATGTCAGAATAACGATAAAAGTCTTCTTCAAATTTTAAATAGCTATCAGAAAAATAATCAATTTGAAGTTTATCATCATAAATTTTTCTCTTCCTCATCTATGGTCTCAACCCCCAAACTAATTTCTAATATATCCTTTGTTCGAATACATTTATGTCGCTTGCAAGATTTTATAGTAACTTGATTAAAATCCAAGTCAACCACATAGCCACTACATCTACAGCGCCTACCTTGATCCTTTATCTGGAAACTTCCCAATAATTGACCTGAATAAAGCTGGTTTAATAAAGTAAACTTCTCTAAATCATCCAAATGACTCCTAAGATTTTCTTTAGTCTTATCTTCATGTAGGGAGCTTGTATGTTCTGATAAGAAAAAGCCCATCCACTTCATCATTCCCCTGTCTTGATGTTCCCTAGCTGATTGAAAGGGAAGGTAACTACGGTCTATCATTTTAAGCCATCTAATCCTCCAGCAGAGTGTCCACCAATAAGCTTACTTCGAGCAAGACTCCTAGACGCCTCCTGTAAAGCAGTTGCTTTTTGAATGGTCGTAAAGCCAAATTCCTGTCGAATATTATCTATAGCTGCCTGAAGTCTTTCTTCTTTATCAATGTCATCTGGATTATCAAATAAAGAAAGAATTTGAAGCCTTTCATCTACAAAATTTGCATAAGAGACACTGACACTTCGAACAGTCCCTCCTTGATATTTCTTCCTAAAGAGTTCAATAACATGGCTTATTAGTACTCTTGTATTGTTAGCAGGTTCAATCTTCATCTGTGCTTGTAACGAACGCTTGCTCTCTAACTTTGAAAATCCAATGCTAATGGAAACTTGACAAGCTTTCTTATGGGCTCGTCTTAACCTAATGGCTACCTGCTCTGCCATCTCTCTTAGAATCAATTCAATATCAGCTTGACGCTCATAGTCTCGTGGCAAGATTTGGGAATTTCCTAAGCCATGTGACTTTGGTTTATAAGGTTTATGAACATTACTTTCATCGATACCGTTGGCATGAAAAAAGAGGTCTAAGCCCACAATACCTAACTCCTTTTTAAGAGTATCAGGATTGCTATTAGCAAGTTCTCGAATGGAGAAAATCCCTAACTTGTTTAAACGCTTCTCCATCCGCTTTCCAATCCCCCAGAAATCGGTCATATGAGGAATGTTCCAAACCTTAGTTTCAACATCTTCGTAGGACCAGTTGGCTCTCATAGTAGCCGTATGTTTGGCCTCATTATCAAGAGCTAACTTGGCCAATAAGGGATTGCTGTTAGACATCCCAACTGTCGAGTAAATACCTGTCTCCCTCCAAATATCTCTTTGAATACGCCCTGAAATCATATCTAACTTATCTTTTCTTGTAACAGTCCTATCGGGAATAAAGTAATTCAGTGACGACGTGAGATCAATGAAACCCTCATCAATGGAATAGGGAAGAATATCTTCAACACTGGCATAATTCTGGAAAATGTGTTGAATCTGAATATTCTTTTTTATATAGAGATCCATTCTAGGAGGAACGATAAAGGTAACTTTGGCCCAAGATTCGATGTAATCTACAAAATCTCTATCCGTTGGAAGTCCCTGCTTTTTGGCATTATAATAGTGAAACTTACGAGAATGAATGTCAAAAGGTAAGTCATAAGAACGACTAACATTTGACTTGCCAAAAACCTGCTTAAATATGGGTGAGGAGGCTAGTATCAAACCATTAGCATTTTCAGCCCTACTCATCACACATAGAGAAGTCTTAAGAGGGTGTAACCCACGTTCAACACACTCTACACTCGCATAGAAAGATTTCATATCTACAAAAGCAATATCACTTTTCGATTCTCTTGAATAATCAAAATATCCCATGCTTACCCTTTCGTTAGTTTATAAACTAACATTAGTATAAAATATAACTTGTTTTATTTCAAGTATTTTCCACAAAAAAATAACAACATCCCTTCTAGAATGTTGTTATCCTTCTATTTTTTCCCTTTAACTTGGTCGGTGGCAACATCTTCACCAAACCATTTGTCAGAAATCTTTTGGAATTCTCCATTTTTATAAAGGGTTCTAAATCCTTGATTGATTTTTTTAATAAGTGTCTTATCTGCCTTACGAGCACCTACAGCAAAGCTTTCACCCTCGTAACCAGCAGGCATAACGTTATACTGATCCAGAACTCCTGATTTTTCTAAGTAGTAATTAGCATACACACGGTCAATCAATAGGCCGTCAATACGTCCACTATCAAGGTCAATCAAGGCCTGAGTAAAGGTCGAATATTGGACTGCTTTTTGGTTGGTCACGATATCCTTCAAAATCTTCGGAGAAGCATTGAAAGCATCATAACCGGAAGAGCCTGCTTGGGCACCTAAGGTCTTACCTGCCATTCCTGCAACAGAATCAATTCCCGAAGACTTTTTGGTTACCAGTACTTGTTCATTGACCATATAAGGCACTGTAAAGTCTGCAGACTGCTTACGCTCATCCGTGACCGAGTAACCATTCCAAATAAGATCAATTGTCCCATTCTTCAGTTCTGTTTCTTTCATATCCCAGTCAATAGCCTGCCATTCGACATCAATACCATACAATTTAAAAACTGCAGTGGCAAGATCAATATCAAAACCAACATAGCTACCATCCTTTTCCTCATATCCCATAGGAACAAAGGTCGCATCAAAACCAATTTTGATTTTCTTTTCTTTGGTATAGGTTTGCCACTGATCTTTCTGAGTTGCAAAATGTGAGCGCGAGCTACAAGCTGATAGCGCAAACAAAGGCAAAATGACAAGACAGCCTAGCAAAATCGTTTTTACTATTTTTTTCATGGAAAATCCTCACTATTTTGGATTGATAGTGACAATCTCATCGGCGATGTGCTGTGCAAACTGCATATCATGAGTGATAACGATTTGCGTAATCCCAGTCTCACGATTCTGCAAAATCAATTTCTCAACTTCTTGACGCAACTCAGGGTCAAGAGCTGATGTTGGTTCATCATAGCCGACAATTTTCGGATCAATCATCATAGCACGCGCAAATGCAACACGTTGTTTTTGTCCCCCAGAAAGAGAGTAAGGATAAGCATTTCCGTGAGCTCCAAGACCTAAACGGTCAAGTAGGGCTTGAGCTTTTTTCTGGGCATCTTCCTTAGACATTCCCATCGTCTTAATTGGCGAAAGGGTCAGGTTATCTAAGACAGTCAAATGCGGAAACAGTTGAAAATCCTGGAAGACAAAGCCTAGCAAGTTACGACTTTCCATCTGATCCAAGGGAATCTCTTCATTTTCATAAATAATTTGCCCCGAATCAATAGTTTCAAGTCCTGCTAACATACGCAAAAGAGTTGTTTTACCACCACCAGATGGTCCGACAATAGCCAAGATTTTTCCTTCTTCTACTGTCAGATTATACTTATCAAAAATTTTGTGTTGACCAAATTGCTTGGAAATATTTTTTAATTCTAACATAAGGTCTCCTATTTATAATAGTTGAATTTCTTTTCGATGTTTTTCGAAGCTACAGTCACAACACCCACAAGGATAAGATAGATAGCTCCGGCCACAAACATCGGTGCTAAGGTCGCATCACGGTTCGCAGCGGTACGACTTTCCAAAAGAAGGTCTCCAACCCCAAGCACATAAACCAATGATGAATCCTTAACCAAGTTAATAATCTCGTTAAAAATACTTGGCAAGACAATCTTGACCACCTGAGGAAGGATAATGTAGCGGATGGTTTGGAAAGGACTAAGTTTAAGCATTTTTGCTGCTTCGTATTGTCCTTTCGGAATAGCCAAGATTCCTCCACGGAAAATCTCTGCGAAATAAGCTGCATAATTAAGCGTAAAAGCAAGAATAGCAGCTGGCAGACGGTCAAAGACAATCCCAACACTTGGAAGAACGTAATAAACGAAGATCAATTGTAAAAGGAGGGGCGTTCCACGCATAATCCAAACGTAAAGGGTTAATAACCAATTTAAAGGTTTGAATTTAATCTGCATTAAGAAAGCAAGTACAATCCCTAATGGAATCGACAGTACGATAACAATGAAAAATACTTGAAGTGTGACTACCGCACCGTTCAAAAGGGCTGGTAATACTTCCAAAACGTATGACATATAAACTCCTATAATTATTTAGTATTACTGAATATTATACCAAATTTTTAAAAAAAATGATATAAGATTTTGGAAATAGTAAAAAGGAGTGCGACTAGACCCAATTTCAAAATGAGTTCATAATCACACTCCTGGGAGACTTAAATAGTCTGTCCTGAGAAACAAACAATACTTAAGTCTAGCATTCCTAAAGCTTATTTTAGATTTTCTTAACAAATTCAGATTTAAGTTTCATAGCACCAAAACCATCAATCTTACAATCAATGTTATGGTCACCTTCAACCAAACGAATATTTTTAACACGTGTGCCTTGTTTAATATCTTTTGGCGCACCTTTCACTTTCAAATCTTTAATAACTGTAACAGTATCACCGTCAGCAAGACGTGTTCCATTGCTATCAAGAACCACAAGTCCTTCTTCTTCTGCAACTTCGTTTGGATCCCACTCATAGGCACATTCAGGACATACAAGCAAGATTCCATCTTCATAAACATACTCTGAGTTACATTTTGGACAATTTGGTAATGACATAATTCTCTCCTAAGATTGTGATATAAATACTATTCTACTTTAGATTCTCCAATTAAGCAAGGGTAAAAAGGATAAAAACAAACATCCCTTACACTGTAAGAGATGTTAGTATTTTTATTCAACAGTAACTGATTTAGCCAAGTTACGTGGTTTATCGACGTCAAGTCCACGATGAAGTGTTGCAAAGTAAGCAATCAATTGTGTCGGTACAACCATTGAAATTGGTGACAAGTAAGGGTGAACATTATTAAGAACGATGTCATCACCTTCTTTAGCAACATTTTCCTCAGCAATAGTCAACACTTTAGCACCACGTGCTGCCACCTCTTGGATATTACCACGAGTGTGGCTAGCAAGAACAGCGTCAGACAAGAGGGCAATAACAGGTGTACCATCTTCGATCAAAGCAATCGTTCCGTGTTTCAACTCACCTGCTGCAAAACCTTCACATTGGATATATGAGATTTCTTTCAATTTAAGACTAGCTTCCATAGCAACGTAGTAATCTTGACCACGACCAATATAGAAAGCATTACGTGTTTCTGCAAGAAGAGCTGCTACTTTCTCGTCAATGACTTCTTTTTCAGAGAGTGTTGATTCGATAGATTGTGCTACAAGTGACAATTCATGTACCAAGTCGAAAGCTTTAGCTTTTTCATTACCATTAGCCTCACCGACTGCTTTAGCCAAGAAGGCAAGAGCCGCAATCTGAGCAGTGTAAGCTTTAGTAGAAGCTACGGCAATTTCTGGGCCAGCATGAAGAAGCATTGTATGGTCAGCTTCACGAGAAAGAGTAGATCCCGGAACGTTTGTCACTGTCAAACTTGGAATCCCCAACTCGTTAGCTTTAACAAGAACCTGACGGCTATCTGCTGTTTCACCTGATTGGCTAATAAAGACAAAGAGAGGTTTCTTGCTAAGGAGTGGCATACCATAACCCCACTCAGAAGAAATACCAAGCTCAACTGGTGTATCTGTCAACTCTTCGAGCATCTTCTTAGAAGCAAAACCAGCATGATATGATGTTCCTGCCGCAAGAATATAGATACGATCAGCCTCTTGAACAGCCTTGATAATATCAGCATTTACAGCCACTTGACCCTTGTCATCTGTGTAGGCTTGGATAAGCTTACGCATCACTGTTGGTTGCTCATCGATTTCTTTGAGCATGTAGTAAGGGTATGTGCCTTTACCAATATCAGAAAGGTCAAGTTCAGCTGTATAGCTATCACGTTCTTTAACAGTACCATCATAATCTTGGACTTCGACACTATCAGCTTTCACGATAACTAACTCTTGATCGTGAATTTCCATGTACTGATTAGTTTCGCGAATCATAGCCATGGCATCTGAGCAGACCATGTTATAGCCATCACCAAGACCAATCAAAAGTGGTGATTTGTTTTTTGCCACGTAAATTGTTGAGGCATCTTCAGAATCAATGAGGGCAAAGGCATATGATCCACGGATAATGTGAAGAGCTTTCTTGAATGCTTCAAGAGTTGACAAACCATCTTCTTCAACAAATTTTCCAATCAAGTGAGCTGCAATTTCAGTATCGGTTTGACCTTTGAAATGATGACCAGAAAGGTATTCTTCCTTAATTTCAAGATAGTTTTCAATAACACCATTGTGAACCAAAACAAAACGTTCTGTTTCTGAGCGGTGTGGGTGAGCATTATCCTCTGTTGGTTTACCGTGAGTTGCCCAACGAGTATGTCCGATACCTGCAGTACCTTCTACTCCTTCAGTTTTAGCAGCAAGTTCCGCAATACGGCCAACAGCCTTAACCAATTGACTAGATGTATCGCCAGCTACAAAGATACCAGCTGAATCATAACCACGGTATTCTAGCTTTTCAAGTCCTTGAATCAAGATATCAGTTGCATTTGTGTTACCTACAACACCAACAATTCCACACATATTTTTAATAATAACCTCTGATCAAAGAGGTCATGTCTCCTTCATTTAAAATTGGTATAGTCAATAAGCTCTTTAAAAAGCTTAACGAGGACAGTATATTGCATATATTTGACATTGTCAAGCATAAAAATTGGTATAGTCCTAAAAAGACCTTTTACTTGTCTCTTATCCTAAGGAATAATCCTTAAAATATGCTATAATAAGGCTATGCGAATTCAACAATTACATTATATTATCAAAATCGTCGAAACCGGCTCAATGAATGAAGCTGCAAAACAACTTTTCATCACACAACCAAGTCTTTCAAATGCTGTTCGTGACTTGGAAAGAGAAATGGGAATTGATATCTTTATCCGTAACCCTAAGGGAATCACTTTAACCAAGGATGGCGTTGAATTTCTCTCTTATGCCCGTCAGGTAGTGGAACAAACGAACCTCTTGGAAGAACGCTACAAGAGTCACACAGAAACGCGTGAATTGTTTAGTGTTTCCTCTCAACACTACGCTTTTGTTGTCAATGCCTTCGTCTCACTTCTCAAGAGAGCTGACATGACACGTTACGAGCTCTTCTTACGCGAAACACGTACTTATGAAATCATTGAGGACGTTAAGAACTTCCGTTCAGAGATCGGTGTTCTCTTCCTTAACAGCTATAATCGAGATGTCTTGACTAAGATGTTTGATGACAACCGCCTCACATATACCAGTCTCTTCAAAGCTAGACCCCATATCTTTGTCAGCAAGTCAAACCCATTGGCTAAGCATGAAGTTGTCTCTTTGGAAGATTTAGAAGAATTTCCATACCTTAGCTATGATCAGGGGATTCATAATTCCTTCTACTATTCTGAAGAGATTCTCTCTCAGATTCCCCATAAAAAGTCTATCGTGGTTTCAGACCGAGCGACACTCTTCAACCTATTAATCGGTTTGGATGGTTACACCATTGCTACAGGTATTTTAAATAGTAATTTGAATGGTGATAACATTGTCTCTATCCCACTTGATATTGATGATGAAATTGATATTGTTTACTTGAAGCATGAAAAGGCAACCCTCTCTAAAATGGGGGAAAAATTCCTTGATAACCTCGTTAAAGAAGTCACTTTTGACAACTAATATATGTTAGTCCCTAGCACATAATGTTGGGGACTTTTTATCGCCAAAACTATCCAATTCAAAGCACAAAAAAGAGCCTTTCGACTCTCATCATTATTTATAATTTTTATAGCTTGCCCAGGCCTCATCTATAGATAAGGTCTCAGCATCTGTGTATGAGCCTCTATAGCTGTTCCAAACAAAGCCACTTGTTGAACCAGTTGCTTGAGTAACTGGAGCTTGATCGTAGGCAGTCAAACCATAGTATGCAATAATGCTATTTAATTTAGAAGCGTAAAGACTATCAGTTGCATAAGTTCCTGTCAGTGCCTGAGTGGCATCTGCATAACTACTTGTATTTGATTTCCATGTGCCAGCATAAGTTGATGACGTCATCAAAGCAGCATAATCGGCTAAAGAATCGCTTAGACTTCCATAAGAACGGAAAGGTTCATCAATCTCATAAGTCTTCCCTGTACCATCGTCTTCCCAAGTACGCATAGTAACGGAGTTTCCATTATAAGAGCCCTTAATCCCAAAGAAGTTGTAATAAGGAGCTTGACTCAGACCTGACTGACCTGAATTTGATTCCAGAATAGCTTGAGCAATTAGAACAGAAGCATAGATATTGTAATCTTGACCAATCTGTCTCGCAGTCTCTCCGATACTATCAATAAAAGCCGTCGTAGTTTGATTGTAAGCAGCTTCAGCTTTAGCATTAACACTGTTATCATTTTTTCTATCTGTTGTAAAAGCTAGAACCAAAAA